>ERZ1669248.984-NODE-984-length-11470-cov-12.513710_pt1 | contig 11470 bp, 12 predicted proteins | sample MGYA00579296_ERZ1669248 | MGnify/ENA primary metagenome ERZ1669248 (study PRJEB41166, sample SAMN08046057) | hot springs metagenome | biome: hot spring; feature: neutral hot spring; material: thermophilic sediment; isolation source: thermophilic sediment from...
TTTTTTTGCAATATTATTAAATTAATTTTCATGTTAAATGTAAAGTTTAAACCAAATATATATTTACTAGAAAGTATTACTTATTTACTTGCATTAAAACAATTAAGTTCTTCTTGTATTAATCAACTTAAAGAATTAACACCAAACTGGAAATTAATTGCAGATGAAAATGCAATACCTATTTTGAATAATATTGAATATATGCTTGAGAATTATAACACGATACAATATTTTGATGATTATGTTGTTTTATCTAAGCCAGTAGATTTTTATTACAAGTTATATAATGTAGTTGATGATAGAGAATTGGCATCTACAATAGAGCAAAAAATATTTAAATACTATTTGACAATGCAATATGATAACTTAATACATAAATATGAAATTACATCTATTGATCCAGAGAATATAGAAAATATATACAAAGAGTTAACAAGTGCATTTACTGAAACATATAGCGAAATTTTAGAAACAAAACAAAGTTCAAATATAAAAGTTATTAAACCAGATGATGTAAATGAAATTGCAACAAATATTGAAACAACAATTAGAATTCCATGCTTTATACCAGAAATTGATTTAATTACAAATGGATTTATTCCAGGGCATTTTTATTTATTTGCAGGTGGATTAGGTGGTGGTAAATCTGCATTGCTTATGAATTTAGCATTAGGATTTTCTGTATCAACAAAATTATTTGCAAATAAAATTATTGATGCTTTGAAATTAGATTACATAAAAAATAAAAATGAATTAGAACCTGTAGTATTATATATATCACTAGAAAATAACTTAATACAAATTCAATCTAGATATTTTGCAATACTAAAAGATTTAACACCATTTCAAAATTTAGCAAAAGGAGCAGATACACCGTTATACAAATTATTTAATGCATTAAATGTTGAATTTATAAGCTATGAATTAATTGAAGATGCTGTTTATGCATATGAAGTAAAAAATATTATTGAACAAACCATAATAAATGGAAAATTTCCTGTTGTAGTTGTTATAGATTATTTAGATGAATTTAATATATCACAAAATGTAGATATAAGACATAAGTTTGGTATCATAACTAAAATTCTTAGAACAATTGCATATAAATACAATATCATAATTGTTACTGCAACTCAGTTGAATAGAAAAGGTATTGAAGGTAAATTAGATGTTACTAGTTTATCAGAATCTATAGAGCATGCTAAAAGAACTGACTTCTTAAGTTTTATATATACCTTTAATGGTACACAACAAGAATTAATTAGCAACAATATTCCATCAAGCAAATTATTTGATTCATCTAATGATAAATATCCTATTATGCATATGAAAGTTGTAAAAAATAGAATTAGTTTACAATTGCAAAAAATAAATATTCTTTCATGCTTAAATTCTAAATTAGGATTTAAATCTTTAGTGTATGGTAAAGATTGGGAATTATCATTAGCATATGGTACATCAAAAATATTACTTGATGAAAATTTAGAAAATTTATTATTAGATGCAAGACATCTTGGTGTTATACAATCTAAAGCAGTACATCATATACACAATCCAGATGATAATAATCCAGGTTCTATGTTTTCTTATATTTATAGATTGTATGCAACTAAAGAAATTGTAAATAATGATGATAACAAAAAACAAAAACCAAATATTCTAGAGAAACTAAATCTAGAGCAAAAAAATAATATTGAAGTTACTGAAGATATATTCAATTTGTAACTATTTATTTTCTGTATCTTTAATTTCTTGTTTATTATTATTCATATCAATTGTATTTTCTAAAAATTCTATATACATGTTTAAGGCGTTAATGTTGTATATTAATTTTTTTGCATTAGTTTCATCTAAACAGTAGTTATTATCTTTTTTGATAAAATCTACTGGTAGCAATTTTGGTTTTTCTGGTTTTTGTATTACTGGTTCATCAATTATTTTACTTATTTTATTTTCTGATGTTTTTACTGCACAACTGGTTAATATAACAGCGCTTAATAAAATAATTGCATATCTCATAATTTTGCTGTTATTCAATTTTAACATCAAAGCCAAAAGCATTAGCAAAAGATTCTAATCTATTATGTATAGTAAATGGAATTATAGGATTTATACGTAAACCTACAACATACCATTCAAATGTTTTATCACCACTTTTTGTTTTCTTATATTGTACTCTCATCGTTTGTCTATGTGTTAAAATAAGTGTTGTATGATTACCTATGTATATAATAGGTTTGTTAATAATCTGTTGTAATAATATCTTTTTTGTACCACCTATATAGTAATAGTATTGATCAATTAATGCAGGTATTTCTACTTCTAATCTATCTTTTGTTCCATTAGGCAATTCAATATCAAATACATATTTTTTTGTAATAGTATCTTTTGTGCTATTAATAATTTTGTTAGATACAATTTCTACATTTAATACTTTGAAACCTTTAAGCTCTATAATTTTTGCTAATACGTTAGGCAATAATTCATGATCTAAATTTCTATGTATAGGTTTTGGTATTTTTTCTTTTATAACTTTTTGTAATGGTTTATTTAAATTAACATATTCGTATTCATAATTTTTCGTGAAAACTTCATCACTAGTTTTTATATTAATTGCATTTCTATCTACATTAACAGCTTTAAGCATTTTAATATTTTTTAATGTTATTTTTGTTTCTTTTTTATCTTTGCTAATTTCTTTTTCTACATCTTCTAGCATTTGATTGCTAATCAATTCATCTTCACTTATTATTTCATTATTTACTAAAAATTGTGAATAAAGTCTTCTAAAGAATGAATTAACTTTATTTAAATCAACTTCTTGTTTAAATTCTGATTTTACTACAAAATATTTTTGTTTTGTTTCTGTTGCATAATATAAAATAACAACTACATCAAATAAATCAAATATTGCATTACCGTATTTATATAAACCGTATAGTATAGTTTGTGAATATGGTTTTATTAATGTTCTATCTGGCACTTTATCAAATTGGTTAAATGCTATTACTAATGCTTTTTGTTTTGTTACATCTACTACATCTGCAATTATATTTTGTAATATTTTTATTTGTTGTTTTACTGCTGATTTATTTCTTTTTTCTGCAAAGTATTTAGCAAATTCTAAATCCACAACAGTATTATTTGTAATATTGATACTATTTTTATTTGCTAATGACATAGTTCTTGCAACAAATTTATTTAGCTTAAGATTAATAAGCGTTTCTCTAATTTGTTGCATAAATGCTGAACCTTGAGGAATTGTGATGATATTAACGATATTCTTTTTTGGAGAAATTGTTGAATTAATAATATGCATCCATTTATCTATTGAATCATTTAATGGTAATAAATAGAGAGGCATTGATAGAGTCAAACGAAAATTAAAACTGTATTGATTTAGTGACATTAAATATGTGTTTAAAAACAAAAAATTTAAAACAAATTTAATCCAAAAATTTCTCTTACAATATTATTAGCGTATGTTTTATAATCTGCACCTTTGTTAATCAATTTTATTTGCTGTGCAATATCTGTTATTATAGATGTATTTGTAAGAAATTTTTTTTGCAACTCTAAACTTACTTGAAATAAATTAGAATGTATAGGAATACCTGTTTTGCAGTTAATTGTATTCTCTGTAATATCTTTTTGCAAATCTTCTGTTAGTTTTTCTGTTAATTGTATTTGCTTAAAATCATTAAAACTACTAATTGTTTTTTCATATTCTGCTAATACATTTAATTGTTTTCTTTGTAAACCATAATATTTAAGCAAACCTCTAATATTATCTGAGGAATCACCTTTTAATGCATGGTATAATAAATTCAAATATGGATTTTTAAATGGTTTTATATCTTCAACAATTGTATTTTTTGTTATTACGTTATATGATTTTGCATGTTCAATAAATATGTTATTTGAATGCTGATATGTAACTCTAAATAGTTTTATGTTGTTATATGTTAACAATTGTATAAAATCTTTATCTGCAGAAATTATTAAAAACAGGTAATTAGGATTGTAATATGAATTAAGTACTATATATGGTATAAGATCAGAATCAATATTATAGCTAAGTAAAAATACTTGATCTTGTATAGACATGTTTATAATATTTCTTAGCAATGTTATTATTAATTGTCTTGTACCTTTTACTGCATCATCAATCTGTGTATTTTTGTTTATGAATTTAACAATTTCAGATATAGCTTTTACTTTTGATTTTTGCCTATTTTCTTTATAGTTATCACAATACTTTCTTATATTCTCTTTACCAAATGATGCAAAATGTATAACTCTAGTTGGTATATGCATATTTAATAATGAATGTATTTCATTAATTTTAATTAGCACTTGTTCTAATGTTTGCAATATTCTATTAATGTAAATGTTAAAATCTAAGTATAGTTCTTGCTGATAAATACCAAATAGCATATTATCAAAATCAATTAGTAAAATTAATTTTTCATATTTGTTATCAATTACGTTTTGTATAATATAATTTGCATCGTGTATATTCATTCTAAACATAGTAAATAATTTAGTATAGTTGCAAATCAATTCAAAATGCGAATTGATATGTATTACAAAAAATTTAATCTTTCTATGCTATCAGATGAAAAAATAACAACTGAATTTTCTAGCGTAAAAGTTGATGAGAAAAATTATGTATCAGTATTTAAAAAATATGATTTTACGTATATATCTACTATGCATCAATCAGGTAATGTAATTATAGTACCATACATATATTTACACAAAATAACAAATGATCAAGTTATAGATAAAATAATAAAAGCAGTTAAAGCAACAACAAGCTTAAGCTCTAACGTAAAATCCTTTATACTTGAACTACTAAAAAATAAACAGGTATGCTATATAGATAGCAAATCATTTATACCTGCAGTTCCATTGTTATATGTAAATACAAATCAACCTTATTTGATACTAAACGGTATTAGTAAAGCATTTGTATATTTAATTGATGAAAATATAGAAGTATATGATCATACTAAAGTTATTAAGCTATTCAATCTTGCATATCTAATGCAATCTCATTTTGTAGATGAATTTGAATATTATATATTGCGTAATTCAGAAGCATTAGATTCATTATTTGAATTATACAACTATCTATTTTTATACAAGTTTGGATTTACAGAAAGTAAATATAATAACCACAAAGATAAAATTGATCCAATACTACTTAATTTTATTTATAATGCACAATATGTACCAAATGCATATACACAAATAAAATCTCAAATGCATAATCTAAGCAAATACGGTTATACATATGAACCACTAACAATTATTCCTACACTATCTAATCTTATTAAACAGTTGCAAAATGTTGGAGTAAATATTAACCTTATTGCAGCATTAAATAGTTTACAAAAAATAAATTTCTGGATGCCTATATTACTTGCTAATAGATTAGGATTATACACATTATACCTCTTTACATATATGCATGTATTAGATTTAGGATTTCCAAGATTAATGCAAATAGCACCATTAAGCTATTTCAAAAAACTGGTTTCAAAAGTGTAAAAAATCAACTTTATTTTTTTGTAAAAAACCAGTTAAATTATAATTTATGTTCAAGTTTAAAGTGAAAAAATGTAAGCCAAAAATTCGAAATTGGAATGTTAAAATGAGATAATAAATTTTATTACAATATATCATTTTCTTATTTTCCTATTTTTTTGCAATAATCTTAAATTATAATCTATGAGTTTCTACAACGGTTATGTATCTGTAAGTACACCTAAGTCATTAGCAAAATTATACAGAGATTATATTAAATTTCCTTTACCAGAAGCAACACTAGAATCTTTATCTAATTTTACATTGCAAAGAAAAAATATTACAGTGGATGCTATTATTGATAGATTATTAGAGCTACAAAAAACATTTAAGTATATATTTATAGATAGTGGTGGTTATCAATCTAAAGTTGGTAGATTGCATAAAGAAAATTATAAATTGCATTTTGATATATACTTTAAGCTACTAGAAAAATTACCTGATAACATGTTTATATTTAGCTTAGACTTTCCACCATGTATGCCAGACAAAATACATTCTTGTGCAATAGATCCTAAAACATCTGGTGAATTAACTTTAGAAAGCTATAAAATGCTATCAGAATTAGATAAGAATACAGATAGAGTTATTGTAGTAACTCACTTTGCTAGTAGTAATATATTAGATGCATGGTATAAAGTATTTAATACAAATGCAGAAAAATTTAAAAAGTTTAAATACTTTGCTACAGGATTATTAAATGCAAATTATACAAATCCAAAAGTTATTTCATATTATCATGGTGCAAAACTATTTCTAAAGCTAAATGGCATAATACCAGAAAGATTCCACTTTCTCGGTACTGCAACATTACCATTAATTAAACCAATGTATGAAGATACAAATTTAGCATCTAAAACATTTGATGTTACGATTAAACCATTTACAGGTAATTTATCATTATTAAAGCAAAGATCAGATGGTTTATATGAAACATATAACGTATCATTTAGATCAAAAACAAAATACCAAATAGAATATTACGTAGATCTGTTTTCTGAGTATATAGATAAAAGTATAATGAAAAAGATAAACGAATCATTTGATTACCATTCTAAAACAAGATTAAATAAAGGTAATATACATTATGGATTTATATTGCAGCTACATGCAAATCTAATGAAAGGATATTTACTAGAACAAAACAAAATTTATATTTCGCCATTAGATTTAGGATACAATAAGCAAAAAGAAGAAGAGTTAATTAATTCAATAAATACATTAGATGACTTCAAAAAAATAATACATTACTTTGATCAACTACTTAATTAATTTTTTGCTCTTAATTTAAATTATTAATCATGTACTATACTAAATCAGTTTATCAGAAGTGGTCAAATAAATTTGTATTTGATGGCATTTATCGTATTACAACAAGTTTAACTGATCCATTAAAATTTAAGCGCTTTATTTATTTTGAACATGAAAAAATTATATATGATTCAAAAGTAAAGCAAATAATAAAAATACCATTTATATTTAAAAACGCAAGAGTATTTTACAATGGTTTAACAGATGAATACTATTTAATATCTAATTCATATATGGAAAAATATAAGATACATAAGTTACCAGATTTAAAGAATATTGTTGCAATAACACCAAGAGTACAAAATTTAAAAGTGAATTATAATTTAGTTTTATATAAGTTTGCTGCATTACAACTTGCAGAAAGCATACAACTAAAAATATTAATACCTGTTTTAGATAAGTTAGTTGCATTAAAAGTTAATATACCAATTTATCCATCAAGTATGTATTTCTTATATCTACGTAATCAATTTGTTTTGCACTTACATTTTGATGCAGTAAGAAATTTTAATTCACAGCTAATAGATGTTGTTGCAAATAAATCTCTAATACCTATTAATGAATCAAATTATGCTACAATATATAAAGATATATTATTAGTATTTATCACAAGACTTTCATATAGCGATCCAAGAACTTTTTATTTATTTGTTAATCCTTTTAATTTTACACCATACTTACAAACAAGATATTATTCATATGATTACAATAGCGATAAACATTTATTTACAGAAGTAATATTTGACGCTTTAATTTAAGTACATAAATTAGCAACTCAAAATTATGCTTAAAACATTATTATCTATTTTTTGTTTTGTTGCTATAAGTTATGCGCAAACAATAACCATTATAGGCGATAGCATAACATATAGTATTAAAGACGAATTGCAACAAAGATATAAACAAAGTATTTACATTGATGCTAAAGTTGGTAGACAGTTTAAAGAAGCAGTTAGTATAATCAAAAAACTAGATGCTAATAATAAATTAGGAGATATTATTATTATTGAACTTGGTACAAATGGTGATTTTAATATTAATGACGCAAAATACATTATCAATTATCTACAACAAAAACATAAAGAAATAGCATTTGTAAATATAAGAACAAGTAGATATTGGCAAAATGCTGTAAACTACAAATTCAAACTACTTAAGCAAAAATACAACAACATAGATATCATAGATTGGTATACTTATAGCAAAGAATATTGTGATGCAAAAAATATAAACTGTTTTGCTAAAGATAAAACGCATCTAAATATATATGGCAAAAAAGTATATGTAGATATGTTTATGCAATACATAAGCAAAAAATCAAATTAAAGCATTATAAATTAATTTTATGCTACCAAATCTTACATCTTGAAAGTTTTCATAATGCATTTGCAAATAAAGTTTGTTGTCGAGTATGTTTATTAGATTAATGTATTGTATATCAGTTCTATGTAAGCCTAATACATTATCATGTATATACAAATGCCCCCATTTATATAATCTTTCAAATGTATTTAAAAGTTCTTTAAATAATTCAGCATTCTTCCATTGAAACGTAAATCTTAATAATGGTATCGTTCCTATATAACGAGTAGTTACATTATAAATCTTATATTTTGAATTATAATCAAATTTAACGAGATAGTTTAATACAGGGAATACAACAGATACTTGCTTTGAATTTATATAATGCGAACTATTTAACGGCGAATAAATATGCATCTTTCTTGATTCAGTAAATGTTATGTTATCTTCAAAATTAGGTATATTATAAAATGTTATTTTACTAACTGATTGCTTATAAATATTGCGTATATATTCATTAATCAATACAGCCATTTCTTTTGCAAATAGATAATGCTCATCTGTAAAATTGTTATATAATACATCACAATAATTAATATCAGGATTGATAAATGGTAGTTTAATTTTTTGGTTGAATTTAGTGTCTAGTAAACTAATTTCATCTTTGTCTTTGATAATTTTGTAGCGATAAATGTTATTAATCTTTGTTTTAAAGTTTTTGATTGTTGTTTGCATAAAAAATAATTTAGGTATTTTGTTTTTGTAAAAAATCAAATCAAGACATTATCAACAACCTTATATTTAAAATCAACTAAATCACTATACTCAAAATTAAAAGCATATTTGTTTATAAATGGTAGTATAGCAGCAGCATGCCAATGCATTTGTATTAAAACATACTTATCAAATAATACATTTACATAATACGGATATTTTAATCTTTTATAAAACTTTGTATTTGATAAAAGATCAATTAATATTGTATGCTGTTTATTCAATGCTATTTTTTGCACAAAGATGTTATACAAATAACCAAATGCTTGATATCTTAGTAAGTAATCATCTTTATACATTAATACTATTAATTTGCCATTAACAGGTGTAAGGAATTTAGCTTCATGTGTTGTTTTAGAGAAATTACCATCAAATGCATTTATAACTTTGTCTTTAAAATGCATATTTCTATAATGATTATGATTTACGTTTTCAAACTTTGCAATAAAGTCTAATGATGGTATAGTATAAATGTAAGTTATTATCTTTGGATTTTTGCTTTTGTAGAAATAAATTGGATAACCTTCTTGTACATTGCAATATAAGTAATATTCATTTGTTAAATAGTTGTAATAAATAAAGCTACTATCATATTTAATATCCAAATTGCTTAATGGATATGCTTTCTTTTCAAATTTGTCATAGATATAATTTTTGTCTTGCAATATTATGTAGCGTAATGGTTTGTAGTATTTTTGCATGTAATACTTTAGCATAAAAAATAATTTACCGTGATTACTTTTTAGACAACATTATTAAATTACATATTATGAGTAATCAGAAAACATACGTTGTAATAATAGACGTTAATTCACTATATCCAAACATTATTGTATCTCATAATATTTCTAATGAAACTTTATATGGAGTTATTACTAATGTTAATATTGCTAACCAAAAAGAATATTTGTATAAGCTTTTTGATATTAAAGATGAATTAGATCAACAATTCTTTAAAAACTTTGCTAAAGGTAGATTTGCAGGTAGAATATTTGCATTTTTGTTATATGCTAATATGTATGATGAATTAAGTAAACTAGAATTTGTAGTTACAACACCAGATAAACAAACAACATATAAAGGCAGTGAATTACTAGAATTTTTAGACAAGAAAGAATTAATTGTAACCGGTAATGGTGCATTATTTAGAAGCGATATGATAGGTATACTTGCTAAAATTGAAAGAGATTTGTTATTAAGCAGAGATAAGTATAAGAAGATGCTTAAAGAAAATCCTGATAACATAGAAGCAAATATTAAACAACAAGCAGTTAAAATTCTAGCAAATAGTATATACGGTATTCTTGGTACATCTAAATACTTATACTATGATGTTAATTTGGCAGAAGCAATTACAATATCTGGTCAGTATATATCATTTTACTTAACTGCATACTTTAACAACTTACTAGATGGTAAAAATGAATTGAAGTTTGATATTAATGCAATACGGTTAGGCAAAAGTTATTATAACGATGAACAAAAATATGTATTGTATAGAGATACAGACTCTTTATTCTTAAAAGTAAAAGAGAATTATTTGAATATAGATTTTGAAGCAAAAGTTAAAGAAATTGGTATTGAAATACTTAAGAATACTAGTTTAAGATTTGTTAAAAACAAAAATCTTGATCTATTCTTGCAACATTCTCCAAAAGTAAAATTAGAGTTTGTAGGTGATTGTGCATTATTTACAGGTAGCAAAAAAAGATATTTTATATATGATAGCAAAAATGATAAGTATAAATTAGCAGGTTTTGAATCTAGTAGCAACTCTAAAATACAAAACCAAATCCTTATTGATACATTAAAAGATATTGTATTAGGCAACATAACAAAAGAAAATAAAGATATATATTTAGCAAAACTAAAACAAACAATTGTAAATAAATTTATGGAATTAAAACAAGAAGTTATAAATTCAGAAACAGTAGATGATTTAGAGATTACAAGTAAAGTTAAATTGAATGCAGATTTTCCTGCATATACTATACAAGAATTCTTTGCTAAATATGATAACGTAAAAGCATTAGAAAAAGCAATTAAAGAAACCAATACAAATATTAGATCTGCTATTATCTATAATACATTAATGAAGCAAACAAGATTTACAAAAGGAACTAAAGCATTTGTAATAAAAGGTAATTACAATATGAAAGCTATAAATGAATTAACTAAATTAGTATCTCCAATCTATAAACCACTTGTTGCTAAATTTGCATCTATAAACAATATAGTATTTGATGATATTAAATTTGTGCATAACTATGTTAACTTAGATACTACGCTAAAACAACTTGCCGATAAAACATATAAAAGCATTGTTAATCAATTGTTTGATTCATTGCCTATTTAAAGATTTATTTTTTGCAAAAAAATTAAATAGCGTAAATTGTATATTTGTATTTATTTGCTATTTTATATTCTATTTTATAAATTCTACATCTAACATCTTGCTCTATAAAATACATCTGCATTTGTAAAAAGTATT
>ERZ1669248.986-NODE-986-length-11435-cov-7.905097_pt1 | contig 11435 bp, 8 predicted proteins | sample MGYA00579296_ERZ1669248 | MGnify/ENA primary metagenome ERZ1669248 (study PRJEB41166, sample SAMN08046057) | hot springs metagenome | biome: hot spring; feature: neutral hot spring; material: thermophilic sediment; isolation source: thermophilic sediment from...
TTCCCTCTCCTCAGCAGGACCTGATGGTCGGGAATTCCAAGCCTCCTCTTCTCTTTTTAGTTGCTTCTCTGTCAGAAATTGTTTTTTACTTCTGTTGTGATGTGTCCAAAACCCGTTGCTCTCCCGCTCCCAACCCCGTAGACATTGGCTACTATTATGGCTTTTGAGAGAATGTCTAGAAAGTCAAAGTTGTGCTTACTCGCCATGATTGCTTAGACCGTGCTTAGAGCGCTATGGTCAACAAAGTATTTTATGTAGCCTATCAGTGCTGGTAGAACATCGTTATCATAGACATACCAAACTAGATCTACTGTCTTCAACGCAGTATATGGTGTGCTGAGCACAGACTCTAAACAATGCATGGCTTTAACGAGTAAGCTCTTTCTTAGCTTCCCGACATCGAATAACACCATGACAAACGGCATAAAGAAGACAGCGCTGGGAGTGGGTAGAAAAAACTTCTTTCTTTTCTTAACGATGGTTAGCGGCTCCACGAGAACTGTTGGTGACATGAACGTGACTTTAACTGTGGTATTTCTTTCTTCCAGCCCTCTCTTAATGCTTTCGCTTTCTTTTTCCACGTCGATATAGTGTAACTCGTATGATAAGGAGTCTACCTCAACAGTTCTGTTGCCGAAAACAAACCTCTCAACACCTGTTAGTCCTCTCAACACTTCCTCTAAGGAATGAATTGATATGCCAATGAGGAAAGAATACTCCCTCCCGCCCTCAATATTTACAGGCTCCAGCATAATGAGTTCAGGAGGCTTAGCAGTACTGCCTTTGGGAACAAACTTCGTGTAAACAGCTTTAAGCTTTGCAATCCTGTCTGTTTTCTCAATAGCATATAGGGGCGTTATGTGTATAGGCTTAGGAATGATGCTGACGGACTTCGAGAACAGCTCCTCCAGCTTGGGATTTCCGGATATCAATAATGATTTTATGAGCTTAGCGGTATAGTCCTTAACAACTATATCTTTATTAAAGGAAACTGTCACCTCTACTATAACCGGGTTCTCTAGGTACATGATATCAGTCCAGTATATCTAGCATGAGTTCTCCAAGTGGGGTTAAACTATAGACTTGTTTTCTCCCTCTCGCAATAAAACTTACAAGTCTCTTCTCCCTAAGCTTTGTTAGATGTTTTCTAACAGTTACTGCCGTTCTTCCAATAGCTAAGTCCTCAAACGTCGCTCCTGACCGGACCTTTAAAAACCTTAGAATCTCAGCCTGGACATTCGTGATGCTTCCAATATCTAGGTTTAGAAGACTGACAGGCAATGTGTAGAGCAGGAGTCCATCTTCACGGGATAGAACTATGTTAATGTGCCTTCCCGCAGAAGATAACAGCTTTGCTACGATCAGAGTCGCAACGATTAGAGCTCTCATCCCGCCTGTAAGGTAGAACTTAAGTGATGTATTCATGTCGAATTCCTTAATTACCTTGACTACATCCCTACATAGTGGGATCACATCCTTATTTACGTCTACTTCTCGGTAGTGTAGGGCAGCACCAACCATCTTAACGAAGCTCTCAACTTGCCTATACGCTTCTTCAGCCCTCCTCCTAGCATAGTCCGTTTCAGGCTTGCTGGCAATAAGAACTATGACGTCCATTCTATTCAATCCCTCTTCTAATAAAGGTCTTACAACGAACTCTGGACTCCATCCAAACGTGAATATTCTCGTAATTCCTATAGTCATTTCTTAATGCCTCTAAGTATTATATGTTTATATAGTTAAACTTTTAAGTTTCAATTTCATATGGACATAGGGGCTCTCTAAGTGAATGATGAGACAGCCAGAATAAAGAGCGAGATTGACCACATTTACAGCATACTTACCACTGAGGAGATGTTTAGCCGTGCCAAGGAATACAGCTGGCAAACATTTTTTCATCACTCTACCTCTGTCGCTATTATAGCGTTCAGGATAGCTAGGCTCATGAATAAGAACGCGAACTCTATGCAGAAAAGGAGTATAGAGAGTATAGAGGAGGAGTTAGGTGGGTTACCCTTCGAGGAGCTAGTATTTCTTGTTGGATTTGCTCACGACTACTCGAAGTTACATAGCAAGGAAGAGAAGACAGGAAAAGAAAGAATTAAGCAACACATTAAGTATTTGTTAGAGAAAGAGTTTGTTTCCCAAGAGGCAACCAAGAAAAACTACGAGTTGAAAGTCATTGCGTGTGCTAACGCCGTTGAAGGTAAGTACGACCCCCAGCTGGATGAACTGTATGTCGTAAATGTCGTTCCACCAGTTAGGATAGCTGATATGTTAATGGGCTTCAGTTCTGTGGATGAGGCAATCTCATACATACATATGTCTAAAGATTGGGAGAAAATAGTTAGAGACTACGGTCTGCGCTTCGGCTTCATAAGGGTCTCCGCCTCTTCTATACTCCAAGCAAAGATCTCAAAAAACATTGTCAAAGTCCTCCAAAAGAACTCGTGGTATCCGCTAGTGCTTTATGCTGATGGCATGATTCTACTCGGGGATAAAGACTCATGTCCTCTGAGAGTCGAGGAGCTATATGAAGCAGTAAGGGTAGAGGTAGAGGAGTGTTTTGGATATAGGAAAAGGCTGAGAAGCATTGTACGTAATCTTGAGAGATTAGCTTTGGGAAAAATCTACAACTTATTCTTACAAAATTATGGGCACAAAGTAGACATAGATGAAAGTAAGGTAGAAGACTTAAACGAGCGAGTTAAAGTATATTATAACCTCATGGTCGACTACCTCAACGGTGCCAGAATTGATGATGTAAAGCAAACTCTTGAAGAGTGGAAGAATAAACTTGAGACTCGAGGCAAGAGGAAAATACAAGCATTGATAGATGTGCGTAGCTTGGCTACAAGGGTAGAAGGAAAGGGGTCAAGGTACTTTGACGAAGAATTAGGCACTATTTTAGTATCAATAGATTCTCTTATCGAATTCGTAAAAAGTTTAGATGAGAGAGAGAAGTTTCTGCTACTATCCTACATGGTGGCCTTCACCTCGAAAGACATTAAAGTAACCACCAAGATTCTCAACAAAGCACTATCTAGGGAGCTGGGAGACAAGTCAATCCCCGACGAGCTAATCCGCCTTATTGCTATAGCAGAGGTCTACAGAAGTTTAAAGAATGTGAAAAACAGCCAAGAAAAACTACAAGAGGAGCTCATTAGGAAATGTTTTGAAGCTCTAGCCGATAAAGTGGTAAACATCGACATCTACGTACGAAGATTCATAGCATCAAGTCTGAAAAGCAACATCTTCAATACGAAGGAGCTAGAGAGCTACGAGATACAGAAAGTACAGTACTGTAGGGTGTGTGGAGCGCCGCTTGACAAGGCTACCATAAGTTTCGCCACATATGGTCAGGCTGTAAGAGAAGCCGGTGGTGTCTCGGAGATCTGGTTACATGACGACCCGCCCTTAGCGAACTTAGAGAAGATAGCTTCTGATAAGAGGCAGAGGATAAGATTTATCTGCCCACTCTGCTTCTATGAAGCTGAAGAAATTAAACGAGGATATAGGCCGCCTTTTCTAGCAATAACTCTTCATCCTGTCGTCGCGTATGACTTATGGGAGCATCTAGAAAGTAAGATAACCTCTATCTTTAACCTTTATAAAGTGTTTGAAGGGAAATCAAATGAGGTCGCGAGAATCTACGCAGAAATATTGGGAGAGAAAGGAATGAAGATTACCGAGGGCATCATCAACGAGCTGAGGAATCTAGGCTCGAGCGTTCGCAAAGCAACAGAAGAAGAAACGCTCATAATCGATAGCCTTGGCGCTAGAATCATGATACCGCTCGGTGGAGACATGTCTCAGAAGAAGAAATATATAGCGGCTGTCTTAGCTCTAGTGCCAATAGCGCTTTCAATTTCCGGGGGAGGGCAAGTTGGGGTGGTGAATACTCTTAGTGACGCATATAACTTAGGCGTAGGTATAGCGCCCGTAGTGACGCCACATTCCTCAAACCTAGTTTTATCTATCATTAGAACTTTTGAAAAGGTAAGGGAGTATGTATCTAGGCAAGCTCGGGGCATGACACCTGACGAGTATGCTGTTTATAACCAGTCCTACATAACGATACTCGAATTGCTTTACATTTACGGTTTAAAGTTATTCAGCTTATACGGGTTAATGAGAGGGACAAAGAAGAGAGACGTGGACGTGAAGGACTATGCACTTGAATTACATGAGTTCCTTACTTCAACTCCGTACATAACCGTGTTCTTAGACGCTCCACCTCCCGAGAGACTCGATCCCCGTAAAAGATGGGATGAACCCCTTCCCTACTCTTTTGTCATTTCCTCAAAAATAGGTGAGGTGGAGTCCCGTATGTCTCAGGTCTCAAAAATATGTGAAGGTAAGGAAACCCCCTCCCTAAGCAACCTAATATATGGGTATGCCGCCAACTTAAGTGAGCTGAATTCGAACCTAAGCAGATACAAGGTTCAAAAACCGCTAAGAGAAGGTATAGACCTATTACTACAGTACGCTCCAGTACTGGGAGAAAAAGACTCTATAAACATAGCGACTGATAAATTCCTAGAGCTCATAGCAAGGACTACAGACGCCGATTTAAACTCCAAGAAGAGAGTAAAGACTCAAGAAGGTCAAGAGATTACTTACAGCATGGTATTTCGTGGAATCTTCAAAGATTTAGCAGAGCTGATACTAAGGTTTAGAAAGGAACTTAACCCAACACAATTGAAGAACCTCATTGAGGTAATGCTCGATAGTGCATACCACAAGTACAGATACGGGATAAAAGATATTAGATAGACACATAAGTATAACACCTTTTTTATCTTTTCAACTTGCCTTATCCCCGCCTATCTCCGTAATGGAGGGGTATGGGGGGTTAAGGTGAAAAAATCTACCCCTGAGGTGTAAGAGGTGAGTTTAAGTCAGGTAATTAAGGAGCTACTTCCTGGAAAACAACCCTCCGAGATAGAAAAGATAGGGAATTGGTGCATCAAGCGGGAGAAACCTGATAAACTAAACGCTATACCTAAGGGTAAAATAGTCAATGTGTACGTAGTGATAGAGCCCTTATCAAGGCTCATAATAAGGCAAGAGCAGGAGACTACTGATGTGACAGTTGTGCCGTCTCGGTCGGGTCACAGCCTACCAGCAATACTTAACCCAAAGTTCCAGTCTGGAGCCGTTAGAAGGCAAATGCTAACACTACTACACGAGTGGTTTGATAGGGCTAAAAAAGAACACATGGACTACATAGATGAGCTGAAAAAGAAGTATGGCTACAGCAAAGATAACTACACATGTGTCATGAGACCATACCTTAGAAGAGGTAGGAGTGAAGGCGGGAAAGCAGAAGAGGTGTTTGAAGGATACTGTGGAGAGTGTCCTAACTGCTTGATATTCGGCTACGCTGTGATGGAGGGCGCTGGGTACAATGTGAAATCACGGGTTGAGGGCGACCTTTATGTCTCGCCAGTGCCATACGAAAAGGCTGTTGTAAGAGTTACATTTAATGCTGTGGACGATATAGCGAAAACAACGTATAGACCAGAGTCTGAGGAGTCTAGAAGAACAGGCGCATTATATGAGTTCAGCATGATTGAAGTCGGCATACCGTTCGTTGGGAAGCTAGTATTTAGGGACATGACACTCGCAGAGCTGTTGCTAACCTTGGTAACTCTCGCCAGAACAACAAGAGTTGGTGGCAGGACTACACACTTTGGTGAAATAAGAATACATATCCCAGCAATACTTTTCAGTAAGTATGAAATAGGCGGGGGCTATGAAATAGCGAACAGAATATTGAGTAAGAATGGCACTAAAGTACCCACTATAGAAGAGACAATAAACGAGGTTGCGGAATATGTTAAGCAGTTCGAGAAACAAGGAATATTAGTGCTTGACAGAGAACTAGGAGATAGACTCAGGACCCTATCACAAGAAAATGTTGACCAGATAGTACTACAAGCTTGGAAAGATGTGCTGGTGCTGAAGAAGAGCCTTGACGAGTTCACTGGAACCAAGTTGTAGGAGGAAAAAGGAAGCAGTAGATGAGGGACATGCTGAAAATCTACATTGCCGACCTAGAACTGCAGGGGGTGTTACTCTTTGCCACGGAGCAGAGACCGTCCCTAGCCGAAGAAGGAGGTGCGGTAATATCTACTGGACACTACATACACAACTACCCGCTAATCTACGGCTTTGCTAATAGAAACGTAGAGTCCTATTCCGTAATACCGTCACTGCATTTTTTATCTTATGAGGACCTTAAAAAGAGCCAGTTCGCTCCTAAGATTGCTAGAAGTCCTCTATGTTACAGCTTCGTTGAGGAACAGTTAAAGAATCTTTTAGGGGATAAGGAAAGCATATATGTTTTCCCAGCGTGTCCTGAGAAGATTGTTGTCAAGAAGTTCTTCATGCAGGCAAAAGGTTCTGGGTATGCCGAGTCTCGTGGTGCTTTGAAAATAGTATATCCAAGACTCGAACATTATGTAGCCTTAGTACCGCCATCCAGGTTTAAGACAGTGGTTCTGACTAACGGCGTGGAGCTACCGCACATGGTGTTCGTAAGGATAGGTATGAAGAGGATGGGGCTCTTCAAAGTTTACTTAAGGGAAGCAAGAATCGAGAGACAAATAGAGGAACTCGCGTGGACAAACATTCCAGTGAACTTATTTGACATTGAGCAGTTCGGCTACAGCGTAGAAGACTTCATAAAAGTACTAGAAACGCGCTCAAAGACTCCGAACAAGATACTTGCCTCATTGGTCGGATATGTCAAGGCAAGAAAACTCTTCATGGTGAGTGGCGGGGATCATCTTAAAGAAATCACTATCAGAGTACCCCTCCCACTAAAGTTAATGAGGGTTCAATAGTTATGAACAAATTCATTTCTTTTTTTGTTTCTCCTTTATATGTTAAGGAGTCTAAAAAATATATAAGAGTTGGAGATTCAGCTATACAGCTAAGAGACTTTCAATACGAACTCCTGAAGATTTTCTTACATAAAGAAACAAAAGACGTAATCTTATTAACCGCACCCACAGGGGCTGGAAAAACTCTTTCACTCCTTATACCCTTGTTCGCTAATCTAGAAACTACGCGATGGAGTTACCAAGGCTCTGTTGGGCTTTATCCATCGAAGGAATTAGCTAAGGATCAGATGATAAGCATAGCTAACATGCTCATAAAACTAGGAGCAACCCCCGTAGATGTTAGGAAAATCTATAGGGAGCTGGAGTCTCTGAATAATGAAGAGGTAAAAGTAGTTGATGAATACATAAAGTCTTTTGAGATTGAAACAATAAGAGTTGTACTGTTTTATATAACTTCTGAATCACTCAGAGACTTAAGCAGAGTATTCAGTAAACTCGAAAATAACTCGAAGGAACTGCAATCAAGGGGACTACGAAACAAGGATGTCTTAGATTTTCTCTGGGAAAGAGTGGCTGGTAACGCCTATAGAATAGTTTTCACAGTTCCTGAGTATCCTTACTTGGCTGGAACTGGCGTCTACCAAGAATTTCATCGAGCCGGTATATGGCTCTACTCCACATTAAAGATGCTTAGTAAATTATTGAAAATCTTGGAAATAGGAGACGTTAAAGGTTTGAGGAGGTGGTTCAGAAGCCTAGAGGTCGGGATAGATTCAAAAAGGCTATTCGAGGAATACTACATCAGCAGAGGCTTCCTGAAGGATTTAGCTGATATATTCTTGTTCTTCCGTGTGCCGGTGTTCTTTGACGAGTTCCATCTCTACAGTAGGTTTACATTCACGTCTTTCTTAGCTCTTTTATATATTCTGTTATATGAGAGAGGCGTTGGGAAGATAATTATCTCATCGGCAACCCCAGTAAAGGAGGTTCTCGTTAGGGGTAAGAAATCGACAGCTAGAAGAGACTACAAAGAGTTAATCAGGAGCTTAGTTGAAGGAATGGGTTACACTTTTAGGGAGGTAAGAGCAGAGAGCTCTCCCAAGCCAGAAGACGGATATACTCAAATTCGCAAACGCACCCTTATTAAGGTAATTCCAGTAATATTAATGAGTAAACATGTTACCGGCATACCAGCATTCGGACTCATTCAGCGGTACCTTCCAGAAATATTGGAGAAGTACGGCTGGCTTAACGACTACGCAAGAATGAAAAGATCTATGATACTCGTTGATAGAGTCTCCTCGGTTCTGGAGGTAGCGGATAAAGTAAGGGAGCTGACGCGCGAAGAACCGCTAACGTTATGCTCTGTGAAAGGTTTGCTTGAGGAGCAACATGTTCGTGGGGAGAGAGTAGAGCTGAGGAAAGAGAAGCTAATTATTGGTAACATGTCTATAGCATTCGGTGTTGATATACAGGGTATGGATTTAGGGGTAATAATTGCGAAAGACTACGTTTCAGCCTTACAGAAAATCGGAAGGATCGGAAGAGGAAGTGGAGAAGAGTACGCAATAGTCTACCTTCCTATACCTTCCTACAAGTATAATGAGGTAAGGGAGAAATTAAAGGCAGTAGAGGGAAAAGAGATACCTTACGTAAAACAACAAAAAGGAACTATAATAGACTTCATCACTCTGCTTAAGGAACTGTATCCGAGGACCCCTCCTGATATCATGCTTAGGTGTGACACAGGAATCTTTAAGGTAATCTTCCCGGTATGGGTCTATATTCTCACAACAATAATTAGGTTAAGGGATACGATAAGGGAAGAACTACATTTGGCTACGGGGATAGAAGACGTAAAGTTACTGCACCAGTTTAAGGTACTACTAGACAGTCTACGTATATTCCTCAGAATCGAGAATATAGAAAGGAGGCTGAGAAGATTCATGACAGCGAACTTAGTGTTGACACCAGCCAGCATCTATAGCTTGTATTCTTATAGGAATATAGTGGGCATACCTATTAAGTGGAAGTGCGAGAAGGGTGTGGAGATAGTGGAATATATTGAGCTCACCACTGCCGGTAGGAACATTCCTTTGGGGTACGAGAACGGCGAGTTTTACGTAGACTGCTCAGCTAAGCGACCTTACGAGTACACGGATCTCTGGATTGGCATCTACCACCCTGAGAACATAAATGAGGTGCTCAGGGAGCTCGACGGAAAGGTAGTTAACTTCTCCCTAATTGTTGAACTAATTAAAGAAGAAGATCCGCAACTCTTTCAAGGAAGCCGAGAGATTTGTAATCTATGGGGTCTAGCAAGAAACGTGGATCTTCATGAGGTGCCCGTAGAAATCTTCTATTCATCATCTACTTTTCGGAAGGACCTTATAGAGAACCTAAGTGCCATTGATTCAATGATACCTATATATACAGTCAACTACAAAGGCGAGAAGGGTGAGCTCTTAGGAGGACTCTACATGCTCTGATGGGGTAGTGGAATGTATGTCGTCATCGCATATGACATACGAAGAGACGATGTACGTGAAAAAGTTAGGCGTATACTGTGGCGTTACGGTCTATGCTCTGTATCCAAGTCAGTCTACGCTGGAAGACTCACGTGGAGCAAACTTGCGATACTATGTGAACAACTTAGCAGAGTGGTTAGCGAAGGGGATTCTCTCGTCGCAGTTCCTGTCCAAGACCCTGATTTCCGCAGAACCCTTGCTATCACCAGAGATAAAACATGGTACTGGTCAGAGAGAATGGACGTGCTTGTTGCCGGCACGGATACTTGACGACCTGATAATATGCAGAGCAAGAGCTTACTATGTAGCTCATCCTGAACAATATAAACCTAGGAGAATACCCGACATGGAGGACAGCAAGAGAAGAGGAGAGGAATTCGTTGGGAAGTACCTCCTACCGAAGCTAGAGAATTTAAAGAGATGCGGGTCCCTCAATAGAATAATGAAGCTCGAAGACTGTAATAAAGAAGACAAGAAATATTACATAATTTATAGTGGTTTAAAAAGAGAAATCACGTGCAAACCTGATGCGGTAATAATTCTTTTACTAAAGGGCAAGATTCTAAGAACCATTGTTGTTGAAGTAGCGGATACAGACGCAAAGATAATTTTAGAGAAAAAGCATGTGATTCCTCGAATACTTCTCTACATGTTAGCGACCTATCTACATTACGGTGTACCCTCAGTAGGGCTCTACATTTCTTTATCTCCTGTGTCAAGTCCCCCTGTAATAATGTTTCTATTGAAAAAGAGATCTAAGAAGATCACAATAATTAAGTATCTTGAAGAAGTAAAGAGAGTACTCCAGTCAGAGGAAGTACCTAGTCCCGCTAAGAAGCCTATCTGTTCACACTGTGTTTATGCTTCGATTTGTAAGTTTAAGGTGTGAGAACTGTGATTCTAGTTGTTAAAGGAGTTGTTAAGATAAGTAAGAAAGGCTCAACAATAGTGATTTCTATTCCTAGAAGGAACGAAAAGAAGGAGATTTTGTGGGAGACGCAGACCATACCAATTCTTGATCTCGAACTTGTAGTTATTGTAGGATCTAGGGCGAGAATATCGTCCGGTGTATTGCTAATGTTGTCAGAAGCTGGAATACCGGTACTTCTGCACGGCAAGATGAGTGATTCCTTCTTAATGAACCCTTACATCGTGAAGATCGCGGAAACTAGGAGAAGGCTCTATAATATATATGAGAACTTATCTTGGAGGATTGCTATAGGTAAGTCCCTTATAGATGGCAAGCTTAAGGGGCTGGTCAATTTGGGGAGATATCTGGCTTACAAAGATGCTGAGAAAGGAAAGGATAGTAAGTATGTACTGGAAGAATTGACTAATATCGAGAAATCTAAAAATGAAGAGGTCGATGACGTTAGAAGTGTTGAGGAGTTGCGTCTTTATGAAGCTAAGTGGAGCAAGAGGCTATGGGAGATACTTACTACATTTATACCAAGCGAATACGGGTTTACGGGTAGAGATCCTAAAAGTAAAGACCCAATAAACTCTACAATAAACTACACGTACGCCATAATCTACAGTTTATGTACTCATGCACTCATAGCCTCAGGTTTAGACCCTTATGTAGGAATAATTCATTCAGAAAGGGCTGGAAAGACCTCCCTAACTTACGACTTCTCCGAAATGTTTAAACCCATAGCAATACACGCCGTAATCGTAGCTTCACGACAGTTGAGAATCCTTACAGACACACATGGATACTTAACGCGTGAATCCCTAGAGACCGTAACTAAACAATTATACCGTCTACTAAAGAAGAAGCATAGAAAATGGAAGTATTCTGCACGAGGAGAAATATACGCAAAAGCATGGGAACTTAGGCAAAACATCGAAAGAGGCACACCATTTAAGCCATTTACATATGAGATTAAGTAATTCACCCATCTCTTCTTTTGTTTTCCCTATAAATGAGCCAAAAATAAACAAGAAAGTCGAGCTAGACTCCTAAAACTTTACATCCACGTCTCTAAAGCACCAGCAATTAAGAGAAGAGGAGGCTTGGAATTCCCGACCATCAGGTCCTGCTGAGGAGAGGGAA
>ERZ1669248.987-NODE-987-length-11427-cov-18.282096_pt1 | contig 11427 bp, 13 predicted proteins | sample MGYA00579296_ERZ1669248 | MGnify/ENA primary metagenome ERZ1669248 (study PRJEB41166, sample SAMN08046057) | hot springs metagenome | biome: hot spring; feature: neutral hot spring; material: thermophilic sediment; isolation source: thermophilic sediment from...
TACGAGATCATGCCTAGTCTCGTGGGCTCGGAGATGTGTATAAGAGACAGATTGACGGTATTACGAAATCTGTGGCTATGGTCACCTCTGGGACTAGGTCCACGACGAGGGAGGCGAATCGGAACACCCCGGGGGGCACCCCCTCCCTCGCCCCTATGAGTATGTTTACCCTCTCGCTTCTAAACAGCTCTGCGAGCCTCTCCTTTACATGTGTTATGTAGTCGCCCTTGGGGTCCGTCACGACTATGGGCTCGCCGGACCTGTCCCTTACGTATTGATACAGCTCGTAGACGTAGACGGGCACCCTCCACACGGATCTGCCGTAGCTTTTGATCTGTATCTGGTACCTGCTCTCAATTCCCTCCTCCACGGCGTCTAGGAAGACCCTCAGCGTCTTTGCCGGCACGGGCTTGTGGAGGAGCACCGTCAGCTCCCCCACCTCAAACGTCTGCGCCGCGCGTCCAATTCTCTCGCCCATCTTCCTCACCGCCTCCTCGTCTCCCTCGTATACAAACTGGCCGAGGGCCACCTTCCTGAGGTTTTGTAGCGCCAGCGGCTTATCGCGGCGCATTTTCCTGTACTCCCCAGTCGCAGGGGTGCAGATGGCGGCCGCGTCTTGGAATATCTCCACGTATATGGGCTTCGTGGGCTCTTCGAGATCTACCTCGGCCCCCGTGGCTTCTTTAACCGCCGCCCCCACCCTCACGTTGATGTCTATAGAGGTGAAGCTGTGGGTGCCCCTCCTGGTTGTCCTAATGGCGAAGGTATCGCCCGGCGAGATGTAGCGCTTGGCCACCTCCACAGCCGCCCGTTCGATCTCCCCCGGCTCGGCCCTCACGGCCTCCTCTACGACGAGCACTCTGTCTGCCTCTGGTATTTTCTGGGCTATCAACTCCGCCGCCCTCCACCTCTCGGCCCCCAGCCCGCCTACGAACACCACCCCTAGGTAGCCCATGGGGGCCGGCGCTACCTCGGCCGCCGGCAGAAGCTCTTTTATGTGAGACGCGGCTATCCTCTCGAACTCCCTCCTCGTCTTTACAATTATGTCCACGCCCACAGGGCTTGTTGAGGCGAGGGGCATAACGTAATGATTTAAATACAGGCCCATAAATATATATGGCGGCGTGGAAGCTGGAGGAGAATATTCAACGCGACATGGAGAAGGCTCAGGAAAGTATAGAGCTCTACGGGGGCCACGTATTGAAGGCGCCTAACAGGTACGAAATCAGGTCGGGGGTCGTCGTGGCGGCTAGATTCGCCGACAAGCTCAGGCGGACGGCCTTCGCGGTGTTCGGCGGCATTGTGCCGAGGGAGGAGATTGTGAGGGCCACCTCTGAGCTCAACAAGAAGATATACGAGGCGCTGATCTCGATGGGCGTTGGTAAGCTCGACATCGTGAGGATAACTGTGGAGGCGGCGGTGGAGGGCGGGAGGCTGATGTTCGGCGAGCCGAAGATCGAGTGGTTTGTGCCCCACAGCGAGATGCAGAAGAGGCTGGAGGAGTGCGAAAAGAGGATTGCCGAAATTAGGAAAAGAATAGAGAGTTTGCTGAAGGAAATACCCTAGTCGACCTTTATCTCAAACCCCCTTTTTCTCTTCTCGGTTTTTTCAAGCTCTACGGAGAGGACGCCGTTTTTATACGTGGCCTTGGCCTTGTTGGGGTCGACAGCAGCCGGCAGTCTAATCTCTTTGTGGTACTTCCGGTCTTTGCTCCTGGCGTCTATTGTGAGGGTCCTCCCGTCCTCGCTTATGTACAGCTTTATGTCATCCTTCTCGACGCCTGGCATATCCACCACGACTTTAATCTTGTCGTCCTCCTCCACGACGTCCGTCAGCGGGTCTATCTCGTCGACTACTTCAATCCTCTCCACGTCAGACCTCCTTCTGACGTTGCCGAACTCCCGCACCACGGGCCTGCCGTCCGGCCCCATGGTGATTTCAAATCCGTAGTAGTAGTACCTAGGCTTCCCGCCGCCCGGCGGCGGCTGGGCTGAGAACCTCCTGAAGTCCTCCTCTATCTGTCTCTCAATTTCCTCGAAGAACCTCTGCCACCTCTTCATAAATCTCTCAAATTCGTCAAATATGGACATGTACTGAACCTCTACTCCACTATTTAAGTTTTATAAGCCGGCTATGGCGCGCCGCAGAGCCTTGGACATCTCCTCGTAGCGGCGGATATCCGCCGGCGTGAGTGATGGGGGTATTCTCTTCAACGCCTCTTCGAAATGCTTCATAGACACAGGCTTTGCTCTCAGCGCCTTTTCTTTTATGGTCTCCCTCAGCGCCAGCATAGCCGCCTCCCTCACCAAGGCGGCGATGTCGGCGCCGGTGTAGCCCTCAGTCCTCTTGGCGAGCTCCTCTAGATTGACGTCATCAGCCAGCTTCACTTTTTTCGTGTGTACCTTAAATATCTCCACCCTAGCCTTTACGTCGGGAGGCGGGACGTAGATAACGCGGTCAAAGCGCCCGGGCCTCAGGAGGGCCGGGTCTAGGATGTCCGGCCTGTTGGTGGCCGCCATCACAACGACGTTCTTCAGCGTGCCTATGCCGTCCATCTCGGCGAGTAGCTGGTTAACCATTCTATCAGTCACGCCGGAGTCCCCAAGCCTAGAGCCCCGGGCCGGCGCTATGGAGTCGATCTCGTCGAAAAACACCACGCAGGGAGCGGCCATACGCGCCTTTTTGAATACCTCTCTAATTGCCTTCTCGCTCTCGCCAACCCACTTAGACAACAGCTCTGGCCCTCTGACAGCTATGAAGTTGGCGCCGGATTCCGTGGCCACGGCTTTGGCGAACAGGGTCTTGCCTACCCCCGGCGGGCCGAAGAGGAGGATGCCCTTGGGCGGCTCCACGCCCAGCTCGTCGAAGTAGTGTTTGTACTTCATAGGCCACTCCACTATCTCCCTCAGCTCCTGTTTTATCGCATCATAGCCGCCGATGTCGTCCCAGTGCACCTCCGGCACCTCGATAATCACCTCGCGGAGCACAGTGGGGTGGACAAACTTCATGGCGTCCATGAAGTCGGACATGCCCACCTTCAACCTGCTGAGAACCTCGGGGGGTATGGTGTCCTGCTCAATGTTGATCATGCCCTTGTTCATGGCCTTGCGTAGAGACGCCATAGCCGCCTCCTTAGCCAAGGCGGCTATGTCGGCGCCGGTGTAGCCGTGAGTCATCTCGGCGATTTTATCCAGATCCACCTCGTCCCCTGGGTTGCACACCTTAGCCTCGACATCTGCTTTTGTACAAAGCGGCATATTCCTAGTGTGGACGGCGAGTATCTCACGCCTGGCTCTCTTGTCGGGCATAGGTATGTGAATCTCTCTGTCGAATCTTCCCGGCCTCCTTAGGGCTGGGTCTACTGCGTCTGGTCTGTTGGTGGCGCCTATTACCACCACCTGCCCCCTTTCTTGTAGGCCGTCCATTAGTGTTAGGAGTTGGGCTACTACTCTCTTCTCCACCTCCCCCGTCACCTCCTCCCGCTTTGGGGCTATGGCGTCTATCTCGTCGATGAAGATTATGGCGGGGGCGTTTTTCTTAGCTTCTTCAAATATCTCCCTCAGCCTAGCCTCAGACTCGCCGTAGTACTTAGACATAATCTCCGGCCCGTTAATCGCCACGAAGTAGGCATTAGCCTCGTTAGCCACCGCCTTAGCCAGAAGAGTCTTCCCAGTCCCCGGAGGGCCAATCAGAAGGATGCCCTTAGGCGGCTCGATGCCGAGATGCTTAAACAACTCGGGATGTCTAAGAGGAAGCTCCACAAGCTCACGAATCTTCTGCTTAGCATCCTCCAAATCACCAATATCCTCCCAGGTAACATGCGGTATCTTGACGCCGGACACCGGCTTCTCAAAGATCTGGATCTGGGTGTCCTCCGTAATTATGAGGACCGTGTTAGACGGCTTTGTCTGAACCACCTGAAACGTAAGCGGCTGGCTCAAGACGTATATCTGCAACATATCCCCCTCCACCAGCACGTACTCCCTAAGCCTCTGCTTGATGTACTGCAAAAAGTTTGCATCAACCGCTATGGTCATGGATACGGGCGCCAGCTTCACGAAGGCGGCAGGCTTGGGGTCAACCCTCCTCACTTTTACAGTCTCGTTTAGCGAAATATCGGCGTTTTTCCTCAAGATACTGTTCATCCTAATGACACCCTTCCCCCTATCCTCAGGCAATCCATTCCACACCTTGGCCGCCGTCCTCCTCCTCCCCACAATCTCCACAACATCACCCACCACAATACCGGCCCTCTCCATAACCTCGGGGTCGATCCTAACCACGGGCCTGTTGGCGTCACGCGCCTTGCTTTCCTGCACTCTCAACTCAACCCACTCAGACACGGGTGATAAACCGATCTAGGTATAAAAACTTGCTATCAAAAACTCAGCCTCGAAAAGTACTCCAGCTCGTAGTTACCAACGCCGTTGACCGACCGCAACAGCTCCTCCACCTCATCTGAGCTGTACTCGTCCGACTCCGGCATCCTTATGTAGAACCTAAGGGCCTTGATCCCAAAGCCAATCTCCTCCACCTCAACTCTATCCACCTTGTACTTCGGCGACAGCTTATTAATAACATCACTCTTCAACTTCTCCACATCTACCTCGACGCTGTCGGGCAGAACTCTGTAGACCAACGCAACCTCCGCCGACATGGCCTCAGCAACATATCGTGTATAAAAAGATTACCCCCAGATCAGGGACCTATAAAGCCGCACTCAGGACAGCGATACGTCACCCCAAGCTTCCTAGACCTGGCGCTTCTGATAACCGTCGTCTTGCCACAGTTAGGACAAGCAAAAACCACACCTCTCTCCAGAGGCGCCAAAACCCAGTTAGTAGTCGAGTCAGACGGCGGAGACGGCCCGTGGAACTTCGCCCCCCTAATAGACATAGACCCCGCAATGGGCCCACTATATAAAATTTTCACCCCCAGCCGAGCCCCGCCACACAAAAGACAAACTTTATAAATCGAGACATTGGTAGAAAAGGCCGGGGTGGCCGAGCGGCCCAAGGCGCGGGACTCGAGACACGGCGTGAGAAATCCCGTCCCCGCACAGGGGGCGTGGGTTCAAATCCCACCCCCGGCGCCACTCTCCTACCCACAACTCTGGCGTTATGTTAATAACATGATACTCTATATAGTTAAAATCTCCCGCTTTATAGATTAATATTTTTAAGAACAGAGTTAACGTAGTATTTATGAAGTTGACTCAAGTAGTTGCGATTATCCTCGCGCTGGTCGTTGTCGCCGCTGTTGCATATTTCCTGGGCACCATGTCTCAGCCCCAGCAGACGACAACTACGGCGCAACCCCCTACCTCCCCAACAATCTCCGCGCCTAAGAAAATTACGTTCTACACCTGGTGGGCTGGGCTTGAGCGTTTTGCTATTGACGCTGTGATTGGCAACTTCACCAAGAAAACTGGTATACAGGTTGAAAAGACGGCGGTGCCCGGGGGCGCCGGTGTAAATGCGAAGTTTGCAATTCTTGCATTAATGCAGGCGGGTAGCCCGCCGGCGGCGTTTCAGGTGCACTGCGGACCCGAGATGCTGAGCTATATATACGTCGCGCCAAAGGGCGAAGCTAGCTTCGTAGAGCTGAGCCAAGTAGCCAAGGAAATAGATATGACGACACAAGCGTCAGATGTCCTCTCTGCGTGTTCGCTTAACGGGAAGGTATATGCCCTGCCAGTAAATATACACCGTGCCAATCTAATCTTCATAAATAAACAAGTCCTGGAGAAGCTGGGCGGCTCGGTACCCAAGACGCTTGAAGATTTGGTCGCGCTGTGCAGTAAGGCATCCTCAGCGGGGGTTCCATGTATGCTCCAGGCTGGCGCCGATCAGTTCACTATTCTACATCTATGGGAACAAGTATTCCTAGCGGTAGCTGGCCCCCAGAAATTCATCATGTTCATGTACGGCACGCTTCCGCCTGACGATCCCTCGTTGCGGCAGGCCACAGAGACGTTCATGTCGCTGGCCAAGACGTTCCCAGCGAACTGGCCAGCTCTTGACTGGACAGGTGCAGTAGCCGACCTTGTCGCTGGTAAGGGACTAGCCCACGTAGATGGCGACTGGGTAGTTGGTCTGATATACAACGTGTATCCACAGACAAAAATGTGTCCATACACGGCGGTGACGCCTGATTGTAACATCATAGTGGCACCATTCCCAGGCACGCAAGGCATCTACAACTTAGTTATCGACTCGGTGGCGGTGCCGGCGGGCGGTCCCACGACAGATCTAGGAATTCAGTTTGTGAAGTTCTTCGCAGGGCCAGAAGGCCAGTCGATATTCAACCCACTGAAGGGATCTATAGCGGTGTATAAGAACATAGATCCGTCGATTTATCCCACCTCTATACAGCGGTGGGAGGTTGAGGAGTATAGGGGGGCAAAGGCCTACGTCTTTAGTCTCACACACGGAGCTCTGTTTTCAGATGTGTGGCAGACACTTATGCAACAGTCAATAGTGCTCGTCCAGACCGGTAGATCAGATTTGTGGTACGACACACTGGCAAAAGCGCTGGGGACCGAGCGCTCTCTATGGAAAGACACCTGGTACATGGGCGCGCCGGGGAAGCCCTTCGGCGGCTACAACCCGCCCTGGGTTAAATGAGAATATCACTAATATTTTTTTCCATCCCCCTTTTCTTAACGACGGCGTTTCTCTACGTCTTTATAGCGTGGAATCTATACTACTCATTTACCAACTACTCAGTGCTAAGCCCCGACTACCAATTCGTGGGACTGGCCACGTACTCACAACTATTTTCAGACCCGCTATTCCAGACTGCGCTGGTTAAGACGCTTCTTTGGATCTCTGTATTAGTCGCTCTTGGCAATTTAGTGGGCCTCTTGACGGCGTCGCTGATCTACAACATAAATAATGCACGTGCTAGGAATATCCTCACGGCGTATTTCATATACCCCCTATCGATCTCACTCGTGGCGTCTGGTATAATATGGCGTTGGCTACTCGACGCAGATAGGGGAATCGGCTGGTTTTTGGGCAACCCACTCCAAGGCGAGAACGCGTTCTGGAGCATAGCACTAGTCTCCGTCTGGGTTTATTCCGGGCTCGCCACGTTGTTCTACCTTGCGATGTTTTATAACGTGGATAAGTCTCAATTAGAGTCTGCGCAGATAGACGGAGCAGGGCGGCTTTACACAATGCTGAGGGTCGTCATACCCCAGTCAAAACAGAGCTTGATAATATCTACAATATTTTTTACTTTATTCTCTATACAGATGTTTGATCTACCATATTCAATACTATTTATAAATCCTAATATTATGACATTGGTTATGTACACCTTTATGAAATTCACCGCGTTTTATTTAGCGGTGGCAAGCGCCGCCGCTGTAGTAATCCTAGCTCTGTCGGCCGTCATAGTAATTCCCTACTCCCTGTTCGGGTTAAAGAAATGGATAAGATGAAATTTGCCATATATCTCGCCATATTGGCGCTGGGGGCTCTCTGGGCCCTCCCCCTGTATGTATTAGTAATCGGCGCATTAAAGCCTTTATCGGAAGTGTTGACAACGCCGGTCTTTATGCCATCTCTAAATGTGGATCTAGCCACGTTAAGCAAAGTGGCCGGGGAGCTGGCCCCAGTGTTGCTCAACACGACTATAGTAGTTATCCCTACGGCTTTAGGCGCCACTCTCATCGGCGCCTTGGGGGCGTACGCCCTTTGGAGAGCTACCACCAAGTTAAAAGACGTGTTGCTCATACTTGTGGCTGTGTCTACTTATCTACCATACCAATCGGCAGTGGTCCCACTCGCGCGCTTCATGACACAAATAGGTCTATTTGACACCCTATATGGCATAGCCCTAGGCCTACTCATCTTCTACATACCCTTTGCCACGTTAATGATGTTGATATTCATAACAGCCCTTCCACGGACGGTTGTAGAAGCCGCTGAGGTTGACGGCGCTGGCGAGTTCGCCATATTCACAAGAACGGTGTTGCCCCTCTTAGGTCCAGCATTCGCGTCGACGGCCACCTATTTGACGATCAATGGGTGGAATAACTTCTTCATACCGCTTGTGCTCTCTAGAACTTACAACAATCACATAACGCTAAAGGTCTTCAGCTACGTGGGGCAGTCTGGAAATCTCTATAACGAGATGTTCTCTGCGGCCCTCATAGCATCACTACCTCCGCTACTGCTCTTCATAGCGCTGGGGAGATACTTCATCCGGGGGTTGCTGGTTTTGGGATCGGGAGGAAAATAAATAAGTGGATACTTTCAAATCTACATGTATAAGAAAATTCTAGTTGCTTACGACGGCTCAGACCACGCCAAGAAGGCGGTTGAACACGCCGTAGCTCTCGCAAAAGCCTTTGGGGCCTCTATACATATTATAACGGTTGCCACAGACCCCTCGCAGATCTCCCTAGAGAAGGCCGGGAGAATAGCGGGGGAGGCCGCAAAGGCCGTGCAGTCACAGGGGCTACAGGTGGGGGAGGTCGCTGTCAGGTCGGGGACGCCGGCAGACGAAATTCTGAACTACGCCGAGGAGAAGGAGGTTGATCTAATAGTGATGGGGTCACGCGGCCTCTCCGCACTGCAACGCCTGGTGCTGGGCTCGGTGTCGCAGGCGGTGGTCTCAAGGGCAAGAGTCCCCGTACTCGTCGTGAGATAACGCCCCCCGGCGCCACGCCTTTTTCATAGCCTGGGTAAGGTCATGGGCCGCTTTCAGCGGGTAGATATTTCCACCTCTGCAGAGATCCTCCACCAACCTCACGGCGTCGGAGAGAGTTGCGTGTGACCCCACTGAAACGTATCTCTTCCCTCCGCAGTTCACCACCTTAGCCAAGACCTCCCCCGTCTCCGGGTCTACCACCACGTCGCCCTTTTCTACTCCGTAGAGCCTTGACTTCGCGACGCCTATAGTAGGCTTCCCCAGGACAACCCCTAGGTGTGAGGCGATTCCGAACCTCCGCGGGTGGGCCACGCCGTGGCCATCCACGAGAATTACATCTGGCTTGGCCCTCAGCTTCATGTAGGCTCTAAGCATAGGGGTTAGCTCTCTAAAGGCGAGGAACGTGGGGACGTAGGGCACGACGCTTTTCGTAACAGAACAAGCCCTATCCGCCACCGAGAGATCCGCCAACCTGACTGCGACGGCGGCGCCCAGCGCCGTGTCTCCTACATACGCCACGTCGAGACCCGCCACGATCTCCACAGGCGGGAGGGGTAGAAACAACACCCTGCCGGCGAGCCGCTCCTGGACGCGCCGCGCGGCTTCTATGTTGAGGGGCATTAATGCGTAAATGTGGAAATAATCTTTTCAATTATCCGCGTGGTGCTACAGAGCTCGCACTGCCTAAGCTCGTCCACCCTCGCCACCTCCACCTCCACGCCCCGCCTCCTAGCCTCTTCCTTCACCACGTCCTCAGACACATGCTGGTTAGGCCCCAGGAGGACTACGTCGGGCTTAACCACGTGGAACACGTCGAAAATATCGCCGGGCCGCCCCAGCACCACTTCGTGGACATAGTAGAGGGAGGAGAGAACCTCGGCCCTCTGCCGCTGAGGCACCACAATCCTCCGCCTCTTTATTTTTTCAGCGTTTTCATCTGAAGACACAACTGCCACGACGTAGCCAAGCTCCCACGCCTTCTTTAAATACGACAAGTGGCCGGGGTGCAGGATCTCGAAGGTGCCTGCCACCATCACGGTTCTGGTATTCTTAATCTCGCTGGGCCTCTTCCAGACGAAGTCGGCCACCCCAATAAGTCTCAAGGCGTCGAGAAGGCCCTCCGCATACGAAACAGTGGCTAACGCCGTCTCCCGATCACCTACGGAGTAGTAGTACTTAGAGTCCTTTAGATACGCCCGCGCCAGATCTACAAGATTTCTATAAGCCGGGTCTTTCAAAACGAGGCTCCCCAAGGCCTCCTCAAGGTTCTTGATATATACAGCTACTCTATCCACAGTGAGGCGAAATGCGACACTTAAAACATTTAAAGAACGCGCATTTGACCCCACATGGCTGATGAGACATACGCAGTCGCTGGCAGATTAGTAATGCGTCTAAGAGAGGCGGAGAAGCTCGCCGCGGAGGGGAAGGTCACCGAGGCGAGGAATGTTTTGAAAGACGTCGTGAAGGAGGCGCGCGAGAGGGGGCTGGAGAAGCCGCTGAGGCATTTGATACTAAGAGTGAAGGCGGAGATACGACGTAGAACTCGACAATAGCAAAATCCCTATTTCCACACCTCCTCCTCCCCAACACCTTGACCACCTTTATCTTCTCCCCCCTCTTCACGCCCTCCGAGGGACAGCCCTCGCATCCAGCGCACTCCTCCTCAAAAGTCACGACGACCCCCTCCAGGGCCTTGTTTATGGGGAGCAGGCCAACCAGAGGCGCCTCCTCCACCACCACGGGCACCATCTCGCCGCCAGTTATCTTACAACGCTGGCCCATCGAGGGCCTCAACTCCACTACCCTGTAGCTCCTGCCCGGCGTCAGCCTGCCCAGACACACGGGGAAGAGTCTACACTCCCTGCACTCGTCTGGAATGCTGACTACGCGGAATCTGTGGCCCACCTCGGCTTGCTCCTTTGCGACTAGGGTGACCACCCGCCTCATTGTCTTAAATATCCTAAGTCAATATTTAACTGTGATTAAAAGCGTCGTCGAGGCCTACCGTAGCCTTGAGAAACGTGACCTCCGGATATTGAGGATAATAGAAGCCGGGCACAGACGCCATGAGTTTGTCCCCGAGGAGCTTATAGCGAGGTGGGCCAGATACAGGAGAGAGGAGGTTTTGGACAGCATTAAGCGCCTACACTACCATGGTTTCCTTAGGAGGAACGTGGCGCCGTACAGAGGGTGGAAAATCACGGCGTTGGGCTACGACGTCCTTGCGCTACACACACTACGCATGCAGCGCAAGATACTGAGGCTCTCCCCCACTCCCATCGGCGTGGGCAAGGAGTCCGTGGTGTATGCAGGCGAAACCCCCTCAGGCTTTAAAATTGCGGTTAAATTCCACCGCGGGGGCGTCTCCGCCTTTAGATACGAGGAGTTGTTCAGGTCGAGGGTGGCTAAATTTAGCCACTTGGAGGATATATTTAACACAAGGCTGTCGGCCGTCGCCGAGTTCTTCGCACTGTCAAAGATATTTGAGGGCGGCGGCCTCGTGCCCGAGCCCATAGCGCACAACAGACACGTAGTCGTGATGAGCTACATAGAGGGAGTCGAGCTATACAAACTTACAGGTGGAGATTTCAAAAAAATTGCAGACGACGTGCTTCGTACTATAAACGTGGCGTTGAGCCTTGGCATTATCCACGGCGATTTGTCGCCGTACAACATACTTGTTGGAAAAAGGAGCTTTGTCATTGACTGGCCTCAGTGGGTCCCCACAAGCCACCCAGAGGCCAGGCGCTACCTACAGCGCGA
>ERZ1669248.988-NODE-988-length-11395-cov-38.295503_pt1 | contig 11395 bp, 12 predicted proteins | sample MGYA00579296_ERZ1669248 | MGnify/ENA primary metagenome ERZ1669248 (study PRJEB41166, sample SAMN08046057) | hot springs metagenome | biome: hot spring; feature: neutral hot spring; material: thermophilic sediment; isolation source: thermophilic sediment from...
TTTTTTCTAATAACTCTTTCTCTTCTTCCTGAGATAAAAGAGGAATTTTGTAGATGGACTTTATGTAATACTCTACCCCTTCTTCGTATTTAAACTTTCTCATATTTCCCTCTTTTTTAAGAGATAACTAATACTACTATTTTTTATCTAAAGTTGTCAATCATTAACTTTTTTCTTGAATAATTACCGTTACTACCTTTTTCGTCTGTCCTCTTATAATCTCAATTTCTACCATATCTCCCGGTTTTACTTTTTGGAATATTTTATAAAGTTCTTTTGAATTTTTTACTAATTCTCCGTTAAATTTTGTTATTATATCCCCCTCTTTTAACTCGGCTAAGTAGGCAGGGCTGTTTTTCTTAACTTTTAAGATGATAACTCCGTAATCTATTCCTAACTTTTCCTTTAACTCTTCCGATAAATCACCTACGTTTATACCTAAGTATCCTCTTGTTACTTTACCGTATTTAGTAAGCTGATTTAAAACATCGCTTAAAATGTAAACAGGTATTGCAAAACCTAATCCCTGTCCAGATTGGACAGTTGCAATGTTCATACCTACAACTTTTCCATTTAAGTCTAAGAGAGGTCCACCAGAATCTCCCGGGTTTATAGCCGCGTCTGTCTGTATAAAGTTTTCTATTTCAGAAATGCCAACGTTTCTATCCAAAGCCGATATTATACCAAACGTGTAAGTGTGTCCAAGGTTGTAAGGGCTACCTGCTGCCAGCACAAACATACCTATGTTTATATTTTTCGTATCTTCCAAAGCCAAAGGTTTTATATCTTTGTTTATATGGTTTATCTTAACTTTTAATACTGCTATATCTGTAGGATTGTCTATACCTACTACATCGGCTTTCATAACTCTATCGTTGTAAAACCTGATGTAAACTTGGTTATTGTTTCCTATTACGTGGGCGTTGGTTGCTATGTAAAGGTGAGTCTGAGTTTTTTTAAAAACAAAACCTGAGCCTATAGACTCATCGTCAGAATCTTTAAACAGAATTTGTTCACTTTTTTTTGGTTTCGTAAATATGGTTACAACAGATGGAGTTGTATCTTTTATAACTTTCTCAATTCTTTCTTGTATTAGTTTTACGGCATCTTTTTCTTTTTTTTCTTCACATGAGCTTAAAACAGATAAGATTATGAAATAAATGATTATTAATTTTATCTTTTGTCTGATAACATCACTGTCCATCTATCTGCTGAACCCCTAAAAAGTTTAAAATATTATATAATACATTTAGGAGTGAAATTATGTCCAACTTATTTAAGTTTGAAACATTAAAAAGAGATTTTCTAAACTCTCTAAACCAAAACCAACTACAGCTACTTAAAGATATATCACTTTACTCATCGTGTATAACTGACTTTTTATTTAGACACCCAGAAGAACTTTTTTACATAGAAAACAGTCTAAACCAGCCTTTACTTGGCAGAGATAAACTCATTCAAGAATCTCTACAACTTTTAACTATACCAAGAGATGATGAGTTTATAAGTAAGCTAACATACTTTAAGATGAAACACTTTTCTCGAATAGTGGCAAAGGATATCTACAAAAAACACAGTCTGATAGAGCTTACAGAAGAATACTCCTACCTTGCAGATGCATGTTTTGAAGTTGCTTACAGGAGAGCTTATAAAAAAAATGTAGAAAAGTATGGAACTCCTTTAGAGGAAGATACAGGAAACGTAGCTTCTGGTTGTGTGATAGCCCTTGGAAAGCATGGGGGAACCGATTTAAACTACTACTCTGACGTAGATGTTATGTATGTTTACTCTGCAGAAGGAAAAACAGAAAAAAATCTATCAAACAGAGAGTTTTTTATAAAACTCTTTACCGATGTAACAACATACATTACAAAGAGAAACTTTGAAGGTATAACGTGGAACGTTGATTTAGACCTTCGTCCAGAAGGTAAAAAAGGTTTACTTGCTTACAGTATACCCTTTATAGAGAGTTATTACTGGTCTGTAGGTAGAACTTGGGAAAGGCATATGCTTATAAAAGCAAGACATGCAGCCGGAGATGAAAGAGTATCAAACGAGTTTTTATCCATCATTACACCGTTTGTTTACAGAAAAAGTTTAACTAAAGAAATAGTAGATGAGATATTCAGTATGAAAAAAATGATAGAAGAATCAGCAAAAACAAGGTCAAAAAACGAGATAGACATAAAAAAGTGTGAGGGAGGAATAAGAGAGATAGAATTTACAGTTCAAGTTTTCCAGTTGCTCCACGGCGGACAAAACCCAGCCTTAAGAGAAAGGGAGACAATAAAAGCTTTAAAAAATGTTGTGAAAGCCGGACTTTTAACACAGGAAGATGGAGAAAAGTTAGAAGAAGCCTACATCTTTTTAAGAAACCTTGAACATATAATACAGCTAAAAAACTGCATTCAAACACAGGTATTTAAACTCGAAAACGCAGACGAATACGCTCAAAAGATGGGATTTAAAACAACGTCCCAGTTTTTGGAAACTTTTAACACCCATAGAAAAAACGTAAAATCTATCTTTGATAGAATAGCAGGAAAGGAAGAAAAAAAGTATACACCGCTACAAACATACATACTTACCAAACAAAACGAAGAAGAAGCCGTAGAATACCTACAAAACCTTGGTTTAAAAGATGGAAAATGGGCTTTAAACGTAATACTTGAGATTTTCAACAACCCTGAGTACTTTTTACTGTCAGAAAAAGAGAAAAACAGCCTTTTAGACTACATTCCAAACTTAGAAAAACATATAAAAGAATCACCAGATAGAGAAAGTTTTTTGATAAACGTAAACAAACTCTTCGTAGAAGGAAACATCTACAGACTGTTTTTGTCTGCTTTAGAAAACAAATCTTCTTTGGTCGATTTTATACTTGAAATTGCAAAAACTTCAGATTACATAACAAACATAATATCAAAAGATACGGAAGTTATAGACTTTGCCTTTTCTTCCTCAGGAAGACCTTTAATAGACGAAAAAGACTTTTTAAAAGAACTTTCCATAATAAAGTTAGAAGATAAGTTAGATGCTTTGAGAAAGTTAAAGAAAATTGCAGAAGTCCTTGGAGTTTTAGATTACTTTGCAAACATAAAATTCTACTCACCAGTGGCAAGACTAAAAAAGCTAAACAACATCATAACAAACCTATCAGATTTCATACTCAAAACACTTTACACGATAAACGAAGGAAAAGACTTTGCCATATACGGCCTTGGAAAACTTGGAAGTAGAGAGATGAACGTAGGCTCAGACTTAGACCTTATATTCGTTTTTAAAGATGAGAACGCAAAGCTAAACTACTCTAAAATCCCACAGAAGATAGTCCAAGATTTAACAAAGTATACGAAAGAAGGTCAGCTTTACCAGATAGACCTTAGATTAAGACCTTTTGGAAAAGCAGGAGAACTTTCTCCATCGTTAGAGTTCTATAGAAACTACTTTTCAAAAGATGCAAGAATATGGGAAGTTTTAGCATGGACCAAGGCAAGGTTTATAACAGGAGACGAAACTGTAAAAGAAGAGTTTGAAAGGTTAATAAAAGAGTTTTTATTTAGCGTAAAAATTGATAAAAGTTTTAATGAAGAAGTTTTAGATATGCGTTTAAAGTTAGAAGCCTTAACAAGAGAAACAGAAGACGTTTTAGATATAAAGTTAGGAAAAGGAGGTATTACAGACATAGAGTTTATGGTTCAGATGTTTTACCTTAAAAATAAGCAAAGAAAAACAGGAATAATCGAAGGTATACTGGACTTTGACCCAGATGTGTTGGACGACTACGTCTTTTTAAGGGAGATAGAAACAAGACTTAGACTTGTAAAAGGAAGTTCTACATCAAAACTATCAAAGGAAGATAGAATGACAGCCAGAATAGCCGACACATTTGGAATGGATTTAAAAACATTTTGGAATAAAGTAAAAAATACAAAAGAACGAATCAGACTACACTTTTTCAGACAGTTTAAATGAAAGAATTTTTTCTAAGTCTAAAAGTAGATAAACCTTACGTTGTAGTTGGAGATATTCACGGATGTTTTGATGAGTTTTACGAACTTTTTAACTTAGTAGAAGAAAAGTATGGTAAAGATACTATTATCTTTTCAGTGGGAGACACGATAGACAGAGGAGATTACAATTTAAAAACACTAAATTTTTGTATGGAACTTTACAATAAAAATAGATTTTACGAAGTTAAAAGCAACCATCTTGATAAATTTTACAGATACTTAAAAGGGAACAAAGTAAAGATTTCCTACGGTATGCAAAAGACCGTTTCAGAGTTTTTAAACCTTCCAGAAGAAGATAGGGAAGCACTTAGACTAAAAGTAATTTCTTACTACGAAAGCCTTCCACTTTACATAGTGATAAACGATAACGTAGTTGTATGCCATGCAGGAATAAAAGATGAGTATATAGGTAAAGCGGACGAAAAAGTAAAAAGTTTTGTCCTTTATGGACAAACTACCGGTAGATACACAGAAAAAGGTTTTCCAGAAAGGTTAGACTGGACTAAAGACAGAGCTTTAAAACAAGATAGTCCAAAAATAGTTTACGGACATGTAGTTTTTGATGAACCTTACATAAACAACCTTTGCTACGGTATAGATACAGGAGCAGTCTTAGGTAATAAACTAACAGCTTACAATCCAGAAACGGAAGAGTTTTTGTTTGTTAAATCAAAAAGACAGTATTACTCCTTCGATGATTGCAATTTAATAAATATTCATATATAATAATATTGGAATTTTCTCATGGTACTAACCTCCTCTCCCGGGATTTTTATCTCGGGAGCCTTTTAATTTCAAATATAGCAACGTCTGGAGGACATCCTATCCTTAAAGGGGGACCACCTGTTCCAACACCTCTACTAACAAAAACGTAACTATTACCAACCTTTACCAATCCAAAATCTGTGACAAAAATCTTTCTTAAGATAAATTTCACTGGATAGATTACACCACCGTGAGTATGTCCAGAAAGCATTAGGTCAAAGTCGTTTACTATACTTTTATCAAGTTTAGGTTGATGCCTTAAAAACAGTGTAAACTTTTTCTTATCTAAACCTATAAAAAGGTCTTTTTCTGGATACTTAGCTATGTAACCTAACCTTACACCGTCATCATCATCAACACCTACTATGTTTATACCATTTTCTTCTACTGTTTCATTCCTCAGAAGTTTAAAACCAGCTAATATATGAAATTTAACGGCGTCTGTAATATCTGTGTAATACTCATGGTTACCAAGAATGGCATACTTACCTAAAGGGGGATTTATCTTTCTAAGTAATTCTATGTAGGAAGTTCTGTAAGAAACCTTTCCATCTACAAGGTCTCCAGTAGATACAACTATATCTGGTTTTTCTCTGTTGTATACATCTAAGACAAGTTTTATCTTATCTTCTCTCATCACTTGGTTAAGATGAAGGTCGGATATATGCATTATTTTTAAATCTCTATCTACTTTATCTGAGTAAATTGTAAATCTGTAGACCTTTAAGTTTAAAGTTTCGTAGTATCCGTAAACTACAGAAGAAAGAGTTAAGATTAAAGTTATAATAAAAGCCGTTTTTGTTTTAAAGTAAGGAACTTTAAGAAGTTTTGCCAAAAAGTTATATAAATCAAAAACCAACGAGTATAGAAAAAACAGCATTATAAAACCCATCCAAAGTAAGATGAAAAAAGATAGATAGTAAAAATCGTAGCCAGCTTTATCGTAAATTCTGTAAAAGTAAGGAGAAAGTATAAAAATCGGAGATATCAGGTAAAGGTAAAAAACCTTTACTTTGAAAGCTTTACCAAACTTTTTTATAAAGTAAAAGTGCATAAAAGCGTAAACTGAAAAAAACATTAAATAAAAAAACATCGTATCTCCTCTCAAAAAAAATAATAAAATATATAGCATAAACGTTTTTTGAGGTAAGTTTATGATAGGAAAAATACTATGGGAAGCCTTTTCTGTAGCTTTACTTTTATACGGTCTATATTTGGCATATGTTTTTATGTGGTTTAGTATGTTTAGAATTTTCGATATGGATATGGAAAAAGCAAAACTCATATCAGGGACGGTAGCTATAATCATACTTTTAGTATCATCTTACAGATGGTTTTCTAAAAAAAGAAAAGAGATTCAAAAGTTGTCAGAAGAAGTTTAAAAGGTATAATATTTATAAAAAAAATCGAAGGAGGTAGCCTTGGTTAAAGTTGCTTGGAGCACGACACATCAGGAGTTTATAATATCTGACCATTATTACTTTTCAAAACTACAAAGGTATGCAAAAGAAAACGATATACACGTTGAAGAGGTAGATGAGTTTGAAAAGTTCTCACAGTTTGACGTAATCATATTTAACTATCCAGAGATACCTTTTAAAAAAGAAGAGGTAGATTTTATAGAAGAGCTTGTTAAAAAAGGTAAAAAAGTAGGAATATTTGCCTACTACAAAAATGAAGACAGAATAGCCGATACTTGCAACACTATGGCAGAAAGGTTTGGTATAAAGTTTAACGGAGATATCATCACAGACGATACAAATAACTACGACAACGATAACCTTTTAATAACAACAACAAAAACAAGTCAAAAAATGAAAGAAAAAGGTATAGAAAAAGTTGTCTTAGCTTGCACAGATAGTTTAACGATTACAGGTCAAAACGTTATGCCTATGATATATGCAGAGGATACGGCAAAATCTCTTCTTGGTAAAGAGAAAATTCTCTTTGCAAGGTACGAAGACCCGTCAGGTGGTTGTTTTATAGCCGGAGGAACGTGTGTATTTTGGGATAACTACTCTATAGACCTTTACAATAACAAACAACTTTCCATTCAGCTTCTTTCTCACAAAAAATGATAAAAGAAGGCGATACAGTCCATCTTAAAGGTAAAAAGGACTCGTTTTTTGTTATTGTAAAACAGAATGAAGAGTTTTCAACTCATAAAGGAACTATAAAGTTTAACGATATCATAGGTAAAAACTACGGAGACACTGTCCTCACCCATAAAGGTGAGGAGTTTTTGATTTTAAAGCCAACTCTTTACGAACTTATAATGTTTGGTATAAAAAGACACACTCAGATAATATATCCAAAGGATTCTGCCTACATAACCCTAAAACTTGGACTTACTTCTGGTATGAAAGTTTTAGAATCTGGTATAGGAAGTGGTGGACTTACGATAGTTATGGCAAACGCACTAAACCCTGATGGAAGGATTTACGCTTACGAAAAAGAAGAAAAGTTTTTAAAAACTGCTATGAAAAACCTTCAACTTGCTAAACTGGACCATATAGTCGTTCCACATCTGCAAGATTTATCTGAGCCTATAGAAGAAAAAGATTTTGACGCTGCTTTTATAGACGTAAGAGAGCCTTGGCTTTACATAGAAAATGTAAAAAAAGTTCTAAAAAGAGGAGCACCAATAGGCTTTTTAGTCCCAACTACAAACCAGATAGTAGAAGTTTTAAAAGAGTTAAAAAGACTCGACTTTATAGATATAGAAGTGGAAGAGATACTTCAAAGACATTACAAACCAGTGCCTGATAGACTACGTCCAGAGGATAGAATGGTTGCCCACACAGGATACTTAATCTTCGCAAAGAACGGATAAATTATGGAAAAAGAAAAGTTTATAAAACAAGCTAAAAGAATCGTAATAAAAATAGGTTCGCAAGTTTTAGACAAAAACGATGATATAGACACAGACTTTATAAAAAGTCTTGCAGACCAGATTTCAGCTTATCCAGAAAAAGAGTTTATCATCGTATCGTCTGGAGCAGTTTTAGCAGGTGTAAAAAAGTTAAAACTTCAATCAAAACCAAAAACTATAACAGAAAAACAGGCCGTAGCAAGTGTAGGACAAGCCTACCTAATGCAGATTTACGATAAAATCTTTTCAGAAAGAAAATTAACTGTAGGTCAGATGTTGCTTACTGTAGAAGGACTACAGGATAGAAAAAGATACCTTTATGCAAAAGATACTTTAAACAAACTTATAGAGTTTAACGTAGTTCCCATAATAAACGAAAACGATGCTATAGCAGTGGAAGAGATAGTTTTTGGAGATAACGATTACTTAGCTGCACATGTTTCAGTTTTAGCCGATGCGGATTTAATGGTAATCGTTTCTACTGCAGGTGGATTATACACAGACGACCCATCAAATCCAGAAGCTAAACTTATAGAAGAGGTGGAAGATGTCGATTCTGCTATAAATTACGCAAAATCATCAAAATCAAAGTTTGGCACTGGTGGTATGAGAAGTAAGCTGGAAGCCGCAAAAGTAGCAACTTCCCATTCAATACCCGTTATGATAGTTCCAAAAACAGAAAAATTAATACATAGAATTTTTTCTTTAGAAAAGATTGGCACTTTCATACATCCATCGAAGCATAAGAAAATGTCTGGTAAAAAAAGCTGGCTTGCCTTACTTTCATCTCCAAAAGGTAGAGTTGTGGTTGATAAAGGTGCAGAAAAAGCTTTAAAGGAAGGTAAAAGTCTTCTTCCAGGTGGTATAAAAGATGTGGAAGGTATATTTAATCCAAAGGATACAGTTGCAATAGTAAATGAAGAAGGTATAATTATTGGAAAAGGAATAGTTAAGATTGGTTATAAAGAGTTGAAAAAGATAAAAGGACTTAAAACTGAAGAAGCTTCAAAAGTCCTTGGTAAAAATATAGATGAAGTTATCCACAGAGATAACTTAGTAATTTACTAATCCAAAAAGAGAGGTAAAGATGTTTAAGAAAATCGTTATTGGCATCATTGTTATAATCTTAGTTCTTTACTTTGTATCTGCGGTTAGGTCAAGTTCTGAGCCAAAAGTAGCCCTTATAAAAGTTACAGATACTATAATGGACTCTTTTGAGACAGTATCAAATATATCACAGGCAGAAAAAGACGATTCTATAAAAGCAGTCGTTATTGCAGTTGATAGTCCCGGTGGAGCAGTTGGAGCTTCTCAGGAGATTTACAGAGCCATCGAAAAGTTAAGACAGAAAAAACCAGTTGTTGTATCTATGGGAAACGTGGCAGCATCTGGGGGTTATTACATTTCAGCTGCTGCCAATGTGATATACGCAAATCCGGGGACAATAACTGGAAGTATAGGTGTAATTATCCAGCAGGTTGACTTAAGCGAAGTGCTTAACAAAATCGGTGTTAAAGTAAACACTGTAAAAAGTGGAGAAAATAAAGATATCCTTTATCCTACCAACTCTCTAACTCCTGAACAAAAACAACTTTTAGAAAAAACAGTTATGGACGTTTACGACCAGTTTTTAGATGCCATCGTTAAATATAGACCAATAAAGAAAGATGTTTTAAAAACATACGCTGACGGAAGAGTCTTTAGTGGTAGAGAAGCTCAAAAGTTAGGCTTGGTTGATAAACTTGGTAATATACAGGATGCTATCAAAGAAGCTAAATCTCTTGCAAAACTTCCAGAAGATGCACCTGTTGTTGAGATTAAACATCAAAAACCTTTACTGGAAGAGATACTAAAGTCTAAGTTTCCTATAGAAAAACCAAAATCTGGAATATACTATATTATGGCTTTCTGATGGATATCATAACTAAAAACAGGTTTATAGTTTAATTTTTTATATGAAAATTTATTTTAGGAGGTTTTGTTATGCAAACACAAACAGTTAAATTCACAGTTACAGAAACGGCTGCTAAGGAAATCAAAAGAATAGCAGACGAGAACCAAATCGAAAACCCTATCTTAAGGGTTAGAGTAGTTCCTGGAGGATGCTCTGGATTCCAATACGCCATGGGATTTGACGATGAGATTTCAGAAAACGACAGAGTAGTAGAAGCTGAACACGGTATAAAAATCGTAATAGACGAGTTTAGCGCTCCTTACATAAACGGTGCTGTTCTCGATTACGTAATGGACTTTATGGGTGGTGGATTTACAATTAAGAATCCAAACGCTGTTAGCTCTTGCGGTTGCGGTAGCTCATTCTCTTGCGGATAATAAAAAAAGGGGGCTTTTAACCCCCCTTTAAAAAAATCTAACTAATCATTAAGCCTTTACAGCTCTGTTAAATCTCTCGTTTATAACATCCCAGTTTAAATTCTTAAAGAAAGCATCAATGTAAGGTGGTCTTTTGTTCTTTTGGTCTACATAGTAAGCATGCTCATAAACGTCTAATACTATCAAAGGTACAGAGTAAACGAATCCATATTGGTTGTGAGCGTCAAATCCATTTACGAAAAGCATTTTGTTATACATATCGTAAGAAAGTGTAGCCCATCCTCTACATGCCATACCAGTTGCTTTAATTTCATTTAAGCAGTTTTCTACAGAACCAAAGTGCTCTTCTATAGCTTTTTTAAGTTCTGGTGAAGGCTCTCCTTTGCCACCACCTATTAGATTTTCAAAGTAAAGCTCATGAAGAACAACTCCCATGTAGTTGAAACTTTCTTCTACTTTTAAAGCTCTGTATTCTGAGTAGTTTTGGTTTGCTTTTGCTCTGTCGGCAAAATCAGTTGCGAGCTTCTCTTGGATTTCGTTATACTTAGCCACATACCCTTTGTAGTGGGCTTCAAAATGGACTTCAATCTGCTCGTCCGAAATACCTACAAGACCTTTTGGTTTTAAATGGTCTTTTGGCTGAAGTTTTATTACCTTCATTCTACTACCTCCTGAAATAGATTTAATAGGTTTTTTCTCTTCTTTCTCTAAAATTTCCATGGCAAAGGCACTATTGCTTAGAATTAAAGAAATCCCCGTTAACTTTAAAAAGTCTCTTCTATCCATTTTTACCTCCTAAGATTTAAATTTACGTTTATTGACTGATAATATAGTATGATTATAATCATTCCTTTACCTTGATAAAGGTCATTTATAAGAATAAGTTTAAAGTAATATAATATAAAGTGTAAAGAATAAATCTCAGGAGGTAGAAGAATGCCAAAAGTTAACACGTATGTAGACATTTCTCAAATCGACAAAGAAGCAAAAAGAGACTTTATTGACAGACACTCACCATTTATTCATGTTGAAGGCGAAGCAGTAAAAGGTCAAAAGCTAAAAGTTAAAGTTAGAGTTGGAAACGAATACGTTCATCCAGACGATTTTGACCACTACATAGCTTACGTTCAACTTTGGGATGGTGATACTTTACTCGGTCAAGCTACTTTCACACCAGGTTCTCTTGGAAACAAGCCTAACCAAGCTGAAGTAGATTTTTACATTGTTCCAACAAAAGATAAACTAAAGTTAAACGCAATGAGCTACTGCACAAAACACGGTCTATGGCAAAGTGAAACAGTAGAAATAGAAGTTTTAGAAGGTCAACCAGCATCAGCTTAAAATCTTCCAATCCCCCTTTATGGGGGATTTAAATTCTCAAATAAAGAATAACTAAAAGATAACTAAGACATAA
>ERZ1669248.992-NODE-992-length-11367-cov-4.283593_pt1 | contig 11367 bp, 10 predicted proteins | sample MGYA00579296_ERZ1669248 | MGnify/ENA primary metagenome ERZ1669248 (study PRJEB41166, sample SAMN08046057) | hot springs metagenome | biome: hot spring; feature: neutral hot spring; material: thermophilic sediment; isolation source: thermophilic sediment from...
TCTACACTAGATCGCTCGTCGGCAGCGTCAGATGTGTATAAGAGACAGCCCATGGATTGGCTGCCGAAGTCACGGCAGCGTCGCTGCAGGCTTTGAAAGCGAGCGAACTGGCGCGTGCGCAGGCCGCTTGGGCGCGCAAATTCCAGGCTCTTCCTCAGGACGCGGCCGAGCGGGCCAGACAGGCGCGCTTCCTCACACAACGCGGATTCAGCAGCGAGACGGTGCGCGCCGTACTGCGCGGTGCTGGTGCGGATGAAGACGGTACAGGCGAGGCCTCTGTGCCGAACTGACTTGCTGCGGCGCAGCAGGCTGCTAAACTGAATCTTGCGCTTCATCAAAAAACAAATTCCCATGCGCAACACCCCAGCCGAACCCACTGCGCCCGTCCGCCGACTTGTCCATCGCCGCAGCATCAGCGTCGAGTGCTATGCACGCGAGGATGGTCTGTGGGATTTGCAGGCGGAGTTGCGGGATGTGAAAACCCGCGACATCACCCTGTCCGAGCGCAACCGGCCTGCTGGCATTCCGGTGCATGACATGCTGCTGGTCGTCACCATCGACAACGCGCTGAACATTACCGAGGCGCGTTCGCATACCCTGTTCAGCCCCTACGCCACCTGCGACGACCATGACGATGCCTACAAAAAGCTCGTCGGGCTCAATCTGCTGCGGGGTTTCCGCGCAGCGGTGCGCGAGCGTCTGGGCGGCGTGCTCGGCTGCACGCATCTGACCGAGTTGACGCAAGTCCTGCCCACTGCGGCGATTCAGGGCCTGGCCGGTCTGGCGACGATTGCCCTGCCGGTGGCCGATGCAGAGCGCCCTGCGCACATGCCGTTTCAACTCAACCGCTGCCATGCCTTGCGGCTCGATGGCCCGGCGGTTGCCGAGTTCTATCCCCGTTGGGCGCAGCCTGCTGCGCCGCAACGCGTTGAAGGCAAAATGCCGACACCCCAAATCGAGGACGAGACATCATGAAAATTCACGAATATCAGGCCAAACAATTGCTGCGCGAACACGGGGTGCCGGTGCCGCGCGGCAAGTCGGCGTTTTCCGTGGACGAGGCAGTCGCCGTGGCGCACGAGCTCGGCGGGCCGGTGTGGGTGGTCAAGGCGCAGATTCATGCCGGCGGCCGCGGCAAGGGCGGAGGCGTCAAGCTCGCGCGTTCGCTCGACGAGGTGCGGCAGCTCGCCGGGCAGATTCTGGGCATGCAACTGGTTACGCACCAGACCGGGCCGCAGGGGCAGAAAGTGCGCCGCCTCTTGATCGAGGAAGGGGCGGACATCCGCAAGGAGTATTACGTTGCGGTGCTCACCGACCGCGCAACGCAGAAGGTCGCGGTCATGGCGTCGAGCGAAGGCGGCATGGACATCGAGGAGGTCGCGGCGAAGACGCCGGACAAGATCCGCAAGGTGTTCGTCGATCCACTGGTGGGATTGCAAGACGCGCAGGCGCAGGAACTGGCCGCGGGCATCGGCATCCCGACGGGTTCGCAGCCGCAGGCGGTTTCGGTGTTCAAGCAGCTCTACCAGTGCTACATGGAGACCGACGCGTCGCTGGTGGAGATCAACCCGCTGATCCTGGAGGGCAACGGCGGCATCAAGGCGCTGGATGCCAAGTTCAACATCGACGACAACGCGCTGTTTCGCCACCCGGAAATCGAGGCGCTGCGCGATCTGGACGAGGAAGACCCGGCCGAGGTCGAGGCGCACAAGTACGACCTGGCCTACATCCAGCTCGACGGCAACATCGGTTGCCTGGTCAACGGCGCCGGGCTGGCGATGGCGACCATGGACACCATCAAGCTGTTCGGCGGATCGCCCGCCAACTTTCTCGACGTGGGCGGCGGTGCGACCACCGAGAAGGTCACCGAAGCGTTCAAGATCATGCTGCACAACCCGCATGTGAAAGCGATTCTGGTCAACATTTTCGGCGGCATCATGCGCTGCGACACCATTGCCGAAGGGGTGATCGCGGCCAGCCGCACCGTGGGTCTGAACGTGCCGCTGGTCGTGCGCATGAAGGGCACCAACGAGGAGATCGGCCGCAAGATGCTGGCCGAGTCCGGCCTGCCCATCATCAGCGCCAACACCATGGGCGAGGCCGCGCAGGCCGCCGTCCATGCCGCGCAGGCCTGAGCCGCGCTCCCACTGCTCAAAGAGGACACCATGGCCATCCTGATCAACAAAGACACCAAAGTCATCACCCAGGGCATCACCGGCAAGACGGGGCAATTCCACACCCGCATGTGCCGCGACTATGCCAATGGCAAGAACTGCTTCGTCGCCGGGGTCAACCCGAAGAAGGCGGGCGAAGATTTCGAGGGCATTCCCATCTTCGGCACTGTGGCACAGGCCAAGGCCCAGACCGGCGCCACCGTTTCCGTCATCTATGTGCCGCCGGCCGGCGCTGCCGCCGCGATCTGGGAAGCTGTGGAAGCCGACCTCGACCTGGTGGTCTGCATCACCGAGGGCATTCCGGTCAAGGACATGCTGCTGGTGCGCAACCGCATGAAGGCCAAGGAGGCCGCAGGTGGAAAAAGAACCCTGCTGCTCGGCCCGAACTGCCCGGGGCTGATCACGCCCGACGAAATCAAGATCGGCATCATGCCGGGCCACATTCACCGCAAGGGTCGCATCGGGATTGTGTCGCGCTCGGGCACGCTGACCTATGAGGCCGTGGCGCAGGTCACCGAGCTGGGGCTCGGGCAGAGCAGCGCGGTCGGCATTGGTGGCGACCCGATCAATGGCCTCAAACACATCGACATCATGCAGGCCTTCAATGACGATCCCGAGACCGATGCCGTCATCATGATCGGCGAGATCGGTGGCTCCGACGAGGCAGAGGCCGCGCTGTGGTGCAAGGCGCACATGAAAAAGCCGGTGGTGGGGTTCATCGCCGGTGTCACCGCGCCCCCGGGCAAGCGCATGGGCCACGCCGGTGCGCTGATTTCCGGTGGGGCAGACACCGCCGAAGCCAAGCTGGCGGTGATGGAGGACTGCGGTTTCACCGTCACCCGCAACCCCTCAGAAATGGGCAAGCTGCTCAAGCAGGTTCTGCGCTGATCGGGCAAGCGCCCCGGGCTGCTCCCGGTTACAAAAGGTATGATGCGGCACCAGTCCCGATGGGACCGCATTCAGAGCTTCCGGGGCAGCCATCGGCATGGAACACTATCTCACCGTCGAGTTCTTGACGGCACTCGGTCAGATCGTCCTGATCGACATTCTTCTGGGCGGAGACAATGCGGTGGTCATTGCGCTGGCCACGCGCAAGCTCCCTCCCCATCAACGCAAACTCGGCATCTTGTGGGGCACGGCGGGCGCCATCGGCCTGCGCATCGTTCTCATCTTTTTCGCGCTGACCCTGCTGAAGTTGCCCTTTCTCAAGATCGTTGGTGCCTTGCTCCTGTTCTGGATCGGCATCAAGCTGCTGGCGCCGCAGGATGAAGAGGGCCACGGCGACGTGCAGGCCGCAGACAAGCTCTGGGCGGCGGTCAAGACGGTGATCATCGCCGACTTTGTGATGAGTCTGGACAATGTCATCGCCATTGCAGGTGCGGCGCAAAATGCGGGCGAGCAGCACTCCATGCTGCTGGTGGTGTTCGGTTTGCTGCTGTCGGTGCCCATCATCGTCTGGGGCAGCCAGTTGGTCATTCATCTGATGCAGCGTTTCCCGGTGATCATCACCCTGGGGGCGATGCTGCTGGGCTGGATCGCCGGTGGCCTGATCGTGACGGACCCGATCGCCGAGCAGTGGGTGGAGAACCTTCCGCTGGCGCAATATGCCGAAAAGCTCGCCGGACTGGTGGGCGCAGTCGTGGTCTGGATTGCCGCGAAGCTGATCTATCGCCGGACGCCGGTTTCAGCCACATGAGCGCCATCATGAACAAGCCACCGGGTTCGACAATTGCCCTGCAATACGAGATGCTCAGCCTGACCCATCCGGGCCGGGTGCGTGAGCACAATGAAGATGCGGTCGCGTTCGATGCACTGGCGCAGGTCGCGGTACTGGCCGACGGCATGGGGGGGTACGCCGCCGGCGAGGTGGCCAGTGGAATGGCCACGGCGCAGATCTGTGCCCGCATTGCCCGTCTCAAGGCCGACTACCCCAAGGTGACCGCGCTCGACCTGTCCACCGAGTTGCGACACGCCATCCGACACGTCAACGCCGAAATCCTGCGCGCTGCGCGTGGCAATCCGCAGTTCTCCGGGATGGGCGCCACGCTGGTGGTGGTGGCGTTGACCGGCAATGTGGCGGTCGTTGCCCATGCGGGAGACTCGCGTGTGTATCTGCTGCGGCAAAACCAGCTGCGCCTGCTCACGCACGATCACTCGGCCCTGCAGGAGCAGATCGACATGGGCCTGATCCTGCCAGAGGACGCGGAGAGGATCGGTGGCAAGAACCTGGTCACCCGCGCTCTGGGCGTCGATGCCCAGCTCGAACCGGATGTCGCCATGCATCCCATGATGGCGGGGGACGTGTTGCTTCTGTGTTCCGATGGCTTGAACGATATGTTGTCTGATGCCAAAATCGAAGCCGTGCTGTGTCAATACACCGGACATCCCGCTGCTGCCGCGCGGCAACTGGTGGAGGATGCAAATGCCGCCGGGGGGCGCGACAATGTTTCTGTCATCCTCGTGACGGCCCGTACGCCCAATTGATGCGCCTCGCACTTCCTTGATCTGACTGTTGACTCGAACGGATTCCAAATCGTGGCCAAACTCGTGATTACCCTGGATGGCAAGGTTTTGAAAGAGGTCGTCCTCAGCAAGGACCGCACCACACTGGGGCGGCGTCCGTACAACGATGTGGTCATCGACAATCTGGCCGTCAGCGGCGAGCACGCTGTCCTGTTGCGCGACACCGGCACCGATGTCGAGAGCTACACCATTCAGGATCTGGGCAGCACCAATGGCACCTACCTCAACGGCGCGCCCATCAAGTCCAGCCCCTTCCGTGAGGGCGATACGGTCGATATCGGCAAATACAGCCTGCGCCTGCTGTCCGACACACGGCAAACCACGTTTGGCCCATCGCGTTTTGGCGCGCAGACCGGATTTGGAAATTCCCGCTTCGGAAATTCCGGCTTCACCGATTCACGCACCCGCGCCGCCGACGCGGACCGCAGCTACAAGATCAAGGTGCTCAGTGGCGATGCAGCCGGACGCGAAATCATGCTCAGCAAGGAGCAGACGACCTTCGGTCAGCGCGGCATTCTGGTGGTGAGTGTGGTGCACAAGCCGCGTGGCTACGAACTGGTGCAGGTGGAGGGAGAAAAGCGCGCCCAGGTCAATGGCGTGTCTCTGGGGCTCATGCCGGTGGTCTTGCGTTCTGGAGACGTGATCAATCTCACCGGGGTTCAACTGCAATTCCTGCAGATCTGACGTTCTGATCACCCAAGATCAAACGCCCGCAGTCGCGGGCGTTTTTGTCGGTGCGCCCAGGGCGGGGCGCGAGCGCCTGTGCAGCGCGAGTCAGCGCGGCACGCGCATCACCTTGAGCATATTGGTGCCGCCTGCTGCGCCGATGGGCTCGCCGCAGGTGATGGCGTAGCTGTCGCCCGAGGCGACGGCGTTTTTCTCGATCAGCCGGGCTTCGGCCTGATTGAGCAGGGTGTCTCGGTCTGTGGTGCTGAAATTCATCAGCATGGGACGCACATTGCGGTACAGCGCCATGCGGCGCACCGAGGTTTCGCTGCGCGACAGGGCGTAGATCGGCACATTGACCCGGTGGCGGCTCATCCACAGCGCGGTCGAGCCCGATTCGGTCAGCGCGGCGATGGCCTTGCAGCCCAGGTGATGCGCAGTGAACAGCGCGGCCATGGCAATCGACTGGTCGATGCGGGTGAACTGCTTGTTGACGAAGTCGTGTTCGAGCTTGACCTCCTCATAGGTTTCCGCCGCCTCGCAGATGCTGGCCATGGCCTCGACCGTCTCCACCGGATACTTGCCTGCGGCGGTTTCGGCCGAGAGCATGACGGCATCGGTGCCATCGAGCACGGCGTTGGCCACGTCGGACACCTCGGCGCGGGTGGGCACGGCGTTATTGATCATCGACTCCATCATCTGCGTGGCGGTGATGACCACCCGGTCCATTTCACGCGCCATGCGGATCATGCGCTTTTGCAGCGCGGGCACGGCGGCGTTGCCCACTTCCACGGCCAGATCGCCACGCGCCACCATGATGCCGTCGGATGCGCGCAGGATTTCCGGCAGTGCCGGAATGGCCTCGACGCGTTCGATCTTGGCGATCAGCGCCGGCTTGTGACCGAAGGGCTCGCCCGCCACGTTGGCAAGCTGCCGGGCGAGTTCCATGTCGGTGGCGTTCTTGGGGAAGGACACGGCCAGATAGTCGGCCTGGAACGCCATCGCGGTGCGGATGTCTTCCATGTCCTTTGCCGTGAGTGCAGGCGCCGACAGCCCGCCGCCCTGCTTGTTGATGCCCTTGTTGTTCGACAGTTCGCCGCCGATGGTGACGACCGTGTGAATTTCGGCGCCGCTGACGTTTTCAACCGTCAGCACGATCAGACCGTCATTGAGCAGCAGGCGATCGCCCGGATGCACATCGCGCGGCAAATCCTTGTAATCGAGGCCGCAGCGGGTCTCGTCGCCGAGTTCGCAGGTGGCGTCGAGGATGAACTTCTGGCCCGGCTGCAGCATGACCTTGCCGTCCTTGAACCGGCCGACGCGGATTTTCGGGCCCTGCAGATCGGCCATGATGGCCACCGCCTTGCCCAGGCGGTCGGCGGTTTCGCGGATGAGCTGGGCGCGGTCGATGTGGTCTTGCGCCTTGCCGTGAGAAAAATTGAGTCGCACGACATCGACGCCGGCAATGAGCATGCGTTCAAGGATGTCGGGCGAGGAACTGGCTGGGCCGATGGTGGCAACGATTTTTGTGGCGCGGGACATGAGTAGGGGGTGTGTGAGGATGGGCAACGGAACGCGTTCAAGCGAGAATGTGAAATCAATCACACCGAAAGGGGCGTAGTGTAGAACGTGCCCTTGACGGTTCTGTGCAAACCGCCAAAATCGCGCAAAACCGATTGACCCCGCGCAGTCCTGCCAGATCTTCTCGGTCCCATTCCACAGTGCCATGCATGCGTCGTCTCGACAACAGCCTCTCCCGGCCACTGCGCCGGAAGACGCCCTGTTGCCCGGACTGGCGGCGGTTCCGGAGGTCAGAAGCCTGCTGGAAGCGGTGGATCTGCCCATCGGCCGGTGGGATGCCGAGGGGCGGCTCACCTTCTTCAACCCGCCCTATGTCACCTGGGCGCGTCGCACTCCACAGGCGTTGCTTGGCAAGAGCCTGAAGGAACTGTACGGCGAAGATGCCTGGACGGCGGCCCGCCCCGCTTTCGAGCGCGGGTTCCAGGGACAGCAGGCCGACTATCTGCGGCTGCTGCGCCATCTCGATCCACCGCGCTGGGCGCGCATTCAGGTGTTTCCAGAGCGCGGACAGGACGGGCGAATCGATGCGATCTACACCATCGCCCACGATGTGCATGACGACATCACCAACGCGATGTCGCTCAGACGCTCGAACTGGCTGCTCGAGCAGGCACTGGACAACCTGCCCTGGGGCGTGATCGAGAGCAATGCCGAGCTGATCATCACCCGCTGGTCGCGCTCCGCCGAGGCCATTCTGGGTTACACCGAGGCAGAGCGTCTGGGCACGCATCGCCTGGCCATGGGGGTTCCCGAAGAGGAGCGCGCGCGCACCATGGCAATCTATGCGCGTCTGCTGCGTGGCGAGATCGACAACTGGGTGGAGCAGGCGCAGTACATCCGCAAGGACCGGCGCCGCATCTGGGTGGAGTGGACGCTGTCTGCGCTGCGCGACGAAGAAGGGCGCGTGGTCTCCTTGCTGACCTTCGTGCGCGATGTGACCCACCAGGTCGACACCCACGCCCGCCTGCTGCACCACGCCGAGCGCGACGCCCTCACCGGTGTGCTCAGCCGCCGCGCCATCATGGAGCGGCTGGACACCGCGCTGTCGCGCCGCACACGCGGCGACATGCTGGCGCTCTACTTCATCGATCTCGACGGCTTCAAGCAGATCAATGACCGGCTCGGCCATGTGCGCGGCGACCGCTTGCTGATCCAGGTGGCGCATGCCATTCAGGACGTGCTGCGCCGCGACGATGCCATCGGCCGCCTGGGCGGAGACGAATTCGTGGTGCTCAGTGCCGTGGCCGATTTGTCCGCCGCCCAGGCACTCGCTGCCAAGCTGGTTGAAGTCAGCGCCGCGGCAGGCTACGACCTGCTTTCCGGTCTGCGGGTGACGGCCAGCATCGGCGTTGCCGCAGTGCCCACGCATGCCCGCAGCAGCTTTGACCTGCTGCAAAGGGCAGACGACGCCATGTACGCGGCCAAGAACGACGGCAAAAACCGCTGGGCGCTCTGCAATCAGCTTCTCAGCAGCAACTTGGCGCCAGACCGGCTCTGACGATCTCTCAGGCCCAGGTGCGGCTGATCCACGACAAGGCCCAGTACGCCACCATGCCGCTGAGAATGGTGCCCAGAATGCCACGCCGCGCAAAAAAATAGCCTGCGGCAATGACGGCCGCGCCCAGCTTCACCCACGGCGGGCCCAGCGGCGTGAGCAACAGCAACTCGGGCGCCACGACTGCAGCCAGCGCGGCGGCAGGGGCAAAGCGCAGGGCGATTTTCACCCGTGCCGGCAAGGGCATGGGTTTGCGGGAGAGCAGAAACATGTTCCGGCTCAGCACGGTGACGACCGTCATGCCGGCGACCAGGGCGATTTGCTGCAGCAGGGTCATGGCGCAACCGACTTCAGGGTTTGGAGCCGTTCAGCAGGCCACCGCTGGAGGCAAGCTGGCGCTGACTCCACGCGTCCCAGGCCATGCCCACCATCAGCGCGCCAGCGATGGCCGCAACCAGATTGAGCCGCAGGGGCAGCCAGAACAGCAGCGCGCTCAACGCCGAGGCCACGACGATGACCGCTGCAATGGTGCGATCGGCCAGCAGCGACAGCACAATGCCCAGCAGGGCCAGCGTGCCCGCGAACGCCAGTCCCCACGCGCCCGGAATGTGCTGCGCCATCAGAATGCCGAGGATGGACGGAATCTGCCAAGCGATCCAGTTGGCCAGCGATACGCCGAGGAAGTAATGGGTTTGTTGCGGATCGCCGGTGGGATGCGGATGGCGGCGGATCATCAAGACCTGGCTCAGGTCGCCGATCAGGTAGCCGTAGACCAGGCGGCGCAAACGCGGCAGGTGCTCGAAATACGGCCGCATCTGCGCGCTGAAGACCACAAACCGCAGGTTGACGCAAAACGCCGTGCCCAGAATCAGCCAGAGCGGCGCGCCTGCTGCAATGAGGGGCAAGGCAGCCAGTTGCGCGCTGCCCGCAAACACGAACAGGCTGATCGCCAGCGCCAGTTGCACACTCAGACCCGACTTGACCATGGCCACGCCCGTGACCAGACCCCACGCGGCGATGCCCAGCGAGACAGCGCGCATGTCCCGCATGCCCTCGCGGAGCGCGGGCTGGGCAAACAGGGATGGATCGCGATGGAGGGTCGTCATGGCAACGAGTTTTTCGACATTTTGCGCCGCATCAAACTGACCGGGCAAGCAGCGTTTGACCTGTTGTGACAAACACGCAAAGGGTTTGGGTGCTCGGGCCGGGCTCAGCGGTTGACGGGAACCGCGACGCGACGCAGCACGGGGGCATTCTGCAAGGCCAGCAGCAAGGGTGCCGTCTGCGCGGGCGACAGGCCTGCCTGTGCCGCCTGCACCGGAAATTGCGTTGCCAGGCCAGGTGCATAGAGCCAGAACGAACTGGCGGTGTAGCGCGCCAGGGCCAGTGCCTGCGCCGCGTGGCCGAGCCGACTGAGCAGCAGAATGCGGCGGATCAGCAGGTTCGGGTCGCCATAGGCGTGGCTCACCCGGTCGACTGCCGCTTGTTCGCGCAGCAGTTCGGCGCGGGTGTCGCTGGCGCGCACCTGAATGGCGCTGGCCTGGGCAAAGCCGATCAGCGGACGGAAAAACAGATCGCTGCGCTGCGCCTGCCGGATGGCCTGGGCTGACTGCGTCCGGTCGGCCGAGTAGGCGTCGTTGGTGATGCTGTAGTCATAGCCGGCCTTGGCCACGAGCGCGATCGCCAGCACGGCGACAGTCAGCGCGGCAGATCGGGGGAGTGCGACATCGCCCAGGGCTGCGCCCGCCTTGCTGGCACTCTTGCCGCCGAACCCGTCCATCCACCCGGCGAGAAAGGCGAAGACCCAGAGGAAATACAGATACCACAGGGGATACTCGACCAGACTGTGCAGGCCCAGAAACGCCACACCCATCCAGGCGGTCAGGGGCAAGGGGGTGGGAGCGTCGGGCGCAGCGCGGCCGCGTTGGACCCACGCGCGGGCGGAGCGCCACAGCCAGGCCAGTGCTACAGCGATGATCGGCACCGTGCCCACCAGGCCGGTTTCGGCGAGCAATTGCAGGACGAGATCGTGCGCGTTGTCGATGTTGTCCAGCGGCAACGGATGCAGCGCGTGGTGGATGGCGGCATGTTGCAGTCCCCAGCCGAGTTGCCCCCAGCCGGCGCCGAACCAGGGCAGGTGTTCGAACACCTGCCAGGCGTTGCGCCAGATCAGCGCCCGGGCGTTGACCGGCTGGTCGATCTGGCGGGTGACGGCGTCGAGAAAGCTGATCCAGCCCAGGTGGTCGGCCTCGCGCAGCGCCAGCCACCACAGCGCGTACAGCACCGGCACCGCAACCAGCGCCGCCCAGCGCGGACTGCGCCAGGCGCCGCGCACTGCGATCAGTACCAGTACCGACGCCACGACCGCCTGCACCATGCCGGTGCGCGAGCCACACACCACCAATGCCCAGCTCATGCCGATGACCGCAGCCCACACCGTGCGTGTGCGCAGGCGTGGCGCCCACCAGGCCAGCCCCGCCAGGCCGAGGGCCACGGCGGTGGCGTAATGATTGGGTTGGCGCAGATTGCCGAACACCCGTCCGGTGGACGGATAGCTGATGAGGTCGGAGTACAGCGGCAGGTGCGCCGCCAGCCAGGTGGCCAGCGCCGGGATTTGCCACAGGGCGAACTGCACCAGGCCGAAGGCCACTTGGATGAGTCCCTGCAACAGCAGCCCGGCGGCGGCCACGTCCAGCCAGGGATGCTCCGCATCGCCAGCGGTTGTGGCCTGGCGCCGCGCCGCCGCATTGCCCAGACCGGCCACCAGCGCCGCGCTCAGCAGCACCGCCACAGTGATGGCTCCCTGGCTGGCGTAGGCCAGTTGTCCGCTGACGGTCTGCAGCGCGACCACCGTGGCGGCTACGGCGAACCCCAGCGCGGCCAGCCCGAACCGTGGTGCCAGGCCGCTCCAGACGGCAGCGAAAAACA
>ERZ1669248.995-NODE-995-length-11343-cov-4.890769_pt1 | contig 11343 bp, 10 predicted proteins | sample MGYA00579296_ERZ1669248 | MGnify/ENA primary metagenome ERZ1669248 (study PRJEB41166, sample SAMN08046057) | hot springs metagenome | biome: hot spring; feature: neutral hot spring; material: thermophilic sediment; isolation source: thermophilic sediment from...
GAGATCATGCCTAGTCTCGTGGGCTCGGAGATGTGTATAAGAGACAGCCTGCTGGCGCGCCCAGTAAATATCGGTGCCTTCGGCAAAGTCCAAGGTAATCACCGCGATGCCGTATTTAGAGGTCGAGCGCAGCATGGTTTGATTCGGAATCCCCAAAAGCGAGGTTTCCAAGGGTGCCGTGATGCGGGTTTCCACCTCGGTTGGCGTCACGCCTGGGGCTTTGAGGATAATTTGCACTTGGGTGGGCGAAATATCCGGGTAGGCATCAATCGGGATACTGGAAAACGCCATCCAGCCAAAACCGGCCACCAGCAAGGCCGCGAGCACAATGAGCAAGCGCTGCGCCAGCGAAAACGCGATGAGGCGATTTAACATTATTCAGCCCCCATGCCGAGCGCCACGGCTTTAAGACGGCTCACCCCGAGGGTGACAATCAAATCCTGCGCTTGAAAATCACCCGTCACATACGCCATGCCATCAAACTCGCCGCGCAATTGCACAGGAATCAGGAAAAATTGCGCGCCGCGCTGCACAAACACATGCGGCTGATTATCGAACTCCGTCACCGCGCCAATGGGCAGCATCTGCACGGGGTTAGGCTGATGGATCCATAAGCTCGCACTGGCTTTTTGCCCTGGCCGCAGCTGCGGGCAGGGCACTTTGGGCTCGGCGCGCAAGGTCACCATCTGGCTTTGCGGGTCTACCGCCAAATCCACCCATTTTACAGGGGCAGCCTGCGGGCAGCCGGCAATTTTAAGCTCGGCCGACGTGCCAGCGGCGGGCGCCATGGCAGGCGGCACGGCCATCAGCCACCATTGGGCATCACTTAGGGTGATTTCGGCCAAGGCTTGCCCCGCCATCACCCGCTCGCCGGGCATAATTTTGCGCTGGGTAACAACGCCCGTCACGGGGGCGCGAATCGCTAAATTGCCGCCCGTGGCTTGTTGGCCTGCGGTTATGCCCGCAACTTTAAGGCGGGCGGTGGCCGCATTGAGCTCCGCTGCGGCCAATTGCGCTTGGCTTTTCGTATCATCGAGGCGTTTTTTTGCAATCAGGCCATCGGCAAAGAGCGCCGAATCTCGGCTTAAATTTTGTTGTGCGAGGGTGGCACGGGCTTGCGCCATCGACCATTGCCCTTGTAAATCCGCCAGACCTGCGCTCGCGAGTTCAAACAAAACTTGCCCTGCCGTTACGCTTTGGCCAATTTGCGGCAAATTGCCCACAATCAACCCATCGGCTGGGGCAGAAACCTGGCTGCTGGCTTGATTACTCGCGGCGGCGCTAATGCTGACCAAGCCTTGCGTGATGGGCAAATTTTGCGTGGCGGCAAGCGGCGCGGCTTGAATTTTAAGATTTGCGCGCATGGCCTCCGGGATAACCACGGCTGTCGCCTTTGGCGTGTCGGGGCTGACGGCTTGCGTGGCCTCGGCAAAAGCGGGTGCTATCGGGAGCCCACCCAACCCCGCCAGCACAAAAGCAACCATGAAGGGCGCAAGGCGGGCGCGGGGCGATAAGAGTGGCATAAATAAATCCTCGGTGATCTTGGGGGTAATGAGGTGATAAACCATATGGCGGGGCTTAAAAGCAGGTTTAATGCTGCTTTTAAACCGCTTTAACACCCTGTTGGTGCATTAGTTTTGCGGCATCAGGCCTAAGGTTTGCTTTAGGCTGCTGATGTCGGCTTCGTATTCAATGTGACCCAATTTTGCTTGCAGGCGTGCTTCGGCCGCATCCCGCTCAAAGCTCAGCACTTGGCTCCAATCCAACTCGCCCATTTGCCGCGCTTTTTGCTTGAGCTTTAAGGTTTTTTCCGCCAGCGCCGCGCTCGCATCCAGCCGGCTCAAACGCAAAGGCCAGGCGTTGATGCGCTGGCGCAAGGCGGCCACCTCGCCAATCAGTTGCTGCGTGGTTTTAATTAAAGCCACTTGCGCGGCAGCGCGTTGCTGAGTCATGGCGGCCAAAGCGGGGTCGCGGTATTTTTGCCCACCAATCGGCAGGCTTAATGTGACAAACAGGCTGTTGTCATAAGGCATGCCACGATCACCCCGATCGCGCTTAACGCCAATCCCAAGCTCTGGCGCACCCGCCCCCGCCGCCCGCTCGGCCGCGATGCGCGCGGTGGTTAAGCCCACCTCGCTGGCCATTTGCTTGAGCAAGGGCTGCTCGGCCAGCAAGCCTTCTGGCGTATCAAAGCTTGGGTTATTGAGCTGTTGCAACAACTCGGCGGTATCGGTGCCCAAATCGCGGGGCAGTGCATCGGCGCCGGTTAGGTGACGCCAGCGCGCTTGCGCGTTATCACGCAGCATTTGCGCGGCGGCGAGCTGATCTTGCACGGCAAGCAGGCGGCTCTCAACGCTTAAGCGATCCACCTCGGCCGCCTCGCCCTGCTTGACTTGCAGGCTCACGGCTTTTAAATCGCGCGTCATCAAATCAAGGCGGATTTGCGCGGCCGTCCACTCGGCTTCGGCACGGCGCCAATCCCACGCCAACTGGCGCAAGTTGCCAAGCAAAGCGAGCCGGTTGGCCGTAGCGCGGGTTTGCCCGTTCAGCATCGCCTCACGCGCCAGCGTTTGCCACGCTTGGGTTTGGCCAAAGTGGCGCAGCGGCAAGCGCACATCGGTTTGCATCTCTACCGCGCCGAAGTTGCTCATGGGCTGATCGCTGCGATACAAACCATCGATAATCGGCGCACCGGCTAACCAACCCTTGGCGCGCGCAAGTTCGGCGCGGGCAAGCGTCACATCTGCCTCGGTAATGAGCTGTTGCGATAGGCGGGTTTCGGTTTGCGCCAAAATGCTCGCCCAATTGGCGGCAGCGGGTACCTTGGTGGGTTCAGCAGCGGATTCAGCGGCAGATTCCAAAACAGGCACGGGCGGCGTTCGGTTTGCCGCCATTGCGCTGGCAGGCTGCACCGCCAGCAACCCCAATAATCCGAGCAGCGCACCACTCAACGGAGTGCGACATTGAGCCAATAGGCTGCTTGAGCGGGGCAAACATAACATCAGCATGGCGGGCAATCCTGTCGTGACGGCGCGCGGTTATGAACATGGCGCGCCCTTGAGTCGAGGTTGGATTAAATAGCAGCCCTATGCCAGAGATATTTCAGGGGTGTTTCAATATGTAACACACCCAAGCGCTGATTGACGCAAGCCACTGCCACGGCGACACTGACCGTCGAGAAGGGCTTTCGCTCATTCATCATTAGTTTAATTGCCGTATTCAATCGAGGCGTTATTGAGGCGTTATGGCTCAGTCTGAAATCAACGAACCCGCCCCCCAGCCGCCCGTGGGCGCCCCGCATATTTTGGTGGTGGATGATGACCCGGGCATTCAAACCCTGCTCGGCCGCTATTTGCGTGAGCAAGGGTTTGTGGTGCGCGTCGTGGGCAGCGGCAGCGAAATGGATGCCGCCTTGTTGGCGGATGCCAAGGTGGATTTACTGGTTTTGGACATCATGCTACCCGGTGAGGATGGCCTTTCGATTGCCCGCAGGTTAAACCCGAAAACCCGTCCGCCGGTGATTATGCTCTCGGCACGTGGCGAGGATATTGATCGCATCGTGGGCTTAGAGGTGGGCGGCGATGATTACCTGCCCAAACCGTTTAATCCGCGCGAGCTGGTAGCGCGCATCAAGGCTGTGCTGCGCCGACACGCCCCGGCTGCACCCGCCGCCGCTCAAGCGCCCACGCCAGCACCTGCGTTGCCCATGATCGGTGATTTCGCCCTCAATACCGAAACCCATCAGGCCTTTTTACACGGGCAAGCGCTCGATTTAACCCACGGCGAATGGCGTTTACTGCAATTTTTCTTGGAGCGCCCCAACCGCGTCATTAATCGCGACCAAATCATGGATTATTTAAAAGGCTACGAGCGCGCCGCGTTTGATCGCAGCATTGATGTGCGCATTACCCGCCTGCGCCGAAAAATTGAAACCGCGCCTGCCGAACCGCGCTATTTAGTCACCATTTGGGGTGAGGGCTATCTTTTTGCGCCCAGCGGCCGCAGCCCCCGTAGTGGCGATACCCAAGCCCAATGACCCCCCCGTCTAAGCGCACTTGGAGCTTATTTTCCAGCACCGCGCTCGCGCTGGTAGGTTCCATCAGCGTGATTTTGATTTTCGCCCTCTCAGCCGTAACCTGGTTTGTGATGGTACCCATGGCCAAGCGCTCGGCCGATGATTTGGCGGCGCTCATCGTGCTTTCAGCACAAACCTGGATCGAGCTCCCCAAAGCATCCCAGCCCCTGCTCGCCGCCGAGCTCAAAAATCAACACGGCTTAACGGTGGAAGAAATCCCCGAATTAAACCGCCAGCACAGCACCAACCTGCCTTATGTACGGTTTTTGCATGATGCCGTCGTGCGGCGGTTTAACCAATGCCCACCCAACACCCTCGACCCGCAAACCGACGAATGCATCTACATGGGTAGCCTCGCGCACGGCGCGGGGTATTGGATTGAAATCCCGATTGCCGGAGATGTGCTGAAATTTGAATTCTCGCCCAATCGAGTGGGCTACAAAATTCCGCTCACGCTCGGTGTCATTCTGGTGGGCGGCATTTTGCTCACCTTAAGTGCGGGCTTATTGCTGGCGCGGCGCTTAACCCGCCCGGTGAGCCGCTTAGCCGAACAGGTCAGCCGTGGCCTACCCGATGCGCCCCTGCCACTCACAGGCCCCCGGGAGACCCGCGTACTGATTGAAGCGGTAAACCGCCGCTCGGCGGAGGTGAACCGGTTAGTTGAAAACCGCACCGTGTTGCTTGCCGGCATTTCGCATGATCTGCGCACCCCGCTCACCCGCCTAAGCTTGAGCTTGGCCTTGGCGCAAGATGCACTAGAAGCCGAGCTACACGATCAAATGCAGGCCGACATCCAGCAAATGAATCAGCTCATTGGCGAAGTGCTCTCCATCGCACGCGGCGTCAATCAAGCCCCACTCGAATCCGTGGATGCCCACGCATGGCTTTCGCACTGCGTAGCCAGCGCCGCGCGGCGCGGTATTACCGTCGAGCTCATTGAGCCCGCCACCCCGGCGCAATTTATGCTCGCCCCGCCCACCGCGCAGCGGATTTTAGATAACCTCATCGACAACGCGCAGCGCTATGGCCGCCCGCCGATTCACTTGCGGCGACTGGAAACCCCCGATGCACACATTTTGTGCATTGAGGATCATGGCGCGGGCTTAACCTCTGATGAAATTATCACCCTGCGCGCGCCCTTCGCCCGCAAAGATGCCGCCCGCAGCGGCGTGACCGGCTACGGCTTAGGCTTAAGCCTGGCCGAAGCCTTGGCCGAAGCGCAAGGCTGGCAGCTTGATCTCTACGCCCCCGGCGCGCATCCCTACCTTGCAGCGGCCGAGCAACCTTGCGGCCTCACCGCCTGTTTAAGCCTGCCCAAAGCTGCCGCCAAAAGATAAGCAAACGGCGGTTCACCGCCCCCACCCTTGCCGCATTGCATTGTTTTAATGCAGCACTCAAGGCCAATTGCATTAATTAAGTGCAAAACACCCCGTCTGCGCCGGCCAATCCCAGCCCAAAACCCCAAGCCAAGCCAGCCCAAGGCGTGTTTTAATGCGATTTGATTCCGCCATGGCTACAGAAAACGCCGCGCGAAAATTTAGGCATGATTCCTGCATTTATTGCCAAACGCGCAGTTTGATTCGATGATGCGTTTTTATCGGCATCGCCGGGTGCCTCTGCGTTATAATTTCGCTCTTTTAGTTGGTTTGAATCTGTTCTTTGATGGGAGAAACTCATGTCTGTTAGTCATGCGATGAAAATAATGGAAGAAAACGGCGTTAAGTTCGTTGATTTCCGCTTTACCGATACCCGTGGCAAGCAACAGCATGTCACTTATCCCGCCGCGCGCGTCGATGAAGACGTCTATGAATCCGGCATGATGTTCGATGGCTCATCCATCGCCGGCTGGAAAGGCATCAACGCCTCCGACATGATTTTAATGCCCGACCCCAGCACCGCCGTGATGGACCCATTTTCTGAAGAGCCCACCATGATTTTGGTGTGTGATGTCATCGAACCCGACACCATGCAAGGCTATACCCGCGACCCGCGCTCGGTGGCCAAGCGCGCCGAAGCCTACATCCAAGCCTCAGGCTTGGCCGATGTGGCCTACTTTGGCCCTGAAAACGAATTTTTCGTGTTTGACGATGTGCGCTGGGGCAATGATATGTCCGGCTCATTCGTTAAAATCGATTCCAAAGAAGCCGCCTGGAACTCCGACAAAGAATACCCTGAAGGCAACATGGGCCATCGCCCAGGCGTTAAAGGCGGTTACTTCCCCGTACCCCCGGTAGATTCCCTGCACGACCTGCGCCAAACCATGTGCTTAGTGCTCGAAGATATGGGCCAAACCGTTGAAGTGCACCACCATGAAGTAGCCACTGCCGGCCAATGCGAAATCGGCGTAGGCTTTAGTACCTTGGTTAAAAAAGCCGATGAAGTGCAAACCTTAAAATATGTGCTGCAAAACGTCGCGCACAGCTACGGCAAAACCTTAACCTTTATGCCCAAACCCATGTTTGGCGATAACGGCTCAGGCATGCACGTGCATCAATCGATGGCTAAAGATGGCAAAAATCTGTTCTCCGGCGATAGCTACGCGGGCTTATCGGAAATGGCGTTGTACTACATCGGCGGCATCATCAAGCACGCCCATGCCTTGAATGCGTTCTGCAACCCATCCACCAACAGCTACAAGCGGTTAGTGCCCCACTACGAGGCACCCGTTAAATTGGCCTACTCAGCGCGTAACCGCTCGGCCTCCATTCGCATCCCGTTTGTCACCAACCCCAAAGCCCGCCGGATTGAGCTGCGCTTCCCCGATTCCACCGCTAACCCATACCTCGCGTTTGCGGCCATGCTGATGGCGGGGATTGATGGTATTCAGAACAAAATTCACCCCGGTGAAGCAGCCAGCAAAAACCTGTACGATCTGCCGCCTGAAGAAGAGAAAAACATCCCTGAAGTGGCGTTTTCGCTCGATCAAGCACTGGATGCCTTAGATACCGACCGCGATTTCTTAAAACGCGGCGATGTATTCTCCGATGATTTGATTGACGCTTATTTGGAGCTTAAACGCGGCGAAGTTCAGCGTGTGCGCCAATTACCGCATCCCGTTGAATTTGAGATGTATTACAGCCTGTAATACAGCACGGTAGGTCGGCAAGGTGCCACCCGCCGCCACTAAAAACAAAACCCCCGGCATCGGGGGTTTTGTTATGGCAACAGCTAAGGTGTGTGCCGAGCCTGGCGGAGTTTTATTGCGGTGTGCCTTTTGCTTTTTCCTCTTGGGTATCAAACATAAAGCCGGCGGCGGCTGAGGTTAAAATCAGTAACCCCGTGCCGATAATCCAAGCGAAATACCACGGGGCGGCATCGCCCAAAATAATGGCCAACACGATTAAAATCATGGCGAGTACAAAAAACAGTAAAAAATAACCCAGCACTTTCATGTTGTTCTCCTGTTTAAATCACGGCGGCTAGTACGCATGGGGGTCTTGTTCGATTTTGCTGGCATCCACCTTGCCACGCATCACATAAAACGCCCAACTGGTGTACCACAAAATCAGCGGCACAAAGACCGCCGTAAAGCCGGTCATCCACAAAAGCGTCGTTTGGCTGGAAATGGAATTCCAAATGGTGAGGCTTTGGCTCGGATTGGTCGATGAGGGCATCAAAAACGGGAACAAACTAATCGCCGTGGCGCCCAGCACACCCGCCCAAGCCAAAATACCAAGCCACCACGCCAGCCCGGCACGCCGCGCGCGCAGCATCACAAGCCCGGCGATCATGCCGAAAAAGCCAATGGCGGGCACCAGCCACAAAATCGGAGTCGCCTTGTAGTTAGCAAGCAAGCCACCCGCCACCACCGCCACCGTTTGCGTGAGGGGTGTTTGCGCCAGCGCGGGATTAACTGAATGCGTGAGGATAAACCCCGGCATCTGGCTAATCCAAACACCGCCTGCCGCAAACAGCACGATGGCAACCAAAACGGCGACTGAACCGGCCTTGCGCGCCCGCGCCGCCAGCGCACCTTCGGTTTTAATCACCATCATAGAAGCCCCCATATACATCGCCAAAGCGAGCGATAGCAGCCCCGCCAAAATGGCAAACGGGTTGAACAAACTGATAAAACTGCCGGTGTAATAGGAGCGTAAATCCCAATCGAAATGGAACGGCACCCCTTGCAGCATATTGCCCATGGCCGCGCCGTAGATAATCATCGGCAACGCGCCGGAGAGCAAAAACACCCAGTCAGCTAGGTTGCGCCATTGCGCGGTGGGTATTTTAGAGCGATATTCAAACGCCAGTGGCCGCATAATCATGCTCCACAGCAACAGCAGCATCACCACATACAAGCCCGAAAACGCCGTGGCGTAAATCAGCGGGAATGCCGCAAAAATCGCGCCGCCGCCCAAAATAAACCACACTTGATTGCCATCCCAGTGCGGGCCTATGGCATTGAGCATACTGCGGCGCTCCAAATCAGTTTTACCAATTATGCGCAGCAAGGCGCCCACGCCCATATCCATGCCAACCATCACCGCCAGCCCCAGCAGCAGCACGCCGAGCAACAGCCACCACAATACTTTTAAACCTAGATATAGCTCCATCTCACACCTCGTTGGCTGATTTTTCGTTCAAATAGGCTTTAGCGTGAACCGGCGCGTGACCGCCACTCAAGACCGAACCGCCCAGCAAAGGCTCATGGCGCAGGCCGCCCGTATCCGCGCCGTGCGGCGCGTCCGGGCCTTGCTTAATGGCTCGCACCATCAAAAACATTTCGATCAGAATAAAAATCGAATACAAGCTCACAAAACCGATGAGCGAAAACACCATATAGCTCACGCTATGGCTTGAGGCCGACATCCAGGTGGGCAAAAGGTTGTATACCGTCCAAGGCTGGCGCCCAAGCTCGGCGGTAATCCAGCCCATTTCACAGGCCAAAAACGGCACGGGAATCATCCCGAGCGCAAAGCGTAAAAACACCGGGTGCTTTTCCACTTCATTGCGCAAGGAATAAATCACGCCGAACACAAAGAACGCCAGCATCAAAAAGGCAAAGCCCACCATGATGCGAAACACCCAGTAAATCGCAAAAACATCCGGAATGGTGTCCTTCGCGGCTTTCGCAATATCGGCCTCCGTGGCGCGGCTCACATCTTGATCGGGCGCGTAGCGCTCCACCAAAAAGCCATAACCTAAATCTTTCTCATGCGCTTTGAATTGCGCCATCGCGGCGGCATTATTTGGATTGGCGGAGAGCAACTTCAGCGCCTCAACCGCCGGAATCCCGTTCTTTATGCGCACCGTGTTCTCGGCTTCAATCTCGGCAATACCCGGAATCTTGGTGTCCATGGTATGCGTGAGCAGCGGCGTCAAAAGGTAAGGAATTTGCAGCGCCCACGCGTTTTGCTGCTTATCTTGATTGGGCCATGCCGCCAAATTAAACGGCGCGGGGGTAGTCTCGGTTTCCCACATGGCTTCCATCGCCGCAATTTTAGCCGGCTGCGCATGCGCACCAATAAAGCCGAGCGCATCGCCTAAAGTAATCACCCCGATAGTTGAGAGCACACCAAAAATGGTCGCCATACGAAACGAGCGTTTGGCAATTTCCAGATGGCGTTTTTTCAGCAAATAAAACGCACTCACGCCCGCCACGAAAATGGCGGCGGTCACATAACCTGCGATACTGGTATGCACGAATTTAGCCTGGGCATCGTGGCTGAAAATCAACGCTGAAAAACTATCGAGCTCCATGCGCATCGTTACCGGATTAAACACCGCGCCCTGCGGATCTTGCATAAACCCATTGGCCACCAAAATCCACAGCGCCGACAAATTCGAGCCCAACGCCACAAGGTACGTCACAATCAAATGCTGACCGCGCGAGAGTTTATCCCAGCCAAAAATCATCAACCCAATCATCGTCGATTCCATAAAAAAGGCCATCAAGCCTTCAATCGCCAGCGGCGCGCCGAAAATATCCCCCACAAAGCCTGAGTAAAACGACCAATTTGTGCCAAACTCAAACTCCATAGTGAGCCCTGTGGCCACACCCAAGGCGAAGTTAATCAGCAAGAGCTTGCCCCAAAACTGCGTCATCTCGCGGTAAATGGGTTTGCCGGTTACCACGTACACGGTCTCCAGCGCGGCGAGAAACACGGTCAGCCCCAAGGTCAGTGGCACAAACAAAAAGTGGTAAAGCGCTGTCGAGGCAAATTGCCAGCGCGATAACTCAACAACCGTGGTGTTAATCATCTTTATGCTCCAATAATTTTTGCAAAAAGCGTCCAAACCGACGCGGCACGTGAAACCCAAGCAGGGTACGCCCGAATTTGATTCTTAATTAAATTAGTGCGCTATAAATTAATGACCGAGGCTTTCTGTTGTGGTGTTTCTACCACGGATAAAACCAGGAAATAACCCCGCTTTTGGCCGAGTAATTGCACCGGCAAACCCATGTAAATTGCTTTGTTATTGCGTATCGATGTAGTATTAAAAAAATTTATTCACCCAATCGGAACCCAGCACCATGTCCCCATCTTTGCCCACAAACACCCAACCCACCCGCGCGCCTTGGGTTTTGCGCCATTTAAGCCTGATGACACTGGCTGAAGGCAGCACCCTCATTGCCTTGGTGCTCATTGCCGTGCCGCTGAAATATTGGGCAGGCATGCCGATTTTTGTCAAAGTTTTGGGACCGATTCACGGCGCGTTTTTCGTCTGGGCCGTGTCGGTCATCATCACAGCAGCCGTGCAAAAACACCTATCCCCCGGCAAAGCGGCACAAGTCTTTATCGCGGCACTCATCCCCTTTGGCGGCCTGTGGTCGCATCGGTTGATTGATCGGGAAATCGCGCTTAAAACCGCGCAAAAACCGTGAATCACAACCGTGCAGCTGTTACTTGTACCGGCTGAAATTGAATTCCACGCGATCCGCGCGCAGGGTTCAGGCGGGCAAAATGTCAATAAAGTCGCCACCGCCATGCATTTGCGGTTTGATGTGTCGGCCTCATCCCTCCCCGATGAGGTAAAAGAGCGCCTGCTGGGCTTGCGCGACGCCCGCGTCAGCCGCGATGGCGTCATCGTGATTAAAGCGCAGCGCTTTAACAGCCAAGATAAAAACCGCACCGATGCGCTGGCACGCCTACAGGCTATGCTTGAGCTCGCCACCCGCCCCATTACCCCGCGCAAGCCCACCCGCCCCAAGCGCAGTGCACAGCTCAAACGGCTGGCAAAAAAAGCACAACGCGGGCAAATCAAAGCACTCCGCGGTACAGTGTCGGATTAATTTTTCAAAAAGACACCGCCCATGGCACAAAAAG
>ERZ1669248.997-NODE-997-length-11313-cov-15.628087_pt1 | contig 11313 bp, 15 predicted proteins | sample MGYA00579296_ERZ1669248 | MGnify/ENA primary metagenome ERZ1669248 (study PRJEB41166, sample SAMN08046057) | hot springs metagenome | biome: hot spring; feature: neutral hot spring; material: thermophilic sediment; isolation source: thermophilic sediment from...
CTAACCCTATTGTGAGCAAACAGGCTAAAAAGACCTTACAACAATTAGGCTACAAGGTCGGTGAATAAAATTCGCCCCTCGGTGCAATTTAATGGGGCGTAAAAAGGCGTAAGAGAATTTGAAGGAGGTGCGTAGTGATGAAGAAAGCGTGGGGAATATGGCTAACACTTATCGTAGCGGTAATCCTTGGAGTGTTAACAGCGCAAGTGCCCTGTTGGGAGTCTTGCCCAAGAGATTACCCTGACGATGGCGCTAAATGTCAAGATTGCTGCGATGAGAGATGTCCAAATAACATTGCAAAGACGAGGTGCAAGAATAATTGCCCACCATAAAGGGAGGATTTGCCGAATGGGTTTCCGTTTTGTAGCCTTGGTAACCCTGTCTGTTTGTCTTTTACTCTTATGCATCGGGTTGATATGGCTTGGTTTCGGGAAGAAGAATGAGGCTATTGATACCCTTAGTCCTAAACTGACTCCCGATTATCTGGCTAAGCGAGAAATTTTGAACAGCCTTTATTACGAAGTGCGACAGAAAGGAAGTCTTCAACAGTCAGCAATGGCGACTGTTTGCCAGATGGCGAACGATTCAGATTGGAATGTTCGGGTTAGAGCACTGTCAGTCTTATATCATGTTCGGAACCCTCAACAGCGTCGTGAAGCAATTCAAACTGCCTTGCAGCGGTTGAAAGACCACGAGTGGGTTGTCCGAAATTATGCTTTGCGCGTCCTCGCAGCACAACAGGCAAAAGAATTTGTTCCTCAAATTTTACCTTTGCTCAATGACCCCCAGCCTGAAGTCCGCCAGGAAGCCAAAAAGACACTGCAGCAATTAGGCTACAAGGTCAGTGAATAAAATTCGCTTCTTGGTGCAATTTAATTAATGGAGGGCGAAAAAGGCCTTGCTTGCCGCTGTTCAGCAAGGCGAACGGCAAGGGAACTTGGATGTAGCGTTGCTACGATACGCAGGGCGTTGAGGAGGAGAGGCATCTTGTCGCGCTGGTATTACGGTTTAGTGGCTACCGTTGGTCTATTGGTCGGTTACTTGAGTATGAAAGTGTCGGCGCTATTGGCGTGGTTGAACGCACCAGTGAGAGTTGAACCGAACATCGTCAAGTTGGGCGAACTTGTGGAAGGAAATGAAGCGTCTTTTACCGTTAACATTGCTAACCGCACTGACCGACCGATGAAATTAGTCCGTGTGCATTTTTCCGTTTGCGGTTGCTTCTTTGAGCGACAAAAATTGCCCGATATTGTCCTGCCGCACTCAAAAGTGCCCATCTCCTTCGGCGTTAAGACCGAGCAACTTCCCGACCAGTTTCAGGCTCAATTAAGTTTCGTCCTCGCTGAGCCCTCTGGTGCAACTTATACCGCTGCCGCAAACTTGATCGGCTCCGTCCGCAAGGAAATCGCTATTACTCCAACTTTCCTTGACTTCGGCACAGTGCTACTGGGGGGGGCGACTTCTCGCACTGTTTCTTTTCAAAGCCTGACTGGAAAAGTTTTTGAAATTGAAAGGGTTGAAGCACCAACTGAAATCACCGTTTCCCATCCAAATGAACCGAGCACAAAGGTTCACATGCAAGTCACCTTCCGTCCAAGAAACTCTCCTGGCTGGCGTGAAGGGAAAATCAAATTTCGCTTGAAAGGACTCCTCAGGCAGCAAATTGAGTTGCCTTTCAAGGCATCAGTTGATGGCGTGATAGATACTGAGCCGAATTTCCTTAACTTTGGGACGGTATCGCCGGGAGAAAGCAAAGACCTAAAATTCCGCATCATCAACCGTTCAGGCATGTCCTTTAAGTTAAGGTTAACTTCTTGCCCTAAGTTCGTGAGGGTAATTGAAGTTGAGGATGGGGCTGTCTGGCTCGCTCGGCTGAGAGTCCCGCTTGATATTTCTCCGTCTCAAGTTATCAGTGGCAAAATCGTCTTCAGAACAAACCTTACTTTGCAGCCATCGTTGGAAGTGCCTGTTTTTGCTGCTGTGGAGGAAACAAAAAACCGCAAGGCAATAAGGGGTGACAGCCATGCGACGAGACGGTGAAGCACCCCGTTGAGTTGATGGGTTGGATTGAAGAGTGTTTGAGAGAATTCAGTCGCTGGAAAACACCACCAAATTGGTCAGATTTTGATTGGCAGGAAGAAATGAGAGGGGTGGGGTTTCTCGCAGGTTGGGTAGCAATGTGCACTTATGACGGTCAGTGTAAAGTTCCTTTGGAACACTTCGTGAAGGCGAAAATTAAAACGGCACTTTTACAGCGTTATCGCAGTGAGTGGAAGTTTGCTTCCCGTTGTTGCCACTGTGCCCAGACAGAAAGCGAAAATGATGATGAAGCGATTGAGATGACCGTTGAGGAAATTGCTGACCTTTCCTTTGAGGCGAAATTTTGGTGGCGGGTTGAGGTAAGGAATTTGCTTGCTCGCCTTGAGCCGAAAGAACATTATTTGCTGGAACGGCTTTTTATTGATGGCGTGACTGAACAAGAAGTTGCAGAGGAACTTGGCATCAGCCAACCGACGGTGAACCGATGGAAGCGGAAAGTGCTGCAAAAGTTGCGCGATATGCTGTCGGGGCAAACATAGTGCCTCGCAGGGAGCGACAATGAGGGATGAAAGGTTTCCCAGCAACGCACCGAAACTTGACCCAATTTGGCTGGTCATCCCGACTTACAATGAGGCTGACAATGTAGCGGTGTTAATTGAGCGGGTTTTGAGCGCTTTGCCGTCAGCGCATTTGGTTATCGTGGACGACAATTCACCCGATGGGACAGCCGAAGTTGTCTTAAAGATCGCTCAAGAGGACAATCGGGTGCACTTGCTCTTCCGCCACGCCAAGTTGGGTTACGCTTCGGCGGTTGTGACGGGATTAAAGTTCGCCCTATCGCACGGGGCTCAAATTGTGGGTTACATGGATGCGGACCTGTCACACGACCCGCAAGCGTTGCCGTCGTTATTAACAGCGGTTCAGAACGGCGCAGACATTGCCATTGGGTCGCGCTATGTGGCAGGTGGGAGCGCCGTCGGCTGGTCATGGCGACGAAAGACCTTTTCGCAAAGTGCGAATTGGTTGGTGCGCTGCCTTCTCAGATTGCCCATCCGAGACAGCACCAGTGGCTTTCGGCTGTTCCGTCGGGAAGCGTTGGAGCGGTTGCGGTTGGAAAGACTGCAAGTCAGCGGTTATGCCTTTCAGTTTGTGAGTGTAGCAATGGCAATTTGGGAAGGATTGAAAGTTGTGGAAGTGCCCATCACTTTCCGTGAGCGAAAGTTTGGTCGTTCCAAAATGTCGTGGCGCATCATCGCTGAGGCAGTGACAGTTCTGTTCAAGATAGCATGGTGGCGTCGGACAGGGCATTGGTTAGGCACACTTGTCCAAAAGGTCGGTGAATAAAATTTGCCCTTCGGTGCAATTAAGTAAGTGGTGCTGGAAGGTCGCTCAAAATCCAAAACAGGAGGTGTCCATGATGAAAAGAGGTGTAAAAGTGGTTAAGTCCAAATTGGCTTTGATTTTCGTTGCCTCTGTTATTTTCGGCGCTGTGTTCGCTTAACAAACACAAATAATTCCCGAATCCTTGGACAAGTTAGATTGCTGGTATTGCCCCTCACAGTATGCCAATAGACCGAGGGAGGAATGTCTTGCGTGTTGTGCAGCAGAGTGCCCTGATGAGGATAGTCGAAACGATTGTGTGAGGCGATGTCGTTACCAGTGATTTTGAAAAATTGGGTAGGTGAAGAGCAAATGAGGATTTGGGCTCTATTGGTTCTGACCTTTATTGGTTTTGCTGCTGTAATTTTCACCACAAGATACAGTTGGTTGAGAAAACAAACTGCTTCGTCGGTCAAAACTCCTACCTTTTCAGAATATCGTGACACTCCTGAATTCAAGGCAAAATTCTCGGCGATTATCTCCATCATGAGGAATGTTAAAAATCCGCCTCGTCCTTTCAGTCAACATGAAATGGAAATGCTGCGAAAAGCATTGAATGACCCTATACCACACATTCGCCACATTGCCGTTGCTGCTTTCACCGAAGCCACTCCTGACCCTCGCCAAAGAGAGGAATTAATTCACCTTGCCATCTCACGCCTCAGAGACCCTTATTGGCTTGTCAGGGATGAAGCGGTCTATGTGTTGGGTCGCCTGCAAGCAATGGAAGCAATTCCTTACATCCTCCCTTTGCTCAATGACCCAGACCCGAGGGTTAGGGAAACAGCACAAAAAACTTTGCAAAGGCTTGGATACAAGGCAAAGTGACAGGTTTCTAACCTCAGCAGCAAGCGAAAGTTCGGTAGGGAGGAAATGGGAGAGAACCAAGTGGTGGTAGAAGATAGGAGTTTTTGAGGGACACCTGTGTGGACAGATTCGTGAATAAAATTCGCTTCTCGCTGCAATTTTATAATTGGCAGCAGGAGAAGGGTTGCCGAACACTTTACAACTTAGGAGGTGCATTGTGATGGTGAAGAAGGCGAGGAAGTTATGGCTGACTTTTGTTGTGGCAACGATTTTGGGTATTGTCGGTGGAGCATGGACAAGTATAGTGCCCTGTTGGGATTTTTGCCCCCAAAACTACCCAGACGACCGAGATAAGTGTCAACAATGCTGCGATGAAAAATGCCCCAACGCTATCGCAAAAGACAAATGCTACACCAACTGCCCTTAAAGGGAGGCTTGACGGTGTCTCCATTTCGCAAACTACTCGTTCTCTCCTTCTTGGGCATCGTAGCAGTGTTGGCGATGATGTGGTTTGGATTGGGGAGAAGGAGTAAGCCAGGAGGCGAGGTGCGCCTTGATCCTGTATACTTGGCGAAGCGCGACTTGATAGCACCCCTGCAAAGGATACGGGGGAGTCGCCCCTTCACATTGCAAGAAATGGAACTACTCAAGAAATTTTCCCGTGACCCAGACAAATACATCCGCTGCCGTGTCCTTTCGGCACTTCGTGATGTCCGTGACCCCCAGCAGAGGCAGGAAGCGATCCAAATTGCTTTAGAGCATTTAAGCGATCCTGAATGGGTCGTGCGGGTCTATGCATTACGGGTTCTGGCAACCCAAATGGCGAAAGAGCATGTCTCTACTATCCTTCCTTTGCTTAATGACCCTCAGCCAGAGGTGCGAGCGGAAGCAAAGAAAACCCTTCAAAAACTGGGCTACCAAGTTCGTGAATAAAATTCGCCCTTCGGTGCAATTATATAGTTGGCAGCAGGAAAAGGATGCCGGGAAAGACTTACGGCATGGAGGTGTGTTGCAGTGAAGAGAGCGATGAAGACATGGCTGATTTTTGTCTTGACGGCGATGTTGGGTCTTGGCGGCGCTTTGCTTGTATCTCCACAATCAGAGCCTTGCTACGAAACTTGTCCGAGAGATTATCCGAACAATGACATTAGAAGATGCCTTCCTTGTTGTGACCAGCGTTGTGTTTACTACGACGACTGGAAGGAGTGCAGGGAACGGTGTCTCTCTTTCGCTTCGGTATGAGGTGGGAGCCCTCTTTCCTAAAGCGGCTCTGTTTATTGGTAATGTTCACAGCGGTTGGGGTAGTAGTATTCTTTGCAATGGTGTGGAGACACTGGGGGTTGAAGTCACTTCACTTCTCCTCTCAGGAGCCACCATGGAGAACTACCGAATACAAAGCCAAATGGAAACTCATTGAATCCTTCTTAGAACCCAACAGGTCAAAACCCTTTAGCCCTCAAGAATTGAACTTGCTTATTCGTCTATCTCGTGATCGCCTTTGGGTTGTGAGAGGGGATGCAGTTATTGCTCTCAGTTTTGCCCCGCGCCAGCAGCATAGGGAGGTGAGGAAAATTATCTTGGAGCGGTTAAAAGATTCTCATCCGTATGTTCGGGAGATGGCACTTATAGCCATCGCTCGCATGAAAGCCAAGGAAGCCGTCCCGCACATTCTACCTTTGCTTAACGACCCTGACAAAGAAGTTCGTGAGACAACAAAGAAAACCTTGCAAAAGTTAGGCTACCAAGTTCGTGAATAAAATCTGCCCTTCGGTGCAATTCTATAATTGGCGGCAGGGAAAGGCTGCCAAACACTTCACAATTTGGGAGGTGCATCGCAATGCAGAAGATAGGTAAAACAATGGTGGTTTTCTTCCTCTCAGTGGTTTTGGGCGTGATGACCTGTCTTTGGCACAGTGCATTTGGGCAGTATGGTGATCGTTCACCCGCATGTGGCACGCAAAGCGGTGCTTGCACTGGATACTGCCAACCGCCAGGTGTGTGCAAGAGGATATCCTCAAGCGGGGTTTGCAGCTGCGTGTGACAACTCTGCACTGAGATGCTCATCAAGAATTGGACTACGAGGTGAAATAGTCATGCGTCGGTACTATGGTCTGGTCGCTTTGATTGGGGTAACGCTCGTAACACTCATAAGCATCTTTGTCTACTGGATAATGATGCCCCGTCAGATTTCTCCCGCTGACATTCGGAGGTTTAGCGAGACCATGGGTGCGTTATTGGCAGAGAGGGGGAGAAGTCTTGTTCAATGCTTCCTTTTGGCAGCAGAACGGGAGAGAAACCCGGCTCTTCGCAGGATACTCCTGAAACTGCATTCTGATGTCTCCACTAAGTCCGTGCCTCTTTACGCTTTAATGTCCGAGTATCCTGAGGCTTTCAACGCTGAATTCATTTTCGCTGTGAAGCATGGCGCAAGAATGGGACGGTTAGATACTGTGTTGCGGGAATTGTCCCGACAATGGCCCGATGAACCTGAAAAGCAGCGGGAAGTTGTCCGCAAAATCATTAAGACAGTTGCCATAAAAAGTCTAAGAGACCCCAGCGATTGGTTCTACCGCCGCAGTGCCTTACAAGCCCTTGCCGAACTGGGAGATAGGAATGTTGTCTCTCAAATTCTTCCTCTTCTCCAAGACCCTGTCCCGCAAGTGCAAGAAGCAGCAAAAGAGACACTACAGCGGTTAGGCTACACGGTAAAATAACTGTCAAGGCTTAGGCGTTCAATTGTTTCGTCTACATCCCTTCGCAGGGAGGTCTGGTTAATGCGTCGCAATTGGGTGCTTATGGGATTGACGGTTGCTGCTGTGGGAGGGGTGCTGTTTTACTTGCGTTTCCCTCGGCACTCAAAGGCAGTCACACAAGCAGAGGTGCAAGCCCTCACGGCGCAGTTGGCATCCCTCTTTGCGAGCCGACAACACAGCCTTGTAAGCGCCTTGGAAGCGGCGGCGCAGCAAACACCCAATCCTTACTTGCGGCAGGTTTTGCCCCAAATCCGCTCCGATGTCCAGCAAAATGTGTGCCTCTATCGGGCAATGGAGAAGTATCCCGATGTGTTCAGCCCTGCTTATATCTTTGCCGTCAAACATGGCACGAATTGCTCACGAGGGATCGCTGTGTTCAAGGAGATAGCCCAGCGTTGGTCTTCTGACCCAGAACAACAATGGGTAATTGCCCGTCACATCGTCAAGCGATGCGCTTTGGAGGCGTTGAAGGATGGTGACTGGATGAATCGCGGGTTTGCCTTGCGGGCATTACGGAAGTAGGAGAGCGAGATATCGTCCCACAAATCTTGTCTTTGCTCAACGACTCCCATCCGTTGGTTCGTCAGGAAGCGAAAAAGACCCTGCAGCGGCTGGGTTATAAGGCTCAATAGGCGGAGACCGTTTGTCCAATTCAGTTCGGTCGTTTTGCATTTGTCAACTTGCCATGTAGTGAGGTCAACGACCGTCGGTGGAAATTTGGCTTACTTATGACGAGGGCTTGGCAATGGTTGAGTGACCCGATTAGGTCGGCTTTCTTACTCTGCTGTGGCTGATAGCCATTCCAACACGGCAATGGTAGCGGGAAGGAAAAGGCGGGCAAGTTGTTGGAGCGCTCATCAGTAGCAGCGAGCGCCTAAAAGGGACAACCGAAGGAAGGGCAATGGCAAGGATGAACCTTCAAGGCTTTATCGGTTCAAGCCGAAAGCATCCTCTTTCGGTGACGATGGGAGACGCTGAACGGAGGCGTTGGATTTCTATTGCTGCCTTATCCGTCGCTTGCGGAGTTTTTGTCGCTTACTTTCTTTGGTTACAACTGCGTCGCTACGAGCAATTGGGGGCTTACGCTTTTGATTTGGGCATTTTTCAGCAAGCCGTTTGGTTAATGGCACATGGTGAAACGCCCTTTGTCACTGTCCGAGGCATGAACATCCTCGGTGACCATTTCACACCCATCCTCTACCTTCTCGCCATCCCTTACCGCTTTTGGGCTCATCCTTTTTGGCTCTTTCTGGCTCAAACGGTTGCGCTGGCGGCGGGTGCGTTGCCCCTCTACCGAATGGCACTGAGGCACACGGGAAAGGAGTGGGCTGCAACGACAATCGCTATCGGCTACCTGCTGCACCCAGCACTGTTCACGATGCTGCTTTTTGACTTTCATCCTGTCTTGCTTTCCGTTCCCTTCGTGCTTTGGGCAATGGAGGCAGCAGATGAGGGAAGACCGGTGCAGTTCGCTATCGCTTCCGTTTTTGCGATGTCTTGCAAGCAGGAAGTTGCCCTCGCTATCGCATCACTGGGCGCTTACATGGCTTTCATCCGCAAGAAACGGTGGGCATGGTGGGGAGTTGCTGGCGGAATTCTCTGGATGGCGGTTGCCTTGAAACTGATGCCTCTTCTCAGCGGTGCTGAACGCTCGGCTTACCTTGCCTTCTATTCCCGTTGGGGCGAAACACCTTTGGGCATCCTTTGGGGCATCTTGAGCCGACCGTTGGAAGCGCTGAAGGAGTTAGTTTTTTGTCAAGGTCACGCAACAGCGCCGGGCGTTTATCCGCTTTTGCTCCTTGTTCCCTTTGCCTTCTTCCCTCTGCTGGCACCTGAGGTCTTGCTTTTCGGTCTGCCCAATTACGCCCTCATCGCTTTGAGCGAAAGGGTCATCTTTCGGGAATTGGGCTACCAATACGCCTCAACGCTTTTGCCTTGGTTGGCTGTCGCCAGCGTTTTGGGTTGGAAGAGGTTGTTGCGAGTGGGCGATGAATTACCTGAGCGATTGCGACGGCGATGGCAAGTTTTTGTAGCGCTCACTTGGTTCGTTTGCGCCGCCTTCAGCGCTTACAGGTATGGACCGCCAGTTATCCAAAGGTTCATGAGCGACATGCTCCCAACGAAAGAGGCGAAAGCCATCGTTGACTTTTTGAACCGACACATCCCACCCGACGCCAGCGTCAGTGCCCCGACGAGTTTGATTCCGCCATTGGCTCACCGCAAACGAGTTTACCTGTTTCCCAACCCGTTCCAGCAAGTCGCTTTTGGTCCATCCGTTGAAGCCCTTAGACAGCAAATTGAAATGCGAGCGAAACCTCTTCCCGAACAGGAGTTTCACCAACGGATGCGCGACCAAAATGTGGATTTCATCGTCCTCAAGGCTCGGACAAGTTTCTGGCCGTTGGGTGCGGATGCTTACGATACCCTCGCAATTCACGCCCTCACCTCGCCAGATTACGGCATCGTTGCTGTCTACAAAGACTTGCTCATACTCAAGCGCGGGTCAAATTTCGCCGAAGGGCTTAAGCGTGTTGGGATCAACCCAAATATCCCGAAGGAGAATTTGCGCAAAGAAATCCAGTCTGTTTGGGAGCGACTGCAAGGTCTTGGATGGTGAGAAGGATGCGATGGCGAAGTGTTCAATTGAATGCGGCAGTTCTGTTCGTTGGCGGTGTCCTTGCTGGGGTGTTAATTGCCGCCATCAGGACGCTTCTACCGCAGTGGACAAAGTTAGCCATTTTGCCTTACAGCCTTCCGATGCTGATTTTAGAAGGGCTTATCGTCGTCCACATCGCTTTTTGGCTTCGTCCATTGACGAAAGTTCACTGGGCTGCAGGGGGTTTGATTTTGGGTTTGATGGCACAAATCGCTTCCCTGTTCCCTTACGACATCCACACGCTTCTGCCCTACCATTGGAGCGCGCTCGTGACAGTTCCTGCAGCAATAATTGGGATGGCTTTGGGCGAGACTTGAAAACGATTTTTGTCCTTCAAAGCAATTCCTCTCTCCTCACTTCACGGCGCTCCTTGACAGAGATGTATGCGGCTTCAATGATAGCGACGACGCTTAGGTTATCGCGACCGCTGCACCAGAAGGGTTTGCCTGTTTCTAACGCATCAATGAAGTGGCACATGGCGTTGGCGAATGCGTCGGGAGACCATTTGCCTTGGAACTGCGGGTAAATTCGCGCTGGAGGGTCAATGGTGACGATGCAAACTTCCTCGCTGTCGCCAGTGATGCACCCTTTGTCGCCTTGGATGACGATCTCCTCTCGTGGATGCGGTCTCGGTCGGTTGCCGCGATAAGCCCAGTTGTTGATGAGGCAAGCCTGAACGCCATTTTTGAACCGAATTAGCACAACGCTCCAGTTATCGCCCTTAATCCCCGTCTGTGAAGGGTCGCGTCCCATGATTGCGTAAACGCTTTCCCATTCGCCAAACCAATGGTGCACGAGCGCAAAGTGGTGGACAGCCATGTCGCTTGTAACCCATCGTTCGTCCTTGCCATACCAAGGGTGAGCACTCAGGTCAAACCAATTGCGGTTCTCAATTTGGCAGTAGTAGGGTGTGCCAATTGTTCCGTCACGCATGTAGCGTTCTATCGCCAAAAACGCTGGCACGAAAACCGAGTTTTGGTTGACCATCAGCGGAGCACCGTAACGCTCAGCGACTTCAACGAGTTTCTTTGCTTGGTCAAGGTAGGGCAGAAGAGGCTTTTGCACGAAAATCGCCTTTCCTTTTTGAGCAGCATACTCAACGATGGGCATCCGAATTTCAAACTTATGGGGCGCAGCGATGTCAACGACGCGGACTTCGGGATGGTCAATCAGTTCGCGCCAGTCAGTTGTGACGAAAGGCAATTGCCATCGCTCCTTCATTGCCTTTGCCCGCTGCTCATCAACATCAGCGCCACCGACGATTTTCAAGCCAGCGTTTCGGTAGGCTTGAATGTGGGTGTTGGCAATTCCGCCTAAACCCACTATGCCGATACCCCAATCCGACCGAGCCATTATCTCATCACCCCTCTTGTGCGCATCCTGCACATCGTGAAAACTTGCGCTTGCGCTTTACACCTCATGCCGCTGACCAAAGCCAGCGGCTGACGGCAAATTTTAAAGCACCAACGCCTTTTGTTCATAGGGGTTGTTGGTTGCTGTTAACCTTGCCTTAGCAACTGTAGGGGCGGATGAAATCCGCCCGCAGAGTCTTTCGGACAGGCTTTGCCTGTCCCTACATTCTTTGTTAAAGTAGCCCTGCCTTTCAATGCTGGAAAGTTGAGCCCAAAAGCCGAACCGATGAAATTTGGGCTTGTCAAGCAAAAATGGCATCACAGT
>ERZ1669248.998-NODE-998-length-11300-cov-17.577323_pt1 | contig 11300 bp, 11 predicted proteins | sample MGYA00579296_ERZ1669248 | MGnify/ENA primary metagenome ERZ1669248 (study PRJEB41166, sample SAMN08046057) | hot springs metagenome | biome: hot spring; feature: neutral hot spring; material: thermophilic sediment; isolation source: thermophilic sediment from...
TCGGAAGAAGCGAGCACTATGCGATAATTCCCTGATTATCTTTACTTTTCCAGAGTTTTCCAGCTGAGCAGAGGGCCTAGGGAATGCACTAAACAATGAAGTTCATAATAATCTTTAAGATGAGCTTTTCCCACTCTTTCAACACATTCCAAATGCAGCCTTGCAAACTTTCTCAGAAAGGTATTCTCAAGCTTTAGCACCACTTAGCCTATCATAAGCAGGAAGAGTAGCAAAGAGTGAAAGAAAAATACCTCAAGCACTTCGTTCATTCCACGTAGCAGAGAAGTAAAGTGTGGGTTAAGAACTTATTTCAAGCCCGCTTCTCCATTGACTTCTCTCCATCTCAGGCCGTATAAGAAGGGCAACCTACCTGGAACAATTAGCTTCTCCCACTTATTTATAAACTCTTTTTCCACTTCAAAGGCCCATTTTACCAGTTCTTGCTTGTTTTCATTCTCTTGCAGCCCTCTGGTTCTCTCTATTATCTCTCTCTGCAACTCATTCCTTTCTTCTGAGAATTCTCTCACGTATGCCCTATAGTTCGTCTGAAAAGTCCTATGGAACCTCTCCACACGCCACCAGTAGCTGTTTGAGTTGTATTTGTTTGTGGGCTTTTCTCCCAATTCAAGGGGTGTCTCGAAAAATATAGGCTTGAAGAGACTCAAACATGGGATGGAAGTCCCAGTAAACCAGTGAAAGCTCTTTTCCCCTAACTCAGATATTTCAGAAATTTGGGACGAAGCAGTTTGAGAGGGCCTTGCCAGCCCGCCATAGTGCATACATATATCTCTCATGGAGCCTTTTTGTGGAGAATAAGGTTCAAATGAATGGGATCTCAAAATCCCCATCATATATTCGAGCGTTATCTCTCCTTCCTTCTCCTCGAGCTTCTTATATGTAAAATTCCTCCTCTCCCTCCCATGAGCGAAGTAGGTGTAAAATCTGTCGGAGAAATGCCTTGTAAAGCTGAAGTTTGGTTTATTGGCGAGCTTCTCAACGCTTTCTGAAGCTAAATCCCAATTATTATGAAGGGTAAGGGCATTTGAAATGGAATACACACTCTTAATTTTCTTTGCCACCCAATTTTTGCCAGCTGTTTCTAAAACCCAGGCTTCTTTTGGATCGGCAATCATGAATGAGTTGCTGTAAAGCATTTTATGCTCATAACTCCCGCTTCCTCCCTGACTATAGCTTTCAATTATCCCAATTATAAATTGTAAAGCCTCTTTTGCAGTTTTTGTCCTCTCCAAGGCGAGCCTTATTATGTCCATTCCCAGGACGCCTTTCTGTGGAATTTTTTCTTTGGTGAAAACAGCGGTGTTTCCTATCGCAAGGTTAAACTCATTAACACCCATCTCTGCCCCCCACATCCACCAGGGGCGCGAGAGAATTACTGCATAGGTTTCCTTAACTTGAGGAAATTCAACGTAAGTGAGCTCGACCTTTTCCTCCTCATGCCTTTGCCGTGGAATAATCTCAAGAATCTGAGCTTCGTTGGGATCTCTATCGCTGTTTTTAGCAAAGAGCATCACTTTATCTTTAGTTGCCTTGGGAGTTGCGACGAGAATATCGCACATGCTGAGCACCTAAAGGGATTAAGGTATAAAGTTTTTGTTGGATCGCTTCTCCAGTCCTATAAGGGATCTCCTCTCCTCGACATAAGAAACCCTGAGAGAAGGAGAGCAAAGGACTCGATCAGGGCAATTAATGTCGAAATCACCTCTCCTGCCCCTAAGAGAAGCGCTGGCAGCACTGAGAGGAAAGCCATTATAGACACAAGAAAGAACCATGCTATGCTTATCAGGCCAAATTCCCACTTCAATGTCTCCTGGGTCCATGTGGATGGCTCTTTTGGCAATCTCTCAGCTATGAGAGAGGAGAAAACCATCGACGATCCGGTTATCGAGATTAAATATATAAGCAGAGACTCAAGCCCTCTTAGGATTCCTCCGATGAAAAAGGACACAGTTCCAACAATAATAGCCAGTGGAATTGACAGAATGAGGAGAGCTAAGGCCTTCTGTCTGGCAAGATGTCCTCTTGAAATTGGAAGAAGGTAGATGAGCATGCTCCTTCCTCCCTCTCATTATAAAATTTTAAATATGAAGATCCTGATCCACCTCCCAAGGCTTGCAGATACAAGGGATACTGGAAATATTTAAACATCTGCTCGGGTAATATGCCTTAGATGAAGATAACACTGATGGCACCCCTGCCACCTAGTGGCACCCCTGCGATGATAGGGCCTTGAGATAGAGCTTCTTTATTTCATTGGACCATTGCTCGAAATCCTAGGACACCTCAAATAAATTTAAAAGCTCTTAATTCCTGTAAGTTAGCAATGGAGGAAGCATTTAAAGAAGCTGAGAACGTCGTGCTGGAGGCAATAAGGAGAGGAAAATATGAGGAGGCAGCAAGAATGGCTTTTAGGGAGGTGTTCAAGCCTCTCTTTGACCTGGTACATCAGATAGGGGAGAAAGTTGATAGAAGCACGGAAAACATAGATAAATTAACGGAGAAGGTGGAGAGAAACACGGAAAACATAAATAAGCTGACTAAAAATGTGAACAAACTCCTTGGAGAGACAGGCAGATTAAGAGGAAGGGATGTTGAATTCAGAACTGGCCTGATGCTGCAAGGATGGTTCAGAAGGTATGCCCCCGAGTATGAGGTGTTCATGTGGGATGGAACAGGAGCTGATGTGATTGTAGAGGGAAGAGGGGTTCTTGCCTCAGTTGAGATAGCAATAAAGCCCAAAAAGGAGGATGTGGAACAGCTTAAGGGAGGAATTGGAGCGATAATGGAGAATTGGGGGAGAAAACCGGATTTGCTGATACTTTACTCTAGATCCGGGGTTATACCTGAGAGAGTGGCCAGATTTGCCGCAAAAATGGGGGTTAAGATCGCAAGAAAGTCGATTGAGGTAAAGAAAATGCTTGATGAAATTGTCAGATAATTTCCAGATCCATAAACCTGTGTCATAGCTTCTCTATGAGGAGTATGTCCTCAGGGGGGAGCCTCCAGCCCATTGCACCTCTGAACTCCTCTACTCCCTCAACTCTCTCGCTCTTCGGTATTGCTGTCACCCTAGGCCTTGATATCAAATAGTTCAACGACACCTGAACCTCTGTTCTTCCATTTCTTCTCGCTATCTCTCTTATAAGCTGCACTTTTTTCACCCTCCCCCTCTCTATTGGCGTGTACGCTTGTATTGTTATCCCTTTTTCTATGCAATATGGAAGAAGATCTTTCTCAACCCTCCTGTCGAGAACGCTGTACTTCACCTGGTTTACCACTATCTCATTTTTCCTGGTGGATCCAACAGCTCTTTCAAGCTCCCTTAAGTTGAAGTTGCTCACCCCTATATACCTTGATAATCCCTCTTCTGCTATTCTCTCCAGGGATCTCACCTGCTCCTCGATGGAAGATGAATGGGGCCAGTGTATCAATATCAGATCAACATAGCTCAAATTAAGCCTTCTCAGGCTGGATTTAGCTGCATTTATAGCTTCATATGGATCCCTGAAGTGCTCTGGAAGGAGTTTTGTCGTTATGAAAACATTCTCCCTCCCAACTTTCTTGACAGCAATGCCAACAATATCCTCGGTGTTGTACATCTCAGCTGTGTCTATCATGTCAATTCCTATCTCAACAGCGTGAACAAGTGCTTCTGTTGCTTTCTCCCTATCTCTTATTCCCCAAGTACCGAGGCCTATAGCTGATACCCTCTCACCTGTTCTGCCTATCTCCTTTCTGTCCTCCGGATCGATGGGAAGCATATGCTCAATGCCGGCTTTAATATTTAACTGGTTAACAAGATGTATCCTCCATTTTTCCTGGCATTAATAGGCCGTGAAGTCATCAGAGGAAACATTTTTATCTTCTTTCCAGTTCAATTAACTGATTGGAGGTCATGCAGCTTTACTTCTTCATCAGGCCATTGAAATTAACTCGGTATTATCCGAGATCTCTTGCGCCCATCAACCCCATGCTACTCGGTAAGGAGGATTTTAAATAAAAAAAGAAACTGGTATTAACTATCTGCTTTGGGATTCCTGGCAACGATATCCGCTACTTTTTCACCTCAGCTCTTCTCAACCACTCCTTCAGCATGTCAATGAGCTCCATTGGGATCACTATCTTGGTGGATCCAGATTCCCCTATTGCCTTGAATCCCTCCAGATACTGGAGCTTCATCGTGTTCTCATCTAGCTGCCTTGCTACCTCTGATATCTTCTGGAGAGCAGTTGAGTAGCCCTCAGCCCTTAGTATGGCTGCCTGTCTGTCTCCCTCAGCTTTCAATATAGCAGCTTGCTTTTCTCCCTCAGCCCTTAGTATAGCAGCCTGCTTCTCCCCTTCTGCAACTCTTATAGCAGCTTCCTTCTTACCCTCTGCCTCCGTCACCATTGCCCTCCTCTCCCTCTCAGCTGCCATCTGCTTTATCATCGCCTCCTGAACTGTTTGAGGCGGGAGTATCTCTCTTATCTCAACGTTCGTTATCTTCACTCCCCACCTCTCCGTCACCTCATCGAGCTTGCTCCTGAGCACATGGTTTATCTCATCTCTCTTTGCCAGCACTTCATCCAGCATCATCTCTCCTATCACAGCCCTTAAAGTAGTTGTGGATATGCCGAGAGCTGCCCCTTTAAAATCTGAAACATTAAGAACGCTTGCCTTTGGGTCGACCACCTTGTAATACACGATGAAGTCTATATCTGTCGGCGCATTGTCCTTTGTTATGCAAGTCTGATGCGGAACATCAAAGTAACTCTCCCTTAGATCAACCCAAAGAAGCTGATCTATTATCGGTATCCTGAAGACAAGCCCCGGTCCCTTCATTCCCACGAACCTTCCAAGCCTCAGTATCACAAGCCTCTTGAACTCTGGAACTATCCTTATTGCTGACGCCAGAAAGCCTATTATGACGAGGAGGACAACTGCCAAAAGAACCAAATCCACTATGCCCATCATTTTTTGTGCCTCCCGACCACCAGCTTGAGCCCTCTGACATCCAGCACGATCACTCTCTCCCCCTCCTCCAGCTCCTCCTCTGACGTCGCTGTCCATAGCTCCGACTCAACCAGGACAACTCCCTCTCCTCCAGCAGGTATCCTCCTCTTAACAACTCCTTCCCTCCCTATAAGACCCTCAAGAGAGTGAAGAGGCCTTGCCTTCAATGCCTTTCTGATCTTGTAGAGGTAGAAACCAGCAAAGCCGGAAGAGAGAACGAGGAGGAATATTAAAGTTCCGGACCAGACGCTCATCGAGAGGAATGGGGTTGATTGATAGATTAAAATAAGGCCTAGCGATGAAATTATGGCCCCAAGGACAGCAAGGATCCCATGTCCTGTCTTTAGCTCGAGGAACATCGTAGCAGATCCTATCGCTATCACCATTATCGCTGCCAGATCAGCTCCTATTAAATTCATCCCTAGGAAGCCAAGGAGGACAAGAACAGAGCCTATTCCCTCCATTATATAAGTGGGATGGGCCAATCCCACCAGTATGAGTATCACTCCAACCATGAAGAGGAACCATGCGTTCTCAGGACTTGTGATTAGAAGGAGGAGCGAAGTCTTTGGCCCAGGATTCAGGTAAACCAAGCTTCCGGACCACCCTATCCTCTCAAGAAACTGATCAAGACTATCAGCTTTTACCTCTGCTATGTGGTAGCTCAATGCTTCATCAGCTGAGAGAACCAGATTTTCATAGACAAACTTCTTGGCAGCAGTCTGATTTCTCCCTGAACCCTCAGCAAGACTTGATGCCCATCCAGCAACGGCATTTGCAACTTTCTCATCGTATGGCCTTGGCTGAGCTGCTCCGACAACAGAGCCTGATCCCATTCCAGCTACTTTCGATGCAAGCAGCACTATCGAGCCAGCTGAGAAGGCCCTTCCTCCAGGAGGAACATAAACAGCAAAGCTGATGCCAGATCTCCTCATTATATCCACTATTTTCTCAGTAGCTCCAAGGGTTCCTCCGTTCGTGTTGAGCAGGATGACAACTTTTCTCGTTCCTATCTGCTCAGCTAGATGGACTGCATCCTCAAGAAGGGAGACAGCTCCCTCTGTTATGGGACAGCTCATATCCACAATTACTATTGTCTCAGATGTGACAGCCAGAAGGAGAGGGAGGAGCAGGAGGGCTAGGCCCTTCATACACGGGCTTTAGTGAAAGCAATTATTTAAAGATTTCTATTTAGAAAATTTCATTAGCTCCCTCAGCTTGATGGACTTTTTGACCTTTAAAGCTGCTTCATAGCTTTTTCCTGAACTCCGCCAGCATCCTATCAACCATATCCTCTGTTCTCGAGGAGCCACCTAGATCCGGCGTGAGAACTTTCCCCTCCTCCAGCACATTTCTAACGGAATCATCTATTGCCCTGGATGCTTTCATCATGTGCTCATCCCCGTTTTTCATCCCAAGATACTTGAGCATGAGGCTGAGGGAGAGCACTGAGCCAACTGGATTTGCTATGCCTCTCCCAGCTATATCTGGTGCGGATCCATGTACTGGCTCAAATACTGCAAGAGAATCCCCTATCAAGGCAGAACCACAGAGGCCGAGGCTTCCGATAAGCCCTGCTGCTAGATCGCTCAGTATATCGCCATAGAGATTCAGTGTTACAATAATGTGAAATCTTTTTGGCTCTTTAACAATATAATATGCGGCAGCATCGACATAGACCTCATCCGATTCCACATCGGGGAAACTCCTGGCTACATCAAAGAAAACCTGCCTGAAAAGGCCATCCCCCACCTTGAGTATGTTCGCTTTATGCACAGCAGTCACCCTTCTGAAGCCCTCTGCTTTCGCTAGATTAAAAGCATACTTAACAATCCTCTCGCATCCAGCTCTAGTGATAAACCTGGCCGATAGAGCTATGTCCTTGAACATGCCCTCAACGCCTGAATACAGCCCCTCTGTGTTCTCTCTTACTATCACGAAGTTCAGATCCCTGAGGGATATCCCACGAAAGCTCTTAAATGGTCTTACATTCGCATAAAGATCAAGTTCATGTCTCAGCATCAAATTTATGCTTTTTAGAGTTTCCGGCCCAGGTAATGTCGTGAGGGGGCCCTTGAGGACTGCATCCATCCTCCTCAGCACGTCCATTCCCCCATCCTCAATGGGCTTTCCAGTTCTTCTGAAGTACTCATATCCTGCATTGACCCTGACGATCTCAAACTCACCTATCTCCTCCAGAAATCTGAGGGCTGCATGAATCACCTCAGGTCCTATGCCATCCCCCTCTATAACCCCTATTTTGTACCTCGCCATGGCAGATCACCGTGCTTCCTCACATATTCAACTATCCCCCCGCATTCCAGGATTTCCAGAAATTCCCTCGGATACGGCCTTATTGACTCCTTCACTCCCTTGCTCATGTTGATCAGGATCCCCTTTTCGATATCCACCGATAGCACATCCCCCTCCTCCGTTGCCCTCGGCACCTCTGATGCTGTTATCACAGGTAAGCCTATGTTTATTGAATTTCTGAAGAATATTCTAGCAAAGCTCTCAGCTACTACAGCACTTATTCCCAGTATTTTGAGGAGAAGCGGTGCATGTTCCCTGCTTGAGCCCATTCCGAAGTTTTTTCCAGCTACTATTATGTCTCCTCTCCTGACCTTTAGGTAAAAGTCTGGAATGAGCTCCTCCAGGACATGCGGCACCATCTCCTGAATGTTAGATATGGCCCTGAACTTGTACTTTCCGGATATTATGTGGTCGGTGCTTATGTCATCGCCGAGCTTCCAAGCCCTTCCTCTTATCTCCAGATCAATCACCTCCCCAGATATTTCCTGGGATCAGCAATTTTCCCCTCAACAGCAGATGCTGCAGCAGTAGCTGGTGATGCAAGATAGATCCTGCTGTTCTTGTCCCCCATCCTTCCAGGAAAGTTTCTGTTGCTCGTCGATATCACCGTCTCGCCTGGGCCAAGAAGACCCAAGTGAGCTCCTATGCACGGACCACAGGTGGAATGTGCTATGAAGAATCCTGATTCAGCTAAAACATGCAGCAATCCCTCCTTTAGGAGCCTCAAATATATGCTCCTTGATGCAGGCACGGCTATGCATCTCACGCCCTTCTTCACCTTTCTCCCCCTCAGAATCCTTGCAGCTGTCAGAAAGTCCTCATACCTCCCATTTGTGCAGGATCCTATGAAGACCTGATCTACCTCAACCCCCTCAAGTTCCTCCACAGCTCTCACCCTGTCGACATTCGGTGGCTCAGCCACCTGAGGCTCCAAGTTGTCAAGATCAAATGAGAATATCTCCTCATATTCTGCATCAGGATCCGCCTCCAATTTGATGCCTTCAACACCTATTTGGGCGAGATTCATTGAGAGAACCTCATCAGATGGGAAAAGAGCTGTTTTCGCCCCAGCTTCAACGCACATATTGCACATCGTCATCCTGGAATCCATTGATATGTGCTTTATTGCACTTCCATGGAACTCCATAGCTCTATACGTTAAGCCATCTACGCCAACTTCTTTTATTATCCGAAGTATTATGTCCTTTCCACTTATGAATGGCTTGGGCTCCTCCTCAATAGCTATTTTAACTGACTCCGGAACCCTGAGCCATGTCTTTCCCAGGGCAATTGCCAGGGCTATGTCGGTGCTCCCAACTCCTGTTGCAAATGCAGAAAAAGCCCCCAATGTTGTTGTATGGCTATCAGCACCCAGAATAAGAGAGAAAGGCCTTGAATAACCATTTTCAGCCACGATCTGGTGACATATCCCCTCCCCCACATCAAAGAGCCTTATCCCAAACTTTGCTGCGAAATCCCTCATCATCTTGTGCGCACTTGCCGCCTCCACATGCGGTGCTGGAGATGCATGATCTATCACAAAGAGCACCTTGAGCGGATCAAACACTTTGTAAAGCCCTGTTTCCCTCATTATCTGTATTGCAAGAGGAGCTGTTGATGCAAAGGGGCCTCTTGTCTCGATGACCATTGGCTCAATTGAGGCCCTGAAATACTTGAATGAGGAGAGATGCAGGGTGACTGTTGCTGCCCTGGTGGACGAGGAGAGAGGAAGCCTTGGGGCGAAAAAGCTTATGGAGAACGCAAGACCCACTGCAATAGTGATAGGAGAGCCCTCGAATTTCAACATCATAATTGGCTACAGGGGATCGATAAAGCTAGAGATAAAGTGCCATGGATCCAGTGGACATTCATCAACGCCTCAAAGTGGAATATCAGCAATAGATGAGCTGATAGAAAGCCTGTTGGAGATGAGAAGAAGGGTTTCATCCATTCCCGGCTCAAGCATCGTCATAAACTACATAGAGGGAGGCCAGCCCTTCAGCGTGATACCGAAAGAGGCAAGAGCTCTTGTCGACATCAGAGTTCCCCTGGACTGCAGCGTTGCTGCACTAAAGGAGATAGCAGGGAGAAGCACATCAGATTTCTGTACATGCAGAATTGTGGATGAGACTCCCCCCATAAGGGTTAGCATCAACACGCCCGTTGCCAGATCACTAGCAAGGTCCATTATAAGAAATGGGCTAAAGCCATGCCCTGTAGTAAAGCTTGGCACGAGCGATATGAACCTGCTGGCCGGGATAACAGAGAGTATAGTGGGCTTTGGGCCCGGAAGATCTGAGCTATCCCACACGGATAGAGAGGAGATTAGCATTGCAGAGCTTGAGCTTGGTGCTAGGATCTACAGAGATGCAATAATGGAGTTTTTCAAAACTTGATGCTTTGTTGAAACAAAAAGCTTATTTGAGGAATTACTGCTGGTGAAAAAATCAAATGAACTTCGGATTTCTCTATAATTTTCTCACGAGCTAACCCTTGGACAGAGAGGATCCGGTGATGGAAGCCTTCCCCAGCGGTTATATGCTCTAGCATAACATCCTCCAAGACAGATGTTGGAGATTGGACAGCTTTTACATTCCTCCGGGAGCTCCCTTGCCTTCCTCATCAGCGGATGCTCCTGCAGCTTCCTCCAGGCTTTATCTATCCCCTCCCTCACATCAGCAACCTCGACATTCATGACATCGCATACGAGAACCTTCCCTCCTGGCGATATGTCCATAACGCTCCAGTTCCTGCAGTTTCCATACCTCAGATTTCTAAGACCGAGGATGCCGAGAAATGGAGCACACCAAACGCTCACCATCAGGCCTAGCTCCTCGGAAGTCCTATCTGCAAGCTTCAGAGCTGAAATAAACTCATCCTTAGTGATAAAAGATCTTGTCCTCACTGAGCTTCCAAATTCCATTGATGGGATCATTGATATGCTGCTCGCTTCTATTCTCTCAGCCTCCATTATTGCATCCGCAACGACATTGAAGTTCACCTTGGATAGAGGGATGTTGACATGGAAAGGTATCCCATGTCTCCTCAGTAGTTTTATCCCCCTCATGAACCTCTCCCAGGATCCCAAGCTCTTTGCCCTCTCGTAAACTTTCTTAGGACCATCCAAGCTTGTGAGCACGTATACATCCATGCGATAAAGCTCCTCAGCTTTTTCATCATCCATCATTGTGAGGTTCGTGAATAAAGTAGCCTCCATCCCCAGGTCTACAGTCTTCCTCAGGATCTGGAGGATGTCCCTCCTCAGGAGGGGCTCCCCTCCGGTGAAGTTCACCTGGCTGACACCAGCATCACATGCCTCATCCAAGAGCCTGAGCACAACATCGCTTGGAAGCTCCTCCTGTCCAGAGTAGCTCTTGGCATAACAATATGGACAATTGAGGTTGCATGCACTCGTTATTATCCAGATGATATCCTCGGGTGCTTCTCCTGCTGGCAAGCTATCCCTCTTCTCATCAAGACTGCTCACAACTTTATCCATTCTTTCATTATTACTAAAGGGCTCGAAAAGTTTATTAAAAATCCGACTTAAATTTAAGTCAGATATAATATGATTAGTAAGATTATAAAAGTAGGTAGGAAAGGTACTGTTCTGACCTCCTCCCCGCCCTGAAGGGCGAGGGTTCCCTTAGAGCGGATCATGGGTTTGTGGTTTACCGCCTTCATTTTCATCACTTCACAGCTGGTGGCTTTTTAGCCACCCCGCTCCATTCGTCCAGCAGTAGACCACGGGCTGGGCCTTCAGCCAATTACCCCTATCCCTCACCACGGAGAGCCCCCATCCGTAGATCCCAGGGACTCAGGGATATGTATCTATGCGGGGACACTTAAACACACCATTAACCACCCTCATGGGCTTCCCCGCACAGGACAAGCCTTAGATGAAAACAGCTTAAAAACTTTACCCCGCCCTGAAGGGCGAGGCTTGACCTTCTTGGTCATACCCAAGGAGGCCAGGG
>ERZ1669248.999-NODE-999-length-11296-cov-46.864781_pt1 | contig 11296 bp, 10 predicted proteins | sample MGYA00579296_ERZ1669248 | MGnify/ENA primary metagenome ERZ1669248 (study PRJEB41166, sample SAMN08046057) | hot springs metagenome | biome: hot spring; feature: neutral hot spring; material: thermophilic sediment; isolation source: thermophilic sediment from...
GACGACGACTGTTAGTAAGCCGACAAGTAGGTTTACTGCTATGACTATCACAACCGGAAGCCCAACAACATAAAGCAATATTGGCGTTCTGAACTCGCCTCACCCAACGCCTATTAATCCAGCTACCCCTAAAGGACCCCAAACGCAAAGGCTGCTGAAATTTTGCCAGCAGACAACGGTGTTTCTGTTGTTATGGCTTTTTCCTACTCGTTGTGCTTTCGTATTCGTATCGAATAGGCTTATAAACCTAACGTGGCAAAAATACAAAGCACAATGCAAAACAAGACAAAACATGAGCTGTCCTTCAAAATATGGCTTGAGCATCATGGAAAACCGCTCATAGGGAAGGGTGGAGCCCAAATCCTAGAACAAATAGAAAAGGAGCACTCCATATCAAAGGCTGCGGAAAGGCTTGGGATGTCTTATCGCTATGTTTGGAGCTATATTAAACGGGTTGAAAAAACGCTAGGAAAGCCTGTGATGGAAACCTATAGGGGAGGAAAAAGGGGCGGTGGAGGCGCAAAACTCACAAGCTTCGGAAAAGAACTCCTCGAAGAGTATAGGCGTGTGGAAAGCCTCCTAAGCAAGGCATTAGCAGAGGCAAAACAATAAGCCTGTTTGCCTATTCTACTACGTATCTATAGGCTATGTGTTCGCCTGCTGTTGAGCTTTTGCGTATTATGCGTAGTATGTCGCCTGGTTTTGCTCCTATGGCTTTTGCCGCTGGGTCTGAAGCTTTTATTTGGGGTAGCTGGTATGGCTTAACCCTGTATTGGGCTAGGACTTTTTCGCGTTCTTCTAGGGTTAGGATTTCATGTTTTGGCACAAGCTTGTGTTCGAAGATGTCGAAGACGGGGAAGGTTTTTGGTAGAAGCTCTATGTGCTTTTTCTTTGCCATTTGTTTTGCGGCGTTGGTGTAGCGTCCACTGGCTATTAGAATTCCGTGTTCTATTTCGGCTTCTTTCATGGCTTTTGCCATTCGGTTTATTGTTATTATGCCAACGGTTTCTTCTCGAACACACCAGATTAGGATTTTCCTTTTCTCCTCTTTTGGGGCTTCAACAATGTAGCTTATGGCTTCCTTAGCTTTCTCCTTTTTAATAAGCTTGTAGCCCCTAAGCTTGATTAGGATTTTTGCTTTGCGCTCTTCTAGGGTTTCTTCCTCTTCAACACTCAAACCATTAAACCTCGTTTATACTTGGAGCATTCGAATCCTTAACATGGCATTGAACCTTTAAACTTTACGCTTTGCCAAAGCTTAAAACCAAACATTGCATATTTAACTGTTCTAAGGTTAAGTGAGGGAGTGTTAGGGGATGGCTGTTGATCTTGGAAGGTTAGCCCTTGAAGAAGCCGGCAAGAGGGGCGCGTCTTACGCTGACATTAGAATCAGCGAAATCTTAAACGAAAATCTAACGGTGAAGAATGGTGTGCCGGAGACCATATCTTATTCGCAGCTGCGGGGTTTCGGAGTTCGAGTAATTGTTGATGGCGCTTGGGGTTTTGCTGGTTCGGTGGACGTAACCGAGGATGAGATTAAGCGTTGTGTTGAGAGGGCTGTCAGCATAGCAAAAGCCAGTGCTATGCTTAAGAAGAGGGATGTAGCCCTCGTAAAGGAGAAGGTTTACCGCGAGAAGTATGCCACAAGCTTCAGGAAAGACCCCTTCAAGGTTCCGTTGGAGGATAAGCTCAAAATTCTCGTTGAGGCTAGCCGCTTCTTGAAAGAGTTTTCGCCACAGGTGAATGTTTCCTATGCCCACTATCGGGGTTACCGCGAGAACAAGCTTTTCACGAGCAGTGAAGGTGCAGAAATAAATCAGCAAATAACATGGTGTGGTGGCGGAATTTCAGCCATAGCCGTTAAAGGCTCAGAAGTTCAAGTAAGGTCTTATCCGTCGGCTTTCCGCGGGGACTTTGCCACAAGTGGCTACGAGTTCTTCGAGTCCTTAGCCCTCACGGATCATGCAAAAACTGTTGGAGAAGAGCTTATCCAACTTTTTGAGGCTGAGAAGTGCCCGTCTGGCGAGATGGATTTAATCCTTTGCGGAGACCAGTTGGCTTTGCAGATTCATGAGAGCTGTGGGCATCCAACAGAGCTTGACCGTGTATTGGGAACTGAGGCGGACTATGCTGGGACAAGCTTCCTAACGCCTGAAAAGCTTGGGAAATTCCGTTACGGCTCTGAGAAAGTGAATATTGTTGCTGATGCCACTGCGCCTTTGGGACTTGGAACCTTCGGCTTTGACGACGAGGGGGTTAAAGCCAAAAAGGTTTACCTCGTGAAGGAAGGCATTTTCGTAGGCTACCAGAGTTCTAGGGAGACTGCCGCCCAGATTGGGCTTAAGGAAAGCAGCGGAGGAATGCGAGCCGACTCGCCCTTGGCTCTGCCAATAATACGCATGACCAACATTAATTTGCTTCCAGGCGACTACAAGGCTGAAGAGATAATTGAGGATACACGCGAAGGAGTTTTAATGATGACTAACCGTTCATGGAGCATTGATGATAAGCGCATAAACTTCCAGTTCGGCACGGAAATTGGCTGGCTTATAAAAAATGGAAGCCGCGAGAAGATGGTTAAAAACCCGACTTACATGGGTGTGACCCCTCAGTTCTGGGGTTCATGTGACGCCGTCAGCAAGGATGACTGGAAGATGTGGGGGACGCCCAACTGTGGGAAGGGCGTTCCGGGACAAGTCATGTATGTTGGGCATGGATGTGGCACTGCCCGCTTTAGAAAAGTTCGGGTTGGACTGTTAAGGTAGGAGGTTGATGCGTATGGATGTTGAAAGGTTGAGGGAAATAGCCGAAAAAACCGTGGATTATGCCATGAAACAGAAGGTTAGCCAAGCCCAAGCAGTCGCCTTCATGATCGATAATTCTTTAACACGCTTTGCAAACTCGCAGATTCACCAAAACGTAGCCCAAAAAATGGGCGGAGTCTCCATCAAAGTCGTTTTAGACCAGCGGATAAGCACTGTTCAGGCTAACACGCTGGAGGAGAAGGGCATAAAGGAGGCTGTGGAACAAGCCGTAAAAATTGCTAAGGCTTCATCGCCCAACAAAGAATTTAAGAGCCTTCCAGAGCCGGAAGCTTGGAAACCAGTTAGAGGAGCCTTTGATAAAGCGACGGCTGAGTGCACGCCAAAGTTTAGGGCTGAAAGGGTTAGGGAAGCCATAAACAAAGCCCACGCCAAATCGCCCAAAGTGGCGGCAGTTGCCGGATACCTATCCACTGGCGCGATGGGCTATGCAGTTGCAAACTCTTTAGGGGTTTCAGCTTGGGCTCAGCTTTCATTGGCTTACATGAAGACGACGGTTATTTCCAGAGATGGCGACTCTGAAGGCTTCGGAACAGCCCAACAATATTCTAGGCGGATTAAAGACATTGAGCCCGAGGCTTTGGCTGAAGACGCTGCAGAAAAGTCTGTTCGGAGCCTACACCCAGTTAAGGTTGAGCCGGGCGAATACGAGGTTGTTTTGTCGCCTTTGGCTGTATCTGTTCTTTTGGATTATATGGGTTATGTTGGCTTCTCGGCGAAATCCTACCAAGATGGAGAATCCTTTGTTAAATACTTTGCAAACCAACAGGTCTTCGACAGCAAACTAAACGTTGTTGATGATGCAAGAAACCCAAAAACATTGTACGCAGTGCCGGTTGACGGCGAGGGAGTTCCAAAAAAGCCCTTAGAACTCATAACAGACGGTGTGGTTTCGGAAAAGAGCATATGCTACAACTCTTTCACAGCTGGGAGGGAAGGCAAGAAAAGCACTGGTCATGCGCTTCCACCATTGGGCGACTATTATGGGGAGATGCCCCTACCCTATAACATGATAATGAAACCTGGAGACGCCACAATGGAGGAGGCGATTAAAGAAACAAAGCACGGCATATTCGTCACAACCTTCCACTACGTCAATCCAGTTGAGCCCACAAAACTCGTATTGACTGGCTTGACAAGGGATGGAACCTTCCTAATAGAAAATGGCGAGATAACAAAGCCTATTATGAATTTGCGCTTCACAGACAGCATGCTCTCCGCCCTCAAAGAAATTCCAATAATTGGAAAGGAACTGAAAACCCTTGAAACTTCAACGGTGCCTATGGTTAAGCTGAAGAAACTGCGCTTTGTAGGCTTGTCAGCCTACTAAAATGGGGCGCCCCCCTTTTCCTCCCTTTCTTATATGCGGAGTATCACCCTTTCCACGTAGCTCTTCAACTTTTCTGCAAACCCACTGATCACGTCTGGCGAATAGGGCTTTAGGTTTTTGTATTCCTCGCTTAGGGTGTCGCCTGGTATAAACTGTTGGAGGGCATAAACCTTTGCGCCCTTCACGGTTTCGCCCATGCGGATTATATCTGCCTCCTCAACGATTTTTGGCACCACCGTGGTTCTGAACTCATATTCCACTTTGCCGCTTTTCAGCATCTCAACAGTTTTTAGGAACGCCTCTGCGTCATTTGCTCCGAGAAGGTGATACTTTTCCACAGAAGTTTTCACATCCAAAGCTACATAATCCACGTATGGTAGGCACTCCTCCAAAACCGTTGGGTTTAAGCCGTTTGTGTCAAGCTTTACGGCGAAGCCTCGTTCTTTTACCTTTTTTAGGAAGCGGGGCAGCTCCTTATGGATGGTTGGCTCTCCGCCTGTGATGACTACGGCGTCCACGTATTTTCGGCGTTCTTCCAGTATTTGGAGGGCTGTCTCCTCGTTTAGGAATGGGGGTTTTGGGTCGACGACAATTCGCCAGTTGTAGCAGTAGGGACAACGCAGATTACAGCCCGGCGTGAAAAGGACTGAGGCTATTTTTTCTGGATAGTCTATTAGGCTTGTTTTCTGTATGCCGCTGAACTTCATGGTTTGGTCACACGCTTCCAGCTAGCACTGTTGCTGGGGGAAGAACAGCGGCTTTCTCAAAGGTTTTTCTTATGGCGAATTCCGCCTGTTTCCCATCGTTCCACTGGTCTACTGGGCGTAGGTAGCCTACAACCCTTGAGTAGACTTCGCAGTTGGCTCCGCATTTTGGACACTGCTTGTGCTCGCCGCTTATGTAGCCGTGGGTTGGGCATATGCTGAATGTTGGCGTTAATGTGAAGTATGGTAGGCGGAAGTTCCATGCCACCTTGCGGACGAGTTCGGCTGCAGCCTTCCACGAGTATAGCCTCTCGCCAAGATAGATGTGGAAGACTGTTCCGCCAGTGTATAGCGGCTGAAGCTTATCCTGATGCTCCAAAGCCTCGAATAAGTCTGCATCATGGTCCACTGGAAGTTGGGACGAATTAGTGTAGAAGGGCTCAGCCCCCTTAGCCAAATACCTTTCATTCGCCACAATTATGTCTGGGTATTTGCGCTTGTCTATCCGTGCCAAACGGTAGCTGGCGCCCTCGGCTGGAGTTGCCTCCAAATTGTAAATGTTGCCAGTTTCCTCCTGAAAGTCTGCGAGTTTCTCCCTCATGAAGTTGAGCACTTTGACGGCGAATTCTAAGCCTTCTGGGGTTGCAATTCCATAGCCAAACAAGTTCATTATAGCCTCGTTCATGCCCACTAAGCCTATGGTTGAGAAGTGGTTCTTCCAGAACTTTCCAAAAGTTTCCTTAACGCCCTTAAGATAGCGCCTAGAATATGGGTATAAGCCCTTCTCAGTGAACTGTTCTAAGGCTTTACGCTTTATCTCTAGGCTATCTTTTGCTAGCTCCATAAGAGCCTCTAGGCGCTCGAAGAACTCGTCCTCGTTTTTGGCTAAATAGCCAATCCTTGGAAGGTTTAGGGTTACAACGCCAATACTGCCAGTAAGCGGATTAGCCCCAAAAAAGCCTCCACCCCGTTTGCGGAGTTCACGGTTGTCAATGCGTAGGCGACAGCACATGCTTCTGACGTCCTCTGGCTTCATGTCGCTGTTGACAAAGTTTGAGAAGTATGGCGCACCATACTTTGCGGCAACTTCAAAGATTTTCTGGGAGACCGGTGAATCCCAGTTAAAATCCTTCGTTATGCAGTAAGTCGGTATTGGAAACGTGAAGACTCTTCCTTTTGCGTCGCCTTCGCTTAGAACCTTTGCGAAGGCAGTGTTGAAAATTTCCATCTCCTTTTCCATGTCGCCGTAGGTGACGTCCTTAAACTCCCCGCCGATTATGACGGGCTCGTCCTTCATGAATTCTGGAACTTTTAGGTCTAGCGTGACGTTTGTGAAGGGTGTGTTTCCAGTTATGAAAACCTGCCCATTTCTCTTCGCGATCACTGTTTCATTTTCTGTGTGGACGCTCCAAATTATGCCTTCATAGTCAACCTCTTTAATTTCTTGGATATAATCGTGTTTACTTTCTGTAAGGGTTAAGTAGTACTGCGGTTTTCTCGAGGACTTAAACATTCTTATTCTGGTCGAAAAGTTGAAGCCTGCCAAAACTGCAAGGGCTTCTAACGTCTCTAAAGTGGTTATGTCGGTTGTAATTATTCTTTTCCTGTATTTTTCATTCCAACCGTCTCCTTTAATGTAGGTTTCTAGGAAAAGCCGTGCTTGCCTTTTGCTTAGACGAAAAAGCCATTTTGGAGGAGCCTTTTCGCCTCCTTCGAACCATTTGCGGACAATTTTACTTGAGGTTGGTGATAATCTGATGTGTTGGCAATCACCCCATCCTTCTTGTTCCCTTACCTCAAATTCTAAGTTAAAGTGCTGTAGCAGACCGATAATCTCATTGTATTTTTCTTGGTTAACGTTTTTTGATTGATAGACACTTACTCTGCAGCTTCCATCTTTTTCTATAGAGCCTTCTGAAATAATCCAAGCCATCAGCTTTAACTGTTCATCACTAACATCTAAATCGGGATTGCTGTTTTCTCCAACAACTGGAATGGAGACGGGCGACTTAAAAGTTAGAATTTTTTCAATTTCTTGCATCTTGTATCTTTTTGAGCCAAAAACTCGTCTTACTATCCGATGACGTGGAGAAACAAGCTGATCTTGCGTTCTATTCCGCAAATTGTACATTTTCCCTTTATATTTTCTCACGAAAATGTCTTTTACAGGTTTAATTTCGATTTTCCGCGTTTCCAGATTGAAGGTATAAATCATATCGCCAACTTTGACTTGGGCATGCGATTTCCAACCTTCTGGAGTTAGGATTTTGGTGTCCTCTGAAAGACATTGGAAGCCAACCCTTGTTGGCACATTCATGTTGAAGAAGAACTCCTGAAGCGACTGCTCCACCTCTTTCTGGCTGAGTCCATCATAGCGTATGAAAGGCGCCAAATAGGTGTCAAAGTTTGAGAAAGCTTGGGCTCCTGCGGCTTCCCCCTGCAAAGTGTAGAAGAAGTTCACAACTTGCCCAAGGGCTGTTCTGAAGTGCTTCGCCGGGACGCTTTCAATTTTGCCGGGCACCCCACCAAAACCTGTTAGCAGCAAATCCTTGATATCCCAGCCCACGCAGTAAGGCCCCAAAACGCCTAGGTCGTGGATGTGGAAGTCTCCGGAGAAGTGGGCTTCTGCAATGTTTGGCGGGTAAATTCGTGTAATCCAGTATTTTGCGATAACCGTCGACGACAAGTAGTTGTTTAAGCCCTGCAGTGAATAGCTCATGTTGGAGTTTTCCTTAACCCTCCAATCTTCCATTTCAAGATACTGGTCAACGAGGTCTGCTTGGCTTAGGAGTCCCGCCAACTCCCTTATGTCCTGGTGCTGTTTACGATAGAGAATGTAAGCCTTAGCTGTTCTCGCATGCCCATTCTCTATTAGGATTTTCTCCACAACGTCTTGAATTTCCTCAACTGTTGGGACGCCGTCTTCCCCGAAGCGTCTTTTAAGCTCTGCCACAACTTGGTCGCTTAGCCTTTTTGCTAGTTCTCGGTCTTTTCCGCCTACGGCTTTGGCTGCCTTCCAAATGGCGTTTGTTATCCGCTCCTGGTCGAAGGGTTCTAATCTACCATCACGCTTCCTAACAAACTTCATTTTATTTCACCTCTTGAAGCACGCGACGGAAGTCTTCTGGCTCCTCAAACCTGCGGTAAACAGAGGCGAAGCGCACGTAGGCGACGCGGTCAAGGCTTTTTAAATGCTTCATCACCAAGTCGCCAATCTCTTGCGAGGATACTTCCTCCTTGCCCATAGCCATCAACTCCTGCCTAACCTTCTCGGCTAACGCGTGGATTTGCTCCATCGTCACTGGTCTTTTCTCGCAGGCTTTCTGCAAGCCCCTAACAATCTTGTTTAGGTCGAAGCGTTCAAGTCTTCCGTCGCGTTTCCTTACCATCAACTCTATTGTTTCAATGTATTCGTAGGTTGTGAAGCGTTTTCCACAGTTGGCGCATTCTTTACGCCTTCTTATGGTGTTGTCTGGCGAGTCCCTTGTTTCAAGGGTTTTTATATTTTCTGAGCCGCAGTAGGGGCACTTCATGGGCTCTCCATCGCGTGCTTCAAATTATAGTGTTTAACGTTATTTCCAAGCACTAAATGTAGTGTGGCTTTTTAAACTTTATGCAACAAAAATGTAAACAAAGCCTGAAACACGGTCGTCGATAAACAAAATTAAGTGCTAACAGAAGAAGAGAAAACCAAAATTTTGAAGCTCTTTAGAAGCGTTGACGGTCGAATAAAAGCTACAATTTAAAAAGTCCGTTTTTAAGACATTTCATTCCTAAAGTGGCGAAATTCTCCCCGTTTAAAACCGTAAAAACAGAAAAATTTTAAATAAATAAATTTCTTTGTTCCAAACTCAACATCGGCTTCTAATGCCTCAGTTCAGTTCCCTGGCTTCTAATATAAGGTAAAAAAATAGAGAATGTTGCGTTGTTGTAGCTAGACTAATGCATATTTGGAATGCTCAAAGCTAAAGTGGAATAGGTTGATGGTGCAAGTCCTCGAAGAATTGAAGACATAAAGCCGATGAAAATCATCATTATTGCAAAGACGATTACCAGCGCTATTATTTGCACCACTAGATAAGCCAGCCAAAACTTTAGAGAAGCCACGAAACTAACGTCAACCACTTTCAGCCTCTTCTCCTCTTCACTCATAGCAACCACTACATGAGGTATGTTTTTCACTCCATATATTTATCATTTAAGAAAATTCCGATTTCTGTAATCAAATTTTAGCAAGATAGAAATGTAGGTTACAGAATTTAGGTCTTAGATAAATTTTTCTTTCAGACTTTACTACCTACTATATACCGTGAACGTCAAAACAGTCCACTTTAGCAACGAAGATGCAGCAGTTTTGGTTAGGTTGCTTAATGAGGAGTTTGCCAACTCATACGAGTTTATCCCATACACCATTGAAGGGCTTCTAAAAGAGGTTAGGGAGCGAAACCTAACAGTTCTGGTTGCAAAAAGGGACAGCGAAATTTTGGGGTGCATAGCTCTCCATGCGGGGCATCACGGCGAACATATCGAGTGGTTAGCCTCCTTAAATGGAGCCCACAAAAGGGCTATTGAAGAAATGCTTGTCAACGAGGTGGAGAAGCGGATTACTGGCACTGACCTTTCTGTTAGGGTTGACGCTGACAGCCCCAAAATGGGGTTTTGGATTGAAAGAGGCTACAAAGCCAAGGATGAATTCTACCACATGGTTGCAAGATTGGATGGCGTAAAACCCCTGCCCCCAGTTCCGGAAGGCACAATTATTAGAAGCCTAAAACCAGAAGAGGAGAAAGCCCTCGTTGAAACCGTTAACAAGGGTTATGGTTGGGAAAGGCTTAGGGAAGGCTTCATAGCCGAATGGAAAGCAGAGCATCCACCCTTTGACGAAAGTTGGATTCACATAGCCGAAATAGGCGGCAAAATAGTTTCAGCGGTGGCTTCAAGACCAGACACAGAATACAACAAGTTTTACAAGGCGAAAAGGGGTTATCTTGGACCAGCCGTAACACTGCCCGAATATAGAGGGCGAAATTTGGCCTCAGCTTTGACCCGCCGAGCCATGAACTTCCTCTACGAGAAGGGAATGGACTCTGTGGCACTCCACACGGCTGAGCAGAACACGCCGTCGGTTACCCTTCTGAAAAAGTTGGGCTTCGAGGTTAGGCATGTCTGGAGATTCATGCACAAAAATTTAGTTAAAATATAAACCGTTTTAAAAGGGTGAGAATGAGAATTCTGGAAATTTAGGGGGCAAACTTAGGAAGGCTTTTGGACGGTTTTCTCAGCCTCCAACTCCTTCACTCTTGTTTCAATGAACTCCGCGACTTTCTCTTGGGTGTAGCGCTTCTCCTCTTCATACTTTCTAAGCTGCTCTTTGATGGTTGCAAGAACCTTTTCCATGTCGAAGGGCTTCAGTATGTAGGCATCTGCACCGCGGTTTACGGCTTCTATGGCGTTTTGAAGCGTTGGATAACCAGTTATAATTATTTTCCGCATTTTCGGAACAGTGTCCCTCATCCTTGTTAGGAGCTCTATGCCCTCCATGTCCGGTAAACGGATGTCTATCAAGGCTAGGTTATAGACGTATCTCCTAGACTTTTCTATAGCTTTCTTCGCATTTTCAGCCTCATCAACAGCGTAACCCTCATCCTCCAGTATTGTCTTTAGCACTTTTCTTATGTTTTCGTCGTCGTCAACGATGAGGATTCTTGCATTTTCAACCATATTTTTTCACCTCCCTCTTCTTTTATTTCGGGTTCTATTGGAAGGGTTACCTTGAAGGTTGAACCCCTACCTAAAGTGCTTTTAACGGTTATTGTGCCACCATGGGCTTCAACAAAACGTTTACATATGGATAAGCCGAAACCCATACCCTTAGCCTTCGTGGTGAACAAGGGCGTCCAAAGCTTCTTCAATGTTTCCTCAGACATGCCAACACCAGTGTCAGCGACAACAAACTCGACCTTCTCGCTCTTCCTCCTACATTTTATTGTTAGGGTTCCACCCTTTGGCATGGCGTCAACGGCATTTCTAATCAGGTTTACGAGGACACGCTTAACCTTCTCATAGTCAGCCCTCATCCCAAGTGCACCGTCAACCCTTTTCACTATGCGAATGTTCTTTGGAACTTCCACAGAAGCCAATGCATCATCTACTAAAGCCTTTGGACTTGTCTCAATTATGTCAAGCTTAATCTCCCTCGAATAGTCCAAAAGGTCGTTTATTATCTTGTTTGAATAGCCAATATTTTTCTCAATAAGTTCAATCATCTCCCTAACTTTTCCATCAATAGTTTTGTCTAGCCTCCTTTTGATGTAGTATGTGGCGCCTGCAATACTCGTGAGCGGGTTGCGGAGGTCGTGTCCCACCATTCCAGCCAGCTCGCCTATGACGGCTAGCCTCTGAGCCCTAAGCAATCTATCCTGTATTTCCCGCAGTTCTCT
>ERZ1669248.1001-NODE-1001-length-11267-cov-4.653675_pt1 | contig 11267 bp, 8 predicted proteins | sample MGYA00579296_ERZ1669248 | MGnify/ENA primary metagenome ERZ1669248 (study PRJEB41166, sample SAMN08046057) | hot springs metagenome | biome: hot spring; feature: neutral hot spring; material: thermophilic sediment; isolation source: thermophilic sediment from...
AACAAGCCTGATTTTGGCAAAAGGAGAATTCGAGACATCTAAGAAATAAACATTCCTCCCCATGAAAAACACCACTCTATTAGAGTTTCCAATTTCATAATATTAAATACATTATGCACTATACATTTAATAATTAGCAACTAAAATGTGAAGTGAGTTAAAAAGAAGCTGATTAATTAATTTAACTCTAATAACTCTCAAGCTTTTTCCTTATTAAATAAAACGATTCCTGTAATATTAGATTCATGAAAAGATCCTTGAGATCGATAAAATGAGAATACAGCTTAGCTTAATTTAGCTACAGATTATTTTAAGAATTAAAGTCAAGATCTTTTATAGAAAGTATATCCGCGGATCAGCATGATGTTACAGCTAATAAAATAAAATTCTGAAATTATGTATTTATGAGGATTTTATTGTCATTATACTCCACGTTAGTTTTATAGAAATAACCATATTACTCAAAAATCCTCCATTCTTCGAGTTCTCTTGATGGAGGTGTTTCATAGCTATATTTTTTACTAAAGTACCATCTAGTCTTTTTGCTAAGATCGATCAGAAATTCAGCGTATTTTAATGAGGCTATCACGGGATCTATAACGGGTACACCTATAATATTCTGTAGTTCTTCAAAAAACCCGAAGAATACTGTACACCCTAGAATTATTACCTCAGCTCCTTCATTAATAGCCTCCTGAGAAAGTTTTATTAATCTTCTTTTAGTTTCTTCCTCATCCTTGTGTAATTCGTATACTCCAAGATCAACAGATTTAAAAGATACTAATTTTTCTCTAAATCCATAATTAATAACGTTTCTCATCATTAAAGGTATCCATTTCTTTCTCCCGACGATAATAGAGAATCTATCTCCCAGAGTTGATGCTATATGAAGAGAAGATTCTGCGGGAGCTGTCACAATTAATTTATCAACTATTTCTCTAGCTTCAAGTAGACCTGGATCATAGAAACAACCTATTATGGCTGCGTCGTAATTCTCTTTTTCAGCTTTTTTAATAATTTTTAAAAGCTCTGGTAGTATGGCTGCGTCGTAACTATAGTATTCTAAGTGATGTGGACCTCTACTTAATGACTTAACATCCACGATAGTTTCTTCATCTTTATACTTATTTAGATAATTTTTCATAGGTTCGTCAAAGATGTTTGTACCTACAGGATTTATATAAAGGATTTTTCTCATAATAAATCTCCTCAAGGTAAATAAAACAATCCTAAAGATAAAAATTTTTATACATTATACACAGTCATCATATGAGATCACTTGAGACAAATTTTTATAAAATGATTATTTAATATGTAACTGAGGTATCGAGAAGTGAAATCTTTAGCGATAATTAAAAAAGCTTTAACAAAAATGCAAATCGCGATAATAATAATCGTTATATTGATCGCAATAGTAGGTGGTTTAGCAGCGGTTTTCTACGGCCCCAAACCCACCATGGTAACTACACCAGTTCCTACACCCTCAATTACTACACCAGCTGTAAGTACACCAGCCACCACCAGCCCGGCTCCAACTGAGAGAATTCTACGTGTATCATTTGCTAATGTGCCCTATCCAGATCCTGCAGTTGGTAGTGACGAGGCTAGTAGCAACTTCTTGGCAAATGTATACGATACCTTGGTATATGTGACACCGAATCTAACTATAATACCATGGGTAGCGGAGAAATGGGATGTATCAAGCGATGGATTAAAGTGGACATTTTACTTAAGGAAAGGTGTCAAATTCCACTCTGGTAGAGAAATGACAGCAGATGATGTATATTTCTCATTAGTGAGGTTAATTACTATAGGTGAAGGTTACGCTTATTTATTAGCACCATATGTTGATTTAAATAACACAAAGGTAATTGATAATTACACGATCCAAATAAGTCTTAAGAAGCCTTATGGCGCATTTCTATGGGCTTTACTTAGACTATACATAGTCGACAGCGAGTTGGTTAAACAACATATTAAGAAACCCGGACCATATGGCGAATGGGGAGATTTTGCTAGAGAATGGTTAATGTCTGGAGAGAAAGATGCAGGCTCAGGTCCATACATGATTAAAGAGTATAGAAGAGGTGAAGCTATGATTCTTCAGAGGTTCAAAGATTGGTGGAATGCTAAAGCTTTTGCGCCTAACGCTCCTGATACAGTAATTATGTATGGATTCACAGATCCAGCTACCATACGGACGTTAATGGCTAGAAGAGAATTAGAAATAACAGATCAATGGCAACCACTGGAGAACTATGAGTGGATGATTAAAAATATAAAATATGTTGAATTGGCAAAATTATATGGTGGTCAGGAATTTTATCTAATGTTAAATACTCAGAAACCTCCACTGGACGATATTCATGTAAGGAAAGCGCTAGCATACGCATTTGATTATGACACTGCGATAAAAGATATAAATCCCTATGAGAAGAGAGCTATAACGGTTGCTCCATCAACTTTACTAGGTTGGTGCTCGCCTCCCGAACAGATAAGGTATGATCCTCAGAAAGCTATTGAGGAATTGAAGAAATCAAAATACTGGGGTCAATTCGATAAATATCCGATTGTTTATTGGTGGGTTGCGGAAGTTCCATGGGAGGAAAGGGTTGCCTTACTATTTAAATCAAACGTAGAGGCATTAGGTGTTGGTTTAAAAGTAGAGGTTGTTAAAATGCCTTGGCTCTCAGTCGTTGAAGCACTATCGAAAGTAAATACTTCACCCCATATAGTTTCAATATTCGTACAGACCGATTATCCTGAAGTAGGATCTATGCTAATGAATAGATATCACAGCAAGACATATGGTACATGGATGCAGAATGAATGGTTATATAATTATCAACCTAAATTGGATCAAATGATAGAAGATGCTTTGGCTACAATCAATAATAACGAGAGATATAAGAAATACTGTGAAGTAATGAATTATATATTTAGCTTATATCCATCTATATATTTGTATGAACATACAACACTTAAGGCATATCAAGCATACTACGTTGATTGGCCTGCTGCCAAAGGAGATGCTCCTTACCAAATACTGGGACTTGATCTAGAGTATTGGAGAATTAATGTTTACCCCGAGAAAAGAGCTGAATTAATAAAGTAAAATTTTTTTGAAGGGTCTTTAAATGTTTTTTACATCATTTATCAAATCTATATATAAAAGCTTTTTACTGAGAAGATTAGCAATATCATTATTAGCACTTTTTGGCTTATCTCTAATCATTTTCACCTTGGCAAGGATTATTCCTGGCGATCCTGCACGAATGGCGCTTGGTCCTAGAGCCCCTGAAGATGTTGTGGAGAGATATAGAGAGATGCTTCATCTAAAAGATCCCATAGTTGTGCAATATTACTATTGGATCTCTGATTTGTTTCATGGCAGATTGGGTATGTCCTTAGTAACATTTAGGGATGTTTCAGCTGATATACTAGAGTTTCTACCTGCTACTCTAGAACTTATGTTCTCTGTAGCTATAATTCAGATAATAGGAACCATCATGTTAGGCACTATTAGTGGTTGTAAACCTAATTCGTTTATTGATAGTTCCCTGAGATTATTTACATACATAGGAATTACTATACCAGCTTTTGTATGGGCCATAATATTCCAACTAATTTTTTCATATTGGTTGGGATGGTTCCCAGCGGTCGGTAGAATATCGGAAGAATTAAGAGTTCCCCGTGTAACAGGTTTCATGACGATCGATTCTTTGTTAGCAGGAAATCCTAGAGCATTTATTGATGCTGTACAGCATCTAGTACTGCCGTCGCTATCATTAGCGCTTGGTTCAATAGCTCAAGAAGCTAGGATTCTCAGATCGAGTCTTGTAGATAATATAGGGAGAGATTATGTAGTGACATTCTATTCACATGGATTACCATATAGACTAATATGCTTTAAATATGCGTTGAAACCTTCGTTACTAGGCTTAGTACCTGTTATGGGTCTAGATATAGCATCTATAATAGCAAATGCGTTCATGGTGGAGACAATATTCAATTGGCCCGGTATATCTAGGTACGGGATAATTGCTATGCTCAGAAAAGATCTTAATGCTATAGTCGGTGTTGTGCTAGTAGTTGGGTTAGTCTACACTATTACCAACATAATAGTTGATGTAATAGTGTCTATATTGGATCCTAGAATTAGAAGAAGAGGTTGACAGCAATGTCAGGTAAAGCCATAGATCAAGATATTTTTAAAGAGATATTAACTAAGGAAAGGGTTATGAGAAGAGAAGATTGGAGAAGAGCTTGGTATAGATTTAAGAAAAGCAAACTCTCATTAACAGGTTTGGCGATTATTATCTCAATACTTTTTATGGCTATTTTCGCAGATTTCGTAGCTCCCTATCCAACTCATGCAGGACTTTACATTAATTTTAAGGAAGCATACCAACCACCTTCGTTGAAACATCTTATGGGTACTGATATGTATGGTCGTGATGTCTTCTCGAGAGTAGTATTTGGCTATAGATATGCTCTTATGATGGTTGGCATGGTTTTAAGCATAGTGGTTCCGGTTGGTACTTTATTAGGTATGTTAGCGGGGTATTATAGAGGTCGATGGATTGAGCATGTAATTATGAGAGCTGCAGATATATTTGTTTCCGTCCCCCCTCTAGTACTTGCTTTATCGATATGCTCTATTCTAGAACCTAATGTATTTAATGCTATGTTAGCAATAACGCTTATGTGGTGGCCTTGGTATACTCGAATGGTTTATTCAATAACCTCATCTCTTAGAAATGAACCATTCGTGTGGGCTGCAAAAGCGTTGGGTGTAAGCGATACCAAAATAATGTTTAGTGAATTATTACCCAATATGCTAGGACCTATATTAACTAAGGCGACTTTAGATGCTAGCTGGGTAATACTGATAGGTGCCGCAATAAGTTTCTTAGGTCTTGGAGCTCAGCCACCTACACCTGATCTAGGTACAATGGTTGCTGAGTATAGCTCGTATCTACCACAATACTGGTGGATGAGTTTAGGTCCTGCTTTAGCTATAGCTATTTTAATACTAGGATTTAATTTATTGGGAGACGGAATCAAAGATGTTTTCGCAGGAGAGTGATTATACCAGAATCGATAAAATTAATTCACTTTTAGAAGTAAGAGATCTTTATGTTAACTATAGAAGCTATTGGTATGTATATAAGGTTCTTAATGGAGTTTCATTAAGTGTAAGAAAAGGAGAGAAAGTAGGTATACTTGGGGAGTCAGGTGCAGGAAAAACAACTTTATTAAAATCAATAATAAACATTCTACCTCCTTCCGGTAAGATTGTAAATGGGGATATATTATATAAAGGTAAAAGCTTGATCAAAGATAAAAAATATCTCAATGAAATTAGAAGAAGATCTATAGGAATGATATTTCAAGATCCTCTGGCGGCCTTAAATCCCGTGTTTACTATAAAAGAGCACATGTTAGACATTCTCAAACACATATATAAGAATAGTAATTATTCAAAGTCTGATCTGATGTCAATGGCTGTAGAATTATTGAGAGAAGTAATGTTGCCTGATATAGAAAGAGTCTTGAATTCCTATCCTTTTCAATTAAGTGGAGGTATGCGACAGAGAGTAGTTATAGCCATGGCCTTAGCCTCAGCAAGAGAGCTTTTATTAGCTGACGAGCCAACTACAAACTTAGATGTAACGATTCAAGATCAGATTCTCAGACTAATAGACAAGTTGGTTAATGAGAGAAAATTAAGTCTTGTATTAGTCTCTCATGCTCTAGGATTGTTATATAGAATGGTTAATACCCTATATGTAATGTATGGAGGCGAAATTATTGAGATAGGATCTCCCCGAGATATATTAAAAGATCCTCTACATCCATATACCAGAATGCTCATAGAGAGTGCCCCGAGAATCACAACACCAAAAGTGGGGGAGGGTATCAGAGGAAATCCGCCTGACTATAGAAATCCTCCGCCTGGCTGTAGATTTTATCCAAGATGTCCATTTGCTAAAGAAATATGTAAAATAAGAAAACCTGAACTAAAAAAAGTGGGAGAAACACATTACGTAAGATGTCATTTATATGAATAATTAAATTAACAAAATATAGGTGAGTTAATTGATTAGCAGTAAATTAGCGACTCCTATACTGTCTGTGAGAGATCTTAGGAAATATTTTATTCTTTCGCAAGGAGTAGTCAAAGCAGTAGATGGCGTAGATTTTGACGTGAACGAGGGAGAAACACTGGCATTAGTAGGTGAGTCAGGTTCTGGAAAAACCACCACGGCTCATGTTATAATGGGATTTTACACGGCTTCAGGGGGATCGGTTAAATATAAGAGTGAAGAAATAGGCTACATACCCATTGAAAAAAGATCCTTAAAACTCCGTAAAGAGATCCAAATAGTTTTTCAAGATCCTGCTACTTCTCTAAATCCAAAAAAATCTGTTAAAGATATATTGGAGATAGCGATCAAAACTCATTTTCCCAATTCATCACGACTTGAAAGATTAAAGCTTATGTTAGATCTGATTAATTTCGTAGGATTATCTGAGGATCTATTATTTAAAAAACCATCAGAATTAGGTGGTGGCGAGAAACAACTAGTCGCATTAGCTAGAGCTCTTGCTCCAGATCCTCAATTAATAATTCTTGATGAACCAACTTCTGCATTGGATGTCTCGGCGCAAGCCAGAGTATTAAGAGCGTTATCTAAAGTACAACGAGAGAGAAAAAACACTTACTTATTAATAACGCATGATCTTAGTGTTGTAAGGAATCTAGCGACAAAAGTAGCCATTATGTATCTAGGAAAAATTTATGAGTATGCTACTACAGAAGAGTTCTTTAGTAATCCTCTTCATCCATATACTCAGATGCTACTATCATCAGTCCCTACATTAACAGAAGAAGAGGAGAAAATATTGCCAAGAAAGATTCCTTCATCAGGAGAAATACCTAGTCCCATGAATCCTCCGTCTGGCTGTAGATTTTATCCAAGATGTCCATTTGCTAAAGAAATATGTAAAATAAAAGAGCCTCCACCAATCGTTATTAAAGATAAAGAGGATAGTTTTCACATTGTAAGATGTTGGCTCTATATCGATACCCAAAAAATTCCTTGAAGAATATCACATAAACCAAACTTTTTAAAAAAACAACAGAAATTATCTTGGAGATGTTTTAGCATGATTAGAGTAGGTATTGATATTGGTGGAGCTTTTACAGATCTTGTTGCATATAATGAAGAAACTGGGGAATTAACATGGGTTAAAGTAGAGACAACGCCAAAGGATCTCTCCATAGGTGTTGTTGAGACTATACGTAGAGCTAAACTAGATCTTTCTAAGGTTTCTATGATAGTTCATGGACAAACAATGGTTATAAATTCTATAGTTACGAGAGAAGGTGCTAAAACAGGTCTAATAACTACGTGGGGTCATAGAGACGTATTGATCCTTCAAAGAGCTAATAGAAGAGATATTTATAACTTTAAGTACCAAAAACCTGAGCCTTTCGTACCACGATATCTGGCTTTAGAAGTTAAGGAAAGAATATGGGGGGATGGAAGCATTTTAACACCTCTTGATGAGAAAGATGTTTTAAGGGTTATAGAAAAACTTATTAAGGAAAATGTGGAATCTATCTGTGTATCATTTTTAAACTCTTATGTAAATCCAATACATGAAATAAAAGCTAGAGAAATAATAATAGATTACCTCAAGAAAGTTAATAGAGAAAATATAGCAATAACCTTATCTCATGAGATCACAAGAGAGTGGGGTGAATACGAGAGAACAAGTACATGCGTCTTAAATGCTTTCGTGAAACCTAAGTGGATCAATTATATCTCTAAGCTAGAGGAGGAATTCAGAGGCAGAGGTTTCAGAGGTAACTTTTACTTAGTGTTATCAAATGGGGGATTATCGTTAAGTAAATATATTCTCGAATACCCAATATACACAGTTGAGTCAGGACCTATATCAGGTGTGATAGGGGGTATAGCGGTAGCGGAGATAATAGGAGAAAGAAACATAATTGTTTTAGATGGTGGGAGCACCACTACTAAGGCCGCCTTAGTCGAGAATTTGACTCCGCGTATAACAAGTGAGTATTATGTTGGTAGAGACAGATTCAATCCTGGATATCCTATAAAGGTCCCGGTAATAGAGATCGCTGAGATAGGTAATGGTGGAACTAGCATAGCTTGGATTGATGAATTAGGCAGATTAAGAGTGGGTCCTAAGGCCGCAGGAGCAGATCCGGGTCCTGCCTGTTATGGTAAAGGTGGAGACAAGCCTACAGTAACCGATGCATACGTTGTTAATAGACTTATAAATCCAGAGTATCTACTAAGAGGCGAATTAAGGATCTATAGAGATCTTGCCATCAAAGTAATTAAGCCCATAGCTGATCACTTTAATGTCCCTGTTGAGGAGGCAGCAGAAGGCATTATAAAATTAGCTAATGACAACGCTGCAAATGTAATCAGAATCATATCGGTACAGAAAGGGTATGATCCCAGGGACTTCACATTAATAGCTCACGGAGGCTCGGGACCTATGTTTGCACCATTTATAGCGGAGGAATTAGAAATAAGAAAAATTGTTATTCCATTCATACCACCGGGTGTATTTTCTGCTTGGGGCATGCTACTAACAGATGTGAGACATGATTTTGTTTTAACAAAGATAGTAGATATCAAACCTGAAAATATCAATATTATAAACAAAAGTTTCAATGAGGTAGACGAGACTGTTATGAAAGTATTCGAGGAAGAGGGCTATAAACCTGGCGAAGTAACAATATTTCACTATGCAGATATGAGATATAAAGGACAAGAGCATACTGTTAAGGTACCTGTAAAAACAGGTGAAATTAATGAATTCGACTTAGAGGAGATTATTAATAGATTTCATGAGTATCATGAAAGATATTATGCCTTTAGATTACCATCAAGCCCTGTTCAAATAGTTAATTTCCATAGTGTGGGTGTTGCTAAGGTCAAGAGACCACCTATTTTGGAAAGCGCTGTGAGAGGTAGACTGGAGGATGCTGTCAAAGAGATTAGAAAGGTGTTTATAAATGGTGATTACCACGAATTACCTGTATACGATAGATCAAAGATTCCATCCGACACGGTATTTGAGGGTCCTTCAGTGATCGAAGATCCTACATCAACCATTTTGGTCTTGAGAAATCAGAAGGTATTTAAAGATAAGTATGGGAACATAATAATTCAGAGGTTATGAGATATGCGTATAGATCCATTTACATTAGAAATAATAAAGAATGCTCTTGTAACAGCCAATGAAGAAATGTTTCAAGCATGGGCTAGAACAGCTAAAAGCCCTGTAATATATGAAGTTTTAGACTTTGCTGTTGGTATAGCTAATAGCGAAGGCGATTTAGTCGCCGAGGCCCCAGGAGTTCCTGGCTTCTCCGGCGTACTAGACTATGCTGTGAAAGAGGTAATAGAAAAATGGAAAAACGACTTGAAACCTGGAGATGTCATTGTTAATAACGTACCATATAAATCGGGTACTCATTTAAACGATGTAACATTAGTAGCTCCAATATTCTACAAGGATTATTTAATTGGTTTTACAGCATCTAAGGGGCACTGGACTGAGGTAGGTGGAATGGCATTTGGTAGCTGGAATCCACACTCAACTGAAGTATATCAGGAAGGTATACAACTTCCAAATGTAAAGTTATATATTGAAGGTAGACCAAACAGAGATGTCATAGATATAATATTATCAAATTCCAGATTACCTGAGTACACATTAGGGGACATGGAATCTCAAGTAGCGGCAATGAGAGTGGCTGCAAAAAGAGTTGTTTCATTAATTGATAAATATGGTTTAGAGACTGTGCTAACCGCTATGAAGAGGATTATTGAGGAGGGTGAAAAGTACGCTTTATTAAAATTAAGAGAATTGCCTAGAGGTGTTTATGAAGCTGAAGATTATATTGATGCAGCTATCGCTGCCACGGATAAAGATGTATATGTAAAGGTTAAAGTGACTATTACTGAGGATAGCTTTATAGCTGATTTTACAGGTAGCTCAAAACAGGTTCCTAGCCCTATAAATTCTCCTTATCCAGCAACTGTAGCAGGCGTTAAGGAGGTATTTATGGCTATAACTGATCCTCATGCACATCCGAACTCGGGATTATTTAAACCTCTAAAAGTAATAGCTCCCGAAGGCTCTATTTTTAATCCCGTAAAACCTGCTCCCACATCCACATTTTGGGAAGCAATGGCTTTTGCAACGGATCTTGTGTGGAAGGCCCTGGCTCCTATTGGTAAAGAGAAACTTAGTGCAGGACATTTCTTATCTATAATAGCTACGATAGTGGGAGGTATTGATGATAGAACTAAAGAACCTTTCGCAATAGTGGAACCTCAACCAGGTGGGTGGGGAGCCTCATATGATAGAGATGGAACAAGCGGACTAGTAGCTTGTGGTGATGGAGAGACATATATAGCCTCTACCGAGGTTTATGAGAAAAATTATCCCATACTTGTTGAGAGATATATGTTAAATACCGAGAATGGTGTAGGACACGGTAAATTTAGAGGTGGATTTGGTGTCATAAGAGAATATAGAATTATGAATAGTCAAGCACTTGTAACCTTACAAGTAGGCAGACACGATCATCTTCCATGGGGTGTAGAAGGAGGTTTACCAGGACCCGGAAATAAAGTTATTATATATAAAAAAGATGGATCTTCTTATGAAATTAGAAGATTAACTGCAGAGGTGCTTACCAAGGGGGATTTAATCAGTATCAGAACCAGTGGTGGTGGTGGATGGGGTGATCCATTGGAGAGAGATCCTAAATTAGTGCTCGAGGATTACAAAAATGAATTAATTACACTAGATATAGCTCAGAATATATATGGTGTCGTAATTAATCCTAATACCCTAGAAATAGATTGGGAGAAAACTAAAGAACTCAGAGAGAAACTTAGGAAAGAGAGAAGGAAGTAAAATATCGAGACTTTTAGACCCTGTGGTCTTTATTAAATTAAAAATAAGATCTGTAAGAAAACAATAAAAAATATTTTGATCTTTTTTCACCCATATAGGTAGTTCAAAAGCGTATCATGAAGTTTATTATCAGATCAAATGCTTGATCCTCGATTATCTATCACATTATCAGGGTTCTCATTCATTCTCGGTCGGTGGGTATACGATTCATCACCGATCAAGTCCCTGAAAAGAGCCTCATCCCATAATAAAAAATATATCTATTGCTACCTTATAATACT
>ERZ1669248.1004-NODE-1004-length-11259-cov-17.072920_pt1 | contig 11259 bp, 13 predicted proteins | sample MGYA00579296_ERZ1669248 | MGnify/ENA primary metagenome ERZ1669248 (study PRJEB41166, sample SAMN08046057) | hot springs metagenome | biome: hot spring; feature: neutral hot spring; material: thermophilic sediment; isolation source: thermophilic sediment from...
GAGGGCGAACCTCCTGGTGAGCCCAAATTCATCCGACCTGCCTACCTGCCCACCTTACGATTTGCCTGTAGTTTCGGCTCGGCAGGAGCCTCGCCCTCCCATAGGGTGATTTCACTTGCAGAAAAGCCGCTCAGAGAGGCTTTCAGTAAGAAGGCAAGGTGTCAAGTGCGGTCTTGGGTTTGAGTGTGTTTTTGACAGATTTTGATGAGTTCTTGCAGCCCTTCAGGCTCACCGTCCCACCGAAGCCAAACCCCTCTCAGGCTGTCCAAGCGGTTCGGTTTAGGGAAAGGGCTCAAAAAAACGCTATCGTGGAAAGCAACTAAACGGCGAATTTGTTCCCAGCGCAGTTTTCGGTCATGCAGAAAACTTGACACTTCTACTCCCTCGTTCGTGATTTTGTAGCGGATTGGAAACAAAAATTCGCCCACAGCGTTCAGCAGAAATAAGCCCATCAAAAACGCAACAAAAGGGTGAACCCAAACCCAGCCGATGGCGAGAACTAAGGCTATGAGCGCAATTGTCACTGCTGCCCTCAAAGGTCGCTTGCGAGCCATGTGGGTGCTCCACTCCATCAAGGTCACAGGGTGCGAAATGCTGGGTGCTGATTGAGGTGTGACTTGGGCGGAGTGATGAGGGCAAGGTGCTTTAGGCAGTTGCTTTGCCGATGGGGTTTGCTTGGTGGATTTTCGCTTGCGATTTGCTTTCTTCGGCATGGCACTGGTCACCGCCTCTAATCGCTGCCGAATCTCAAGACCCTTCCGTTCCTTTCACCCGTCATTTGACCCTCAACCAATATGGGGACGCCATTGACAAAAACCCATTCAATGCCTTCAGCGGGCAAATGAGGGTTCTCGTAAGTCGCTCCGTCCCTGACTTTTTCAGGGTCAAAGATGACCAAATCGGCGAAATAGCCTTCCCTCACCAGACCCCTTCGCTTTAAACCCAACTTGAGTGCTGTCTTGCCAGTCATTTTGGCGACGGCTTCTTGCCAAGTCAACTTTCCTCTTTCCTTCACGAGCCATCGGAAGACTTTCGGGAAAGTGCCGTAGGTTCTGGGATGAACATAGGGTCTGTAAGGTTCGGGTTGCTGGGTGCGATGTGCTGGTGAGAATTCAGCAGGGGCAGGAATTGTCAAGGCATCTGAACCGAGCAAACAAAGTGGATGTGTCAACACCTGCTCAACATCTTTTTCGTCCATGACGAACCAAACCATGGTGACGGCATTTTGCTCGTGCTCAACCAAGTGCAAGAGTGCTTCAGCAGGTGACAAGCCAAGTAGGTTCGCTACCTCGGTCAAAGTTTTGCCTTGCAAATGTCGGTAGTCGTCCGAAATGAGCGATGCAACGATGACTTTGTCCCATTCCAGCGATTTATCGTTCTCCAAAGCCTCACGAATTTTCTCCCTCAAGTTGGAATCTTTCAATCGCTGCAACATTGCCTTTGCACCGCCTTCAAATGCCCAAAGGGGCAGAAGTTGGCTCAAATTGGCGCTGGCTGCAGTGTATGGGTAAGCATCAAAAGTGACATCGTGCTGCAAAGCGGCTCTCTCAATTAACTGCAAAGTGACGGTAACTTTGCCCCAGTTAGGCTTGCGGGATGCTTTGTGGTGAGAGATTTGCAACTTGACGCCGGATTGAAAAGCGGTTTGAAGCGCCTCTGTCACCGCCGCCAAAAGGGCATCGCTTTCGCTTCGCATGTGAGTGGCGTAAATTCCTCCCCGCTTTGCCACGACCTTTGAAAGTTCAACCAACTCGGTCAAATTCGCAAAAGCGCTTGGCGGGTAAATCAAGCCGCTTGAAAACCCCCATGCCCCTTCGTCCATGCAATTTTCAAGCAACTTTTGCATGGCTTTGATTTCTTCATCAGTGGCAGGGCGATTTTCAAATCCGACAACACTCGCCCTCAAGGCACAATGACCAACGAGCGGGACGATGTTAACGGCGGGGCGAAAAGATTCCAAATTGTCAAGGAACTCACCAAAACTCTCCCAGCGCCAATCAACCCCAGCCTCAATCACGCTAAGCAATTGCCTGAGTTCATCTCGCCGTTGTTCCGTCACAGGCGCTGGTGAGTGCCCGCAGTTACCGATGACAACTGTGGTGACGCCTTGAGAAATTGAGCAGAAGGCTTCCGGGTGAGCCAGTAAGGCAGTGTCAAAATGGGTGTGGATGTCAATAAAGCCTGGGACAACGAACTTGCCCATAGCATCAACGCGGCGTTTTGCCTCAGCGTGAAACAATTGTCCAACAGCCGCAATTTTGTCGTTGATTATTCCGACATCGGCAAAGAAGGGAGGCTTACCTGTCCCGTCAATCACGCGACCGTTTACGATGAGCCAATCAAACACGGTTCACGCCCCCAAATTCGTGAATTTTTCCTGCCAACGAAAGTGTGCCACGACTTGCGGAGACAAAGCAGGGGATGTTGCAAAACCGAACAAATTGACGCAACATTTTTTCTCGCATGAAGGGAGGGCGAGGCTCCTGCCGAGCCCAAAGCAAGGGAGTGAGACGAGATGTGCCCTCGCGAAGTGACCGAACAATGGGAACTGCAGTGGCTTTCACCATATGCAGCGAAAAGCGCTTTGAGCAAAGGGAGGAAAATTCCTGAGCCCAAGTGCCCAATCCGAACGGATTTTCAACGAGACCGAGACAGGATTTTGCACAGCAAAGCCTTCCGAAGGCTAATGCACAAAACCCAAGTCTTCATCGCCCCTCGCGGTGACCATTACCGAACTCGGTTGACGCACACTTTGGAAGTGGCTCAAATTGCCCGAACCATTTGCCGAGCCTTAAGGCTCAACGAGGATTTGGCTGAAGCAATTGCCCTCGGACACGATTTGGGGCATCCCCCTTTTGGGCACGAAGGCGAGGAGGCATTGGATGCTGCCTACCGAAAATATGACCCTAACGCTCGCTTCCGCCACTACGAGCAAAGTTTGAGAGTTGTGGAAGTTCTGGAGAACGAAGGGCGGGGGCTAAACTTGACCTACGAAGTCCTTGACGGAATTGGTTATCACTCAAAAGGGCAAAAGGATTTGGCGCTTGACTTGGGAAACGACGAAGATGACGAACACATACCGTCAACCCTTGAAGGTCAAGTTGTCCGCATCGCCGACCGAATAGCCTATGTCAATCACGACCTTGACGATGCAATTAGAGCGGGCATTTTGACTTTGGACGATGTGCCACAGTCAATCTTGGATGTTTTGGGGCGAACTCACTCCCAACGCATCACAACCCTCGTTTGGGACATCGTTGAGAAAGGGATTGACGACGGGAGACTGAAAATGAGCCCGAAAGTCCTCAAAGCCCTTAACGACTTGAAGGACTTCCTCTTTGAGCGGGTTTACCTGAACGCAAAACAAGTCAAGGCGGAAGCGAAAAAGTGTTGGGTCGTCATTGAGCGACTTTTTGACTATTACATGCAGCACCCAAATGACTTGCCCATCGGTCCGCCAAATAAGGACGCATTGAGCCAGAAGGAATTGGCAAGGCTCGTTTGCGATTACATCGCCGGCATGACCGATAGATACGCCATTGACCTCTTCTCACGCCTGTTCGTCCCGCAAGGCTGGCAAGTGGCGTGAATTTGGACGGAACTTTAAGATGGGCATGTTGACAGGGAATTTTGGAGAAGCAAAATTGATGAACGGGAAAGCACAAATGTAGGGTTTTGCCCGACAAAATGTTAGGGTCGCTCGGCAATAATTGAAAGTGAGGTGAGGTTTGATGTCTGGACGATTTTGGCGTTGGAGCGCTGTGGCTTTAGGCAGCGTCCTTCTGGCGTTAGCGCTCACTTCTGCCCCTTTTGGGCAGGAGAAGCAGGAGAAAATCCCGCGAGTCAGAGGGCGTTGTCAAGTTTGTCACCGTGACGAAGCAATTGAGTGGGCAAAGTCAGGTCACGCAAAAGCGTGGACGAGCGAGGCTTTCGCATTGACAACCAACAACCGAAACCAAAAGGAATGCCTCAGTTGCCACGCCCCAGACAAGATTTTGGTGACAGGTTTTGGCAAGGAACCGAAACTGAGGAGCGAAATGGTTGAGTTGGGTGTTGATTGCGTCGCCTGTCATCAAGACGCCAATGACGCTCAGCACGGCAAAGTTGGTCGCGTTACGGACGCCCATCCAACGGTCAAGAACGAAAAATTTGCGAGCGTGGAAATGTGCGCTTCATGCCACGCTAAGTTCGGGACGGTTGATGAATGGAAGCAAACTAAGTGGGCTAATGACCCAGAATCTTGTGCTAACTGCCACATGCCTAAAGTGACTCGCAAAATCGCCATCACTTCCCAGAAAGAGGAAGAGACCCGAGCCCATACATTTCTTGGCGCTCACCCAGACATGTTCAAGAAAGGCGTCAAAGTTGAGACGAGCGTGAGCGGAGATAATTTGGTTGTCAAGTTGACAAGCGTTGAGGTTGGGCACAACTTCCCAACAGGCATTGACCATGTGGTCGCCATCGTGGATGTCCGATTAGTTAGCGGTGGGCAAGAGGCTCTCAAGCACCAAACCTTGCTTGCTGACGACCGAGCACGAGGCGGCAGCGACACTCGCCTCAAGCCGGGAGAGACCAGAGAAATCGTTGTCCCGCTGCAGGGTAAGAAGGGCGAAGCCGTTGTCCGCATCCTCCACAAATCCGCAAGAGACCTGCCCGACGAAAAAGCAACCTTGTTGTTTGAAACCAAGGTCGCTGTCCAGTGAAGCGAGGCTTTTCAGGTCAGTCTGAGTTGAAGGGAAGCGCCAAGTGTGGAAGGGGGCGATTGAAATGAGGTGGCTCAAGGTTATAACAGTGGCTTTGGCGTCGTTGATGTTGTGGGCTGTTGGTGGCAGCAAGGAAAAGGACACAAAAAAGCAACAACCCTTCCCCTTGAGCCTGTTCGCCCAGGCTACCCCTGAATCCTTCATCGGCGAAAAGGAGTGTGCCCAATGTCACAAGACCGAAGCCAGAACTTTCAACGCTTCCCCTCACGCCCTTTATGTCCGAGACCCTAAATTGCCTGTCAACAAGCGAGGATGTGAGGCTTGTCACGGTCCGGGCGAAATTCACCTTGAGGATGTCAAGGACAGGACGAAGGTTGTGAGTTTCTCACGCATCAAACCGAAAGAAATCTCACTTGTTTGCCTTCGCTGCCACGCTGACACGATGCGCCTTTCCCAATGGCATCGCACAACTCACTCAAAAGCGGATGTCGCTTGCACAAGTTGCCATCAAATTCATTGGGACACGGGACAAGGGACACGGGACAAGGAAAAGGGCGACGGTTTGAAGTTAATGGGGCAGGTTTTTGTCACTGCGCCTGAGCCAAAGGCGTTGCTGAAGAGGGATGAAGTGACTTTATGTGGTTCGTGCCACCAAAGGGAAGTCAACGAGTTTCGGCTCAACTTCCACCATCCCGTCCCTGAAGGTCGCTTGGTTTGCAGCGACTGCCACGATATTCACCCAAGCAAAGCAAGCAACAAAAAAGTCCGTGTGGTCAAAGACATGTGCATCACCTGCCATGCAGAGAAAACAGGTCCGTTCGTTTTTGAGCACGACCCAGTTGCTGGCTGGACTGGCGACGGTTGCATTGAATGTCACCGACCGCACGGCTCTCACAACCCTCGCTTGCTGAAAGCCTTCTCTCGTGGTCTTTGCAATCAATGCCACACCGACAAAGGCAACAACCACTACCCAGGTCAAAGTTGCTGGAATGTCGGCTGCCATGTGGCAGTTCACGGCTCAAACACTGACCGTTGGCTGCGCCAACCGTGAAGTTCACGGCGAAACGCCGAGGGATCTCAGGATGGTGGTCAAATCGTGGTTAACAAGTTGACGGAGCAAGGTCTCGGATGGATGAACACCTTCATAGCGGGCAAGTCGGCTGGCAACTTCCAAACGACGATAGTGCCGCCAAAGGTGGGGCAAGAAGTTTCGCAAATAGATGTTTCGCTCATGATGCGAGTGACTGTAAATGCCCTGCCTTGCCAGCCACGCTTCTATTGCATGGACGGCAGCATAAAAGGCAACTGTTGCAACCCAATCGGGGTAAGGTGTAGCGGGAATATGAAGGAAACGAAGAAAGTCCAAGTTATGCTGAAGTTGGCGCAAATGCACTCCTTCCGCTGGCATCCTTCAGTCCCTCCGAAAGAGAATTTTTGCCATTGGCGAAAGAAACTCTTCCAAAGAGCGACCTTGGAGGATAACGATGTGGAAGCCAGAAACTGCTGGTGCACCTTCTCTGGTAAGCAAATCATCCAAGAACGAACCTTCCTGCTCAATGATGTCGTCTACAACGGCATCCTCCCACCTCTCAATCGCTGTCCAAATTTCCCAACCTCCATCGCCTTGAACCATCAGCACGGCTTGAACTTGAGGGATTTGGGAGACCCTCTCAACGAACCTTTGAAGGGCTTCCTTGACACTTTTTCGCCTAAGCAAAGTTGGCGTTCTCATTTCCCTCACCTCACCAGAAATTTTGCCACTTGGGAGGGCAAGGCTTTTGCCAAGCCACAAGTGAGTGCTGGGTGCAAGGTGCAGAGTGCGGATAATGGGGCAGGTGAAACCTGTCCGAAAAATTCGGCTCATCGGGAAATTTGCCCTTCTATCGGAAGGGAGAGTCTCACTTTTGGAGGTGAACGGGGATGAGGTTGTTGTGGGCTGCAGTGTTGACAGTTATCGCAACGGCAACCCTTTTCGCTCAGCAAGCGGAAGTTGAGGTGGGGTTCAGCGTTTGGGGGCTTGACGGCAACAGCAACAAGTTTCGCCAATACGCCACGCCAGCGAGAAGCCTGTTTTTGCGTTCCCTTCGCTACTCGCCGCCATTCAGGTTCCGAGACAGCGACGCAGGTCAAATCATCTTGAAGGGAATTGGCGAAGACGACTACAGATTAGAAGGCGGGCTTGACTTGTGGTTTGGGCGAACGAGGGCTGAGTTCAACGCAACGAGAAACAGGTTTTACGACCCAACGCCTTTTCTGGTGAAAGAAAGCAAACGCGAAATTGAGGAGGGCACAGTCAAATACTTGCTGACCGACGAATTCGCTCTTTCGCTCAGTTACCGCATGGACAGGCAAGACCGAATTTTTGAAAGCCCCAAACTGCCCTATTACCAACGAACCCGCTATTGGGATGCAGTCGCAGAAGGCAAAATCGGTGACTCGCGGCTGAGTTTGAGTTATGCCGATTGGCGATACTTTGACCGAACGGACATCAGACCTGATACTTTTGTCAAGCGATGGAATTTGCGATACTTGTGGGAGCCAAATGCAAGGTTCGGGATTGAAGGCGACTTCCTTCGGTTCTCGGTGAAGCAACCTGGGCGACCAAACTCCAACATTGAGACCCTTGCTTTAAACGCTGATTGGACAATTTCTGCCTTGACCGATTTGTCTATCCTCTTGCGCCGCGATAAGTTGGACTTGCCAGTCGTGCAAAACGCTTGGGTTAGGGAAAGGCGAATTGGGGTGGCGAATTTGACACACCGATGGCGCGACTGGAACTTGAACATCGGGTTTCGGCAGCAAGAATCGGAAAGGCTAAGGGGCGATCAAACTTTCGTTGACACGCCGAGGTGGCGAACATTTGAAGTTCGCCTTTCAGGAAGGGTTTTGCCCAAGTGGCGATTGACCTTGCGGGGCTGGTCTCAACACCTGACGCATCCGCCGACAATGGTCACCACCGACCCAAGACAACTTTTCTGGGATGACCGAAGGTTAGCACAACTGAGGTTGGAAGGCGGCTCACCAACCCTTAACGGTTACCTCGCCCTAACCCATCGCCGTTCGGATAACGACATCCGAGCCATTGAACTGACAAGTAACACCCTCGTCGTTGGTGGGTCGTGGCAGGCGAGCAAGCGGTTGAACTTGTTTGGCGAATACGCTTACGAGTCGTGGAGGGCAAAAAGCGAAATGACGCAATTTCCGACCCTTGACAATTTCGTCCCCAACAGCCGAGTGACAACGGTCGGGTTGAATTGGGCAGTTGACAAGCGGACATCTCTTTCGGCTGCTTTCACGGAGTTTGTGACCCATAACGACAACCCCTTGCTTCTGCGCGACGGCAACTATCGTGGTCGGTTCTGGACAGCGAATTTGCGCTATCGCTTCCCTGCAGGTTACGAAATTGCCTTGACAGTTGCCCCTTGGCGCTACCGCGACCGAGTCGTTGACTTGATGGATTACGATGCGACCATTGTGATGATTTCAGGGAGGGCTCGGTTCTGATGCAGAGGGAAAGCGAAACCTTGAAGCGAATTCAAGCATCGGGGACAAAAAGTGTCACGGCGTTTTCGGCAAAACGGGCAGTGAGGGTTGCTCTAAAGGATTGCATGAACAATGTGCCGAGCAAAGGTGTTCCCGTTTCTGTAACGAGGCAAACGGTCGGAAATTCACGCTCACCAATGACAACGGTGACGGCGAAGGCGAAAAAGTGTTGCACTCTCCCGTCAGCCAATTCCATCGGTGCAAAATCAACCAACTCCAAGCCTAAAGGCACAGCAATGGCAACTGGCAGAAGTAAGGGATGGGTGAAGCCTGTGTCTACTACTGCTTCAACGGTGGCTTCACTACGCGTCCCGCGAACGGTCAGTGTCACCCAAATTTGCCCGTTCTCGTCCATTCGCCCCTGCAGTTCCATTGTTTTCACCCCATCACAGTTTTCCCGCTGCCCTGTAGCCGACCCTCATCAGGTAAAAGACTTTCCCCGGATGCCGAGCCCGCAGCACTTGATTGGCTTCCATTGGGTCTTTCCCCAAAGCGTAATCTCCCGTCTCTGGGTCAATGGCGATGAACCATCCTTTGTATTGGGGCAAAAGTTGGTCTTTGAGTCGCTCGTAAATCGCCCGTCCCTTCTCGGCGAACTCGTTCCAATCAATTTGCGGGATGTTCAACTTCTGCAACTCCGCCATCTTCCGTTCACCTCCGAGCAAAAGTTTGGCGCAACAAAGGTTCACGAAATGGGGACTGAAAGGGAAACCGAGCCATCGGCGAAGCGGACGGAAAGGTGTCCTTCCAGCGTCTGCAAAAGCGCCGTGCCAATTAACGGCGCTCCCCGCTCCGTGACGATGATATCAACGGGGGCTTCCAATGTGCCAACAACAACCGTAGCGGCGAAGGTGAAAAAGACGAGTTCCCGTCCATCAGCAAGTTCCAGAGGGACAGAACCTGTCAACTCTAAACCCAAAGGTGCTGCTAACCCAACGGGGATGGACAGAGCCTGGGTAAAGCCAGTGTCCACCATCGCCTCAACTTCCGATTCGCCTCGGTTACCGCGCACGGTGACCGTCAACCAAATACGACCGTGCTCGTCCATTCGCCCCGTCAATTCCATAGCCTTCACCTCACAACCGACCGGCTGTTCGGTAACCTACTCGGAGGAAAAAGAACACCTTGCCTGGGTGTCTTTGCTGAAGGGCGATGCGCGCTTCAGTCATCGTTTTGCCCAACGCATAATCGCCGCTTTCAGGCTCAATGGCGATCATCCAGCCCTTGTATTGGGGCAGAAGTTGGGGCTTGAGTTGCTCGTAGATGGCTTTCGCCTTCTCAACAAATTCGTCCCAGTCAATTTGCGGGACGGCGATGCGCTCAATCTCTTTCGCCATCGCTTTCTCACCTCAAAGCGAAGTGTAACGCAATGGGTCTGCAGTCAAAAGGCTTTTGAACATAAAAGCAGCAAAAAGCAACAAACTTGCAAGGAGGCGATGAGGTTATGAAGCGGCTAAATTGGATTGTCGCTGCGAGTTTCGTTACGATTTTAGGCGCATGGCTCCTTGCCCTTTACGGCTGTGGCGGTGGTGGCGGACCTGTGAAGGTTCAGCCTGCACCTGAGGGTCCGCCGTCACCTACTGCAGAGTTCCTTGCCCTTTTGCCAGAAGGACAGCGTGGGGCTACTTTCGTTGGCTCGGAGCGGTGTGCTGAATGTCACGGCGGTAGGCAAACGCAGGTTGAACCCATCTATGTCTCGTGGAGACAAACAAAACACGCTCGCGCCAATGTCGGCTGCGAGAACTGTCATGGTCCGGGAAGCAAGCACTCTGATGCACCAAGCAAGGATAACATCCTAACCTACCCCAACATCACTCGCTCGGTCGTTTGCGGTCAATGTCACGGTCCATCATATGACGACCACGAGCGCTCTGCCCATGCAGAAATGGTTGAGGAACTCGTTGATCCCAACTTCGTTGGTAGCAATCCAAGCCTTTATGTTGCCGTTTGCTACCGTTGCCACAGCGCACCGTTCAGGGTTGAGCAGATTGAGGCGAAGATGGCTTTTGGCAAAACCCGCGATGAGGTTGATGCTGCCATTAGCGCACTCACCAACGACCAACTCATGGCTTATGTTCCTGTCAGCCACGAAACTGCCAGTTGCGTTAGTTGCCATGACCCTCACAGGAACACAACCTACCTCACGAAGGAAGGTAAACAAGCATTGCTGAGGCGAGCAATTGAAAGCACTGACACGACCGACATCGCTCCTGGAACGCCACCAAAGCAGCACACAACCTTCAACCACATTTGCGCTTCCTGCCACAACGGTCGTGGAGCAGACCCATCTGATTCAGCCCTCCAGACAGGGACAGCCCGTCCCAACATGCACGAAAGCAACCAGTTCAACATGCTCATGGGTATCGGTGGTGTTGAAGGCACAGGTCCCGTTGTCCGCAACATGGCTCATGCGACTGCTCCAGGTCAATGCACTCACTGCCACATGCCCAACGGTCGCCACACCATGACTGTGAGTTACGATGTCGGATGTGCCCCGTGCCATACTCCTGCGGACGCATACCGAGCGCAAGCGTTGAGGGCAAAGATTGAACTTGACCTTTACGCCTTGCGGATTCGGATGGAGAACTGGGCGCGCCAACAGGACTTCAACGGCGACGGGCAACCCGACAATGACCCTGACTTGTGGAACTACTGGGCACTTGTCCCCGCTGAAAAACAAAGCCTTTCCCGCACAATTCAAGGTCGCATACCGATTCAAGTCAAGCGAGCCCGCCACAACTACTATTTCGTCTTGCGCGATGGCAGTTTCGGCATCCACAACCCGCCCTACACCCGCCACCTCATCAATGTCGCCAACCTTGAACTTGACTCCATTGGTGTTCCCCGCATAGCCCCAGAAACGCTGCTTAGCCGAATGTCCCGTCAGCAAATCCGAGCCGTCCTTCAAGCCGACCTGCAACGCCTTAAAGCATCGGCTATGATGGACAGGTAGGGCTCAACGACCAAACTAAGCGAACCAGCGGGGCGCTTTTGCGCCCCGTTTCTTTTTGCT
>ERZ1669248.1005-NODE-1005-length-11240-cov-3.696379_pt1 | contig 11240 bp, 10 predicted proteins | sample MGYA00579296_ERZ1669248 | MGnify/ENA primary metagenome ERZ1669248 (study PRJEB41166, sample SAMN08046057) | hot springs metagenome | biome: hot spring; feature: neutral hot spring; material: thermophilic sediment; isolation source: thermophilic sediment from...
CGCTGCCGCGGGGTGCACGGAGTTTCCTCACCCCTTGCGGGGCGTAAGCGGGGTGCCCGGCCCCGCCACTGTCGGTAGTTCTCTAAAGGGACTATTATAAGCTATAAGCTGCACGGCCCAAATGCAGGATAAGTCGCTCCACTTGAAAAGGAGGGGTGGAACTAGCGGTTTCCGACAAGCTTCTTTCTCTTTTTAGCGCCCACCCCTTGTTTCAACTAGACTATTCAATTTGTTTTAGAGTGTCATTTACAGCACTTATGGTACATGTTGTGATTATTTCGCAATTCTTGTAGTAGTAGAAGTGCTATAAGAGGCTTCTACGTCTTTATACAAACTTAAATATCCAAACACATCAATCTTCGCCGAGACTTCCACTGGCATGTTTCCACTGGAAGTATAGGGGTAGGATCTTGGCACTTGATTTCCACTAGAAGTAAAGGGGTGGAACAATAGGTTGCCACGGATGATTGAGTGGCGGATCTGCCCAGAACTAGCGGTGTCTAGTGGAAGCAGACCCCTGAAACCACTGGTTTCTCGCAAACCCGTTCCCGCGAAAGCTTATTTTATTAAGCCTCAACATTCCCTATTGGGCGGTGAACGCGTCGCATGGATAGTACTGCTAGTGAGAGAGTAATAGTAGTTGGGAAAAGGAAGATAACTGATTACTTAATTGAAATTGCAGTTTTATTTCAAGAAGCACCAGTAGTAGTACTTAAAGGAGAGGGGCGGTTCATAAGCAAAGCCGTTGATCTCTACAACGCAGTTATGTCAAGGATGGGAGAAAGCGTGGAGCTACTTGACGTCTCAATTGGCAGCAGCTCTGTAGAAGGTAGAATAAGGCCCTATATACTGATAAAGATTAAGAGAAGGTAGCTCCTCGCCGAGCAGACCTATAGCTTTGATTTCTGCGAGTAATTCTAGCAGAGCATTGTATCCTGTGATTTTACCAGAGACTATTAGGTCTATTGTGGTCTCCATCTTCCTGGTCAACTCAATCGACACTAACTCCGGGTAGTTCGTCTTGAGAAACTCGTACACCGCTATGCCTCTCTTTGTTGGCACGAGTTTTTTGAGTATGCGGCTTTCAACAACGTAGCCGTGCCTCTTTATGGTCTCAATAGTCTTGGCATAAGTGCTGGGCCGCCCAATGCCATATTTCTTCATTAGCATTACAACATCGCCTTCCCTATAGAGAGGCGTTTTACTCGAGTTTTTCAAAGTCAGAGAGCGAATAGTAGCAGTAAAGGTATCCAAGTCCGCGACTTGTGGATACGTCTTCACAGTCGTAATAACATTAAATCCTTCTTCCAGGATGTTCAAATAGAGCGAGACCTTGGCGATTTCTATATTCGAAACCAATACTCTGTAGATAGCCCTAAGAGCCTTGAAAGACCTCATCTGGCTTGCAATAAATCTTTTGAAAATCATATCGTACAGCTTCAAGTGCTTACTGGTAATTGGTATTGCAACATCAAGCACTCCTTCGTCTATAGCTTTAAGTAAGTCTTCCGAGTCTAGGGGGTAAACAGGTCTAATAGCCTCGTGGGATCCCGGCTCACCCCAGTGGCTTGGCTTAAATAGCCTTAAGTAACCTTTAGTACCCAAGTACTCGCGAGCCACTGAAATACCTGCATCACTTACGTAAGTGCAGTCTGTTCTATGATATGTTATTAGGCCTGCTTCAAAGAGCTCTTGAAGAATTCTCATGACCTCGGCAGCTCCAAAACCCTTTCTAGACGCGTCAAAAAGGATTTCATCGGTTGTGTAGGGGGGCTTTGGTGAGATTTGCTCTACTATCTCAGACTCCTTGAAGAACACTACCTGCTTAGCGCCTCTCAGCACGTCTAGTAAGCCTTTATTTGATTCTTCAATGCACGCCGAGATAGAGAGTTCGAGAGGTCCCCCAATTTCTATAACTACTTTCCTGCACCTATTTGCAAGGTATTCCCTGTAGCGGTCTATTATTAGCCCGAGAACTGGCGTCTGAACTCGCCCGGCTCCCAGGTACTTCCTGCTATAAACCGACTGCAACTTTTTGCTGAGACTAAACCCAATGAGCCTATCAAGCACCCTTCTATATATTTCGGCCTCAACAAGCCTTAGGTCTAGATCTCTTGCCCTGCTAATTCTTTTCAAAAACTCACTCAGGGTTATTTCATGTAGTTCAACTCTCTTTATGCGGCCATTTAATGCGCTAATACAATTGTACACGTCGTAGGCTATTTTTTCGCCCTCGATATCAGGGTCTGTGGCCACGTAAACTTCGTCTACTTCTAGTGCAAGCTTCTGTAAGACGCTGATAATGGCTTTAGAGTCGAAGTAGAAGCGGCTCCCGCACCTTGGGCAGGTATCGAGGTCTGTGAACTGGGCCCCGCAAATTCTGCACTTCTTTAGGGTCGCGTAAACCGGGTTAATACTGCCCTGGTTAAAGTAGACACCGTAAAGTCCTTTATCAGCAGTCGTTAAGTCATATATGTGTCCACGAGTAGCAACAATATTAAACTCTACTACCTCTTCACCTATTTTCGCGGGAATAGAGTAGACCTTTACGCCTCCAATTTTCCTAGAAGTAGGCTTTCCAAAAAACCTCGCTATAGTCTTGGCCTTTGTAGGGGACTCTACAACAACGAGAACAGATTTGTGGTTTAAGCCACGACGGCTTTCATTGTTCCTACTTTCCTGAATCATGCTTATTTCCGCGTCGAGATCTACTCTACCCAGTTCTGTGATTGAAAACTCCTTAGCAAACCAGCGCATTCTGGCTTCCAAGGATTTTACGAGGTTTGAAAGGGCTTTGAACTCTACTATAATGGCGAGTCCGTGAGTCATTCTATTACCGAGGAACCTGCTAACTCTTCCAGAGGCCTGAATATAAGTCATGACGTCGGGCACGAGTGCTACGTACCTGCCACTGAAATCCCGCACGAGTGTTATAGTACCCACGTTAAAAACGCCGTGTTGGTCAAGTAAGGCTTTAGTGCTACTTAGTACAACATTGTAGACCTCCCTCACCTCGCTTAAGATTGACATTAGCTTCTGAGAAGCTGCCAGGACTTCTTGAGGTATTTTGCCTATTAAGCAATACTTCAGAAGCCTCTTCTCAGCAGGTGCCAGCTCTAGAGACTTCTTCCTAATTTTAGCAGCGGCATCTCTAAAACCATGGTTCCCCGTCTTTGAGTAGAGCTCCAGCAGCGTTCTAGCCATGAAGTTCATGTTTGCTAGAAAAGCTTCGAGGGGTATTGATATGAGGGGCACTCCGAGGAAAATGGCGTATCGTGCGTGTTTTGGCGCGTCAATGCCCCTTACGCTTGAGCCGTAATAGGCTGCTGTGCCAATTAGCACGTCAAGCCTTCCATCTATGAATTTAGCGACGTCCTTTGCGCCTGCTCTGCCCACATTAAAACCACGCTTTTCCAGTTCGCTTGCAACGAGCTCAACAACCCTGTTAATGTCTTCTCTGAGTGGGTGGTGCGGTGAAATGTAGATTATGCAGCCCTTACCAATTTTGAAAATAAGTGAGCTGACTTGTTGAGCCATTTCTCTGGGATCTGCGACTAGTAGATAGCTGTCAGTTACGTCGCGTCCGTATATTGCTATACCCGCTACATCTATTCTTAAGAGATCCCTGAGAAGCCTGCCCGCCGAACCGCGAGCTCTACCGGTAGCTGATGCTACGATCAACTGCCTCCTACTAATTGAAGATAGCTCCTTCTCTAGCTCTATATCTATGCTCACATATTCCTTGACGAGCTCTTCTATGGGCTTACCCAACGCCTTGCCAGCGAGTATCTTCCAGAGAAGGTTGACTCTCTTTTTGGCCAACTCGATTGCCTTTTCGGTATAGCCGAGGAGCTTGAGTAGGCTGTACACACTTTTCTCGCTCTTTATGAGGCTATCTACGTCATCTACAATTATAACGTCTACATGGCATCGAGACAGAGAGTCAAACCTTTTCAGCACAAAGTTACTAGTTACGACCAAGATGTCGAAATCGCAGGCGCTTATTTGCTCTAGTACTTCGCAACGCTTTTTCGCGCTCATGTTGGAGGAGTAGTAGACTATTCTAACGTTGCCGAGCTCTAGGTTCCTTAAGTAGCTGAGCATCCTACTGTAAGTCTGCTCTTGCAGGGGCCTCGTTGGAGCAATATAAAGGATCTTTTTACCCCTTCCTGCCGCATATAAGGCGTAAACCACGAGCAAAGTCGTTTTACCAAGGCCCGTAGGTGCTGTTAAAACCACATTATCGCCTTGTAAAAGCCGCTTAAGCCAAGTCCTCTGAGCGCCCCAGGGTTTAAACCCACACGTAGCTTTCTCGAAAAAAGCTTCAAATTCGCGCTCACTAGATCTAAGCGCTTCAACGTGGGGCATAACATCGGCTTTAGCTAAGCCGTGCTGATGACCGTGGAGAGGGTCCTCGTATATCGGCACAATAGTGCTCAATACGAGCCCTGCTGAGTAATGCCCAAGTATTATGAGCTTTTAAGCCACGAGCCTCGGTATTATGGGCTTCGACCGGGGAAAAGTTTTTAAGCGCTACCCTTAATTTACATGGTTTGAAGCATACAACAACGCTATAGCAAGGGATCGAAAGTGTCACAAGTACAAGCTCCAAACACCGTACTAGTAGGAAAGAAGCAAGTAATGAACTACGTAATAGCAATATTGACGCTAGTACACCAGGGAGTAAAGGAAATATATGTCAAAGCTAGGGGCAGGGCGATAAGCAAGGCGGTAGACGCTGTAGAAATCGTCAGAAACAGGTTCCTACCAGGCAAGGTTGAAATAGAAAAGATAGACATTGGCAGCCAAACACTCACTAACCCGCAAGGCAGAGAGGCCAGAGTCAGCATAATTGAAATAAAGCTGAAAATTAAGGAGTAACAAGGTGATACACACCTATAGGCCACAAAAAGCTTTTTTCAAAAAAGAAACATCACCCGTAGAGTTGCTACATGCCGCGAATAAAACCGGGTACTCTAGTCCTCGAAATACCCCCCGAGAAATACGCCACGAAAGTACTTGAAGTACTAGAGCTAGTTCAAGCGCGCGGAGTAGAGCAAGTGGGCTTCTTACTAGAACCCACAGTAATAGACACCGAGGAGTCTGGAAGAACATTATCGGTAGCCGTAGGGCCCCTATCACTCATCATGGAGGGCCTTAATCCGGAAGCTTTGAGCGATGCCTGTAAATTCAAGTCCGAGTGCAGGCTCTACGTGTCTTTAAAAGACTGTTGGGCCAGCTTTGCCATAGTGCCTACGAGTATTGTAATTGCCGCGTTGAAAACTCTGCGCAGCATGCCCGAAGAGTACGAACTCGATGAGGTAGCCATCAAGTTTGTTAAGCAACAAGAATGCAAAAACCCCGTGATAATCGACAGCCTATCAGTTAAGTACCCTCCAAGAGTTCACAAGCCCCTTGAAGACAAGAGCTGGCATGCAGTAAGACTCGTCAACACCCTTAAAGGCCTCCCGGGCATTCCTCTCGCTATTTGCATAGAAGACTCCGAAGTCAGAGTTACTGCGTGGGTGCTTGCAAGAGGAGACAAGTACGAGGTGCACATCGAAGCTTCAAGGAATAGATTAGAGCACCCGGTCTATACCCAAGTACTACTAGATGTGTTGATATACACACACTTAAGAAAGGGCACGGCTGTAAATTAAGCTGAGTTAAGTTAACCGAGTTGAAATTCGAAAGATTTGCTTCTAAAGACAACCAATAATGTGGCTAGAGTAGCCGCTATCCAAGCTCGTCAAGATCCATCGTCCTTCTTCTAGCAGCTTGATATACTTCAAATGTCCGCCTCGTTACTATCTCGTACAGTATGGCCTTTTGGCCTCCGGGTTTGGGCCTCAGTAGCCTTCCTAGTCTCTGCACAAACTGCCGCTTCGACCCTGTTCCGGATACTATAATGCCTACGTTGGCATCTGGAATGTCTATCCCTTCGTCTCCAACAGTAGTGACGACAAGAATTCCTCTGTGCAAGTTTTTAAATTCCTCGAGAATTCTTTTCCTCTCCTGCTCTGCCACCTCACCCGTGAGCAAGTAACCACCGGTTTCTCTGGCTATTCTTTCAGCCTGATCAACGTACTGCGTGAATACTATAACCTTATTGCCATTCTCATACTCCCTTAGAGCTAGCTCGATTGCTTTACTAGTCTTAGCACGTGACTGCGCAACCAACATTCTCAAGCTACTGTAGAGCTTCAGGATTTCCATGGCAATGGTGTTGCCTCTGCGAGCCTCCTCTAGTAATCGTTTGAAGCGCTCTCGAGCATTAGTAATATTTCTCATGTTTTCTGGCAGCATTTTAACTAGTTCTTCAATTCTCTTCTTTAACTTAATGTATTCTAATCGCTCGTCAAGAACAAGTTCTACTTCAACAGTTCTCACTTCATAAGGTGCTAAATAGCCTTGCTCTACTAGCTCATTAGGAGTCTTGTAGTAAACCACGCCACCTAATAGAGGGAACAGCTCGTGGTGCCTTCCATCTTCGCGATCAGGCGTCGCGGAAAGACCCATTTTGAATCGGGCGAGGTTGTGGTATGCTATATACTTAAACTTGTCAGCTGGGAGATGATGAACCTCGTCAACTACTATCATGTCGAAGTGAGGGGCCAAGAGGCCCATGTTTCTAAACGCGCTTTGGTATGTCGAGATAGTAATTGGCGCTAGCTTCTTTTCCTCGCTGTAGAACAAGCCAATCATGCTCGAAGGTATGGTAGTGTATTTAAGTATAAAATCACGCCACTGATAAACCTGCTCCTTTGTATAGGCTACTATTAAGGTTTTTACAGAGGTTTCAACAATGGCTGCAACGGCTATGAGGCTCTTTCCCGAGCCTGTAGGCAGAGCTATTATGCCAGAGCCCCTGTTCTCGAGCCACTTTGAGAGGGCCTCCTTCTGGTAAGGCCTTAGCTCAACTTTCTGCAGAGTAGGCTTAATGGCAAGGGGCTTTTCTGCTACCAGCTTTTGGGGATCTTCAACGGCTATTCCGAGGCCTTTCAAGTGCTTAACTACCTCGCGCGCCTTGTAAGGTGCTATTTCCATTTCAACAGCTTCGCCGAGCTCCCTGACTGCTCCACAAATAAGTTTTTCGAGCTCTCTTCTTAGTGCAGCATAAATGCTCCTCGGCATTTCGAGCAAGACAAGGCTTCTAGAGCTATCCCACTTAATAGTAGCACTAGCCAGCGAGTATTCTTTTTCGAGTTCTTTAAGAGAGCCCTCTACTTCCAGACCGAGGTCTTCAATTAAGTTCAACACGTCACCGAGAAAATAACCGTTTTTAATAGCTTTTGAAATGTTAAACATAAACTTTTTGTACCCGTTCTCGTAGCCCATGTAGTCGGCTATTTTGAGTATTTCTTGGAACTCCTCGTCTTCGAGCCATTTCTTAGTTTTGAAGACTACCATCGCTAATCCCCGTAGAAGTATTCCAACTCGCTGCGGTCTACTGGAGTGTAGCTACTCCACGTGACTTGGGAGCCTCTGCACATGACATAACATACCCCAACAGCATATTGAGGCCTTATAAAGAAGAACACCCGAGGCCCCTCTTTGATAATAGTGTCTGAGTGCTTGAAAAGGAGCAGCACCTCGTTACCCACTTCCATAGAGTGGGGCACCTCAAAGACTACCCCTACAAGACTCAGAGCGCAATCGCCACGAGCACTGGCCTCCACGTAGAGGTACGCGTGCAACACCACCTCGTTGCAGTAACCAGAGACTTTAACGTACTCAAACTCGCCTGAGCACAGTTCACCTACGAGGTCGCGGGAAGTAAAGAACTCTTCTATACCTAGCTTTTGAACGCTGCTTTCGGAAATTAATCTCATTTTAAGCCCCTAAGACTATTTCTGTGGATTTTTTCCAAGGGGAAGTACTGCTTTATAGTAGTACTTCTCGTAGGGTTCTTCGAGGTGATGAAATCAAGCACTTTTAAACTTGCTGAAGAGCTGGAATTGGGCAGCTCGCCGCGTGGGTTTTTCATCAACACGTCGGCACTTAAAACCTCGCTCATCGCCCTTTAAGTATTTTAAATACTCATTTTAATAAGTCTTAGTGCTAGTTGGTGGGTCACTTGCTTTCAAGAAGTAAGCGAATTTTGCTACTCAAGAAGTCGTCTTCGAAGGAAGTCGAGGCCTTTGTTGAGAAGCTAGTTAAAGCATATGGACATAGCAAAGCAGATAGAATAAAGCTAAGGCTTTTAGCAAGTGAAGTACTGCGGCATCTCAAACCAGTGCTCTCTTACAGAGATATTTCGGTAATAACCGGGTTACCGGAGTCTGTTTTATGCAGGTACGTTAAGGGGTCTATTATACCCAGCTTTGAGCAGGCAGTAAAGATACTTGCAAAGGTCTCCTTATCTATAGACCTGGGCTCTATACTAAAAGACCTCGTCGAGAGAGACAAGAGTCCCGTAATCGACTTACTGCGCGTTTTAAAAGACCCATATATCGTTAGGCTCCTCTCGATCTTGATAATGCTGGATATAGTTGATAAGGACGTAACGAAAATAGTCGCGACAGCCGAATCGGTGCTTCCAGTTGCAACAATGCTGTCTATGGAATTCAGGGCTCCAATACTACTTGTTAAGAGAAAGAGCTATCCAGGCGTACAATACTACAGCGTATCTGTAATGAAGAGTCCCAGAGATGTGGAAACGCTCTACTTAGACAGGGACTTGATTAGCCGCAAAGACAGAGTCCTAGTACTAGCTGATGTTGTTTACACGGGCAAAACGCTCGAATCAGTACTACAAATGCTTGCCAAGAGCAAGGCCGAAATAGCCGACGTCATTGCAATTTTAGGACTTGGTATACAGTGGAAAGAGAGACTTCAGCCTTATAACGTCAAAGTGCTAACAATAGTGCCATTTGAAATGTAGTCACGGTATTAAGGGGGCTTATAGTTAAGTCAATTGGTGAGCACTAATGTCTATTGAAGAGACAGTCAAGGTCGACTCAAAAGGTAGAGTAACCATTCCAGCGGCTATTAGAGAGCTTTTCGATATAAGAGAAGGCATGTACTTGCTAATGGTTGCAGACAGGAATCACAGAGAAATAAAGCTGATTCCTCTGCCAATAACAGCGAAGCTCGTAAAGCTCAGAATAATCGTTGAAGATAGAATAGGCGTGTTAGCCGAGCTAACGAACACTCTTGCTAGCCATGGCATCGACATAGTTTCTACGAAGTGCATAGTGCTTAAGCGCGAAGAGCTCGGAGAGTGCGAAATGATAGTTGATATAAGCAAGAGTGACTTAACAGAACCAAGCCAGGTCGAAAACGCGCTTAAACTACTGGAACCGGTTAAAAACGTTGAAGCAGTAAAGATAGCTTAGGGTGCGAGTGAAGTCCATTTACACTGGTTGCTGCGGGTTTCCCTGTGCTAGGTCGAGGTATTACAAGCTTTTCTCCGTGGTTGAACTGCAAAACACGTTCTACGATCTTCCAAGTGTTGAATGGGCATTAAGTACTAGGAAAGAAGCCCCCGAAGGCTTTAAGTTCGTTGTTAAGGCGTGGCAGGTCATTACGCATCCTCATACATCTCCTACTTGGAAGAAAATGAAGAAGAAGCCAGGCGGAGAGCTAACTAACTACGGGTTCTTGAAGCCTACACGCGAAAACATTGAAGCCTTCTCAAAAGTACTAGAAATTGCTAAGGCGCTGGATGCAGAAATATTGGTGTTGCAGACTCCTCCAAGCATGCCTTACAACGCGGAGTCTATTGCCTGGATTAAAAAGTTCTTCGAGGAAGTATCAGGGCTCGTAAATAACAAAGTACTAGTTGGTTGGGAAGCCCGCGGTGCCTGGGCTTCCGCTAAAGAGTTGAGAGAGATACTCGAAAAATACGATATCATACACGTCGTTGACATATTGAGGACTAGGCCCGTGTACAAGCACTCTAAGGGCATTATGTACATTAGACTACACGGACTAGGCCCCGGGGAAGTAAACTACAGTTATAACTACACAGACGAAGACCTAAGAAAGCTAATTGAGATACTAAGCGAGGAAGACTTTGCAACAGCTTACGTAATGTTTAACAACGTTAAGATGCTAGAAAATGGATTGAGATTTAAGGAGCTACTCAGAGAAGCAGAAAGCTTTACCGTCTACTAGAAGCAACGAGCCTAGATAGGGTTTCACTATAAGGCGGGTAAGCTATTCCACGCTCAGTAATAATTGCTGTCACTAGATCTGGGTCTGTAATGTCGAAGGCGTAGTTTAGAGCTGAAACCTTGTCCAGGGTTATTGGAACGCCTCTAATGTACTTGACCTCTGCAGGGTCTCTTTCTTCTATAACGACTTGATCAACGCTTCTCTCAAGGTCTATAGTGCTAATTGGTGCAGCCACATAGAAGGGTACCTGGTTTCTCTTGGCGGCGAGTGCTATCATGTATGTTCCTATTTTGTTTATAACATAGCCTTCCTTGGTTATTCTATCAGCTCCTACTATCACAAGATCAACCATCTTCTTTTTCAATACGAGCCCTGCAGCGTTGTCTGTTATTAGAGTTACTGGTATCCCCTCCTTGACTAGCTCATAAACGGTTAATCTAGCTCCCTGTAAAACGGGCCTAGTCTCTGTCGCTATTACTTTCACGCGCTTGCCCTTGTAAAACGCCACTCTGATGACTGCTAGAGCTGTTCCATACGCAGATGTAGCTAGAGCTCCCGCATTGCAGTGAGTCATAATAGTTGCTCCATCAGGAACGAGCTCCGAACCCACTTCGCCTATCTTCATGTTCGCTTCAACATCTTCTCTATATACTTTAATTGCCTCCTCGACAATGATGCGAGCAAGTACGCGTGTATCGCTGGCTCTACTAGAATACTCGCTGAGCACTTTCCTAATTCTATTCAGCGCGTAAAATAAATTGTAAGCGGTTGGCCGCGTAGCAGCCAGGGTGTTAATTGAAGCGTTCATCAACTCGATAAACTTCTCGAGAGGCTGCCCGGATATCTTGAGCGCATACGCGCCCAAGACTAATGCTGCAGCAACACCTATTGCAGGGGCTCCACGTATTTCCATGTTCTTAATAGCCGAGGCTACTCTCGCAGGGTCGTTTGAGCATATAACTTCTTCTTCGAAGGGCAACTTGTTCGTGTTTATCCAGCAGAGCTTCTCCTCGGACTCGTCAAACCACAAAGCCTTAACTAATTGTGGATATAGAGGCTCCACGAGCTATCACCTGTCTCTTATACACATCTCCGAGCCCACGAGACTAGGCATGATCTCG
>ERZ1669248.1007-NODE-1007-length-11235-cov-31.503667_pt1 | contig 11235 bp, 10 predicted proteins | sample MGYA00579296_ERZ1669248 | MGnify/ENA primary metagenome ERZ1669248 (study PRJEB41166, sample SAMN08046057) | hot springs metagenome | biome: hot spring; feature: neutral hot spring; material: thermophilic sediment; isolation source: thermophilic sediment from...
GTGGTAAAAAGCTTCTGCACTAAATGGCTTGACGATCTAAACGCGCTGGAAGGGCACAAGTCGTCGGGGTTTGCGAAAGCCCTGATGGAGGGATATCGTGAGGTCTAAACACGCTTTCGGACGTATTTTAGTTCCTCCTTACCCCTGAGGAGCGGTCTTCCAAGCACTCTTGGGCCTGGATTTCAAGCCATTAAAGGGGGCTGCGCTTTACCGAGTGAAACACATCGGATAATTTTGGTGCTATGCGTTCATCGGAGATAGTGGATGTCAACGTTTTGTTTAGTCGGGCCGGAATCGCTACAAACATCCTGGTTCGCCTAGGAAGGACTTTCTTTTTGGTCGATGCTGGCGATGGAACACTTAGAGATCTCTTGGCGAAAGGCGTCCCACCCAAATCGTTGACTGCTATTCTTTTGACACACGGGCATTCCGACCATGTAGCTGGGCTCTACGGTGTTTTAGGATATCTCAGGGCCGAGGATTTTCGCGGAGCCCTTGCCATTGTCTATCCCAAAGGATGCTGCGAAGTGGAGGCTCTGGTGGAGGCTTTTTACAAATGTTATTCCGATACCATACGGTTTCAAATCGATCGCTATGTCTTGGTGGACAAAGAGGAGGTGCAAATCGGCGAAATACGCGTACAAGCCTGGCAAATGCGGCATTGGCACAGCATTGCTGGGAAACCTCTCAACCCTGCACCTGCCCTGGGTTATCGGTTGATTTACAGTGGCCACACAATAGCGATCACTGGTGACACCGCTTTCTTTCCGGAGCTTAGGGATTTCATTAAAGGTGCGGATATCGCTGTCATCGAGGCAACGCTCCCTGAGGATACACCGGGAACAAGTGATTTCGTCCATTTAACTCGCGAGCAAGCTCAAGAGTTAGCAAACCTAGCTAAAAGAGCATTGTTTGTGCATCGGACCATATTCCCTTAACCCTGCCTCTAAAGATAAGCTCTAAGCGTTGCAATATCGCTTTTTTCTTTCATGACAACCAAGGTCTTGAGGTTTTTCCGGCTACTTGACAGTCGGAGGGCTGCCGCATATAATCAATGGAAACGTATGCAAACGGAGGTGAGGAGTAATCATAAGACGCGCAGGAAAATTGCTAGGAGGTGGTTTTAAATGAAGCGATGTATTTTGGGCATCGGTTTAATGGTGTTTATAGCTTTAGTGGGCTTGGCGGCGTCGGGAAAAGTTACTCTTCTCTACATGACCGCGGGGGACATCAATATGCTCGCTTTGGCCCAGAATGTGTTGGGGCCAATGTTCTCTGAGCGTTATCCCGAAGTTGAACTACGCACTGTCCACACCGGGCCGGGTGATGCAGGATCCCAACTAATCTTTGAAAAGCTGCGCGCAGAAAAGCTGTCTGGTAAGGAAACGTGGGATGTGGATGTGGCCATGGTCCACCAAATATTCATGTCATGGGCCATGGCTGAGGGAGATCTGCTTCTCCAATATGCTCAGGATTTGTCGACGTGGCAGTATGTGACATCACCGCATGCAAAGTATGCGCTAGGCACTCCTGTTGAGGGTTACGTCATGCCAATGTTTCACAGCCAGGTGGCGATAGCCTACAATCCCAAATACGTTCCCGAACCCCCTCGTAGTTATGAAGAGCTCGTGGAGTGGGTCAAGGCTCATCCCGGAAAATTTGGCTACAACGGCATCAAAGGCGGCATGTCGGGTGTGGCTTTCGTTGTGGGATGGGTGTATTGGAAGACTGGCAAGTACGAGAAGTACGCTATCACTGGCCCTTATGATGAGGCAGAGGTGGCCTCTTGGGAGCCCATCTTCAAGGAGCTTAAGGAATTTAACAAATACGTAACAATTACCGCAGGAAACGTTGGTACTTTGGATGCCTTAAACCGCGGCGAAATTTGGATGGGGCCGGTTTGGGTCGATATGTTCTATACCTTCATGCTTACCGGCAAAATGGATCCGAACATCCGCCTTGTTCTGCCCGAGCCCGGCTTGCCTGGGCAGCCCATGTACTTTGTGATCCCGAAGAAGGCCAAAAATATCGAATGGGCCAAGAAGTTCGTCGAATTTGTGACCAGTCCGGAGATACAAGCCAAGGTGATCGTGGAAAAATATAACTGGTATCCAGGCATTGATGGGACCTATATTAAAGATTACGTAAGTCCCGAAGCCTATGCCCGGCTTTACCGTGATATCACACCAGAGGAGTTGAGAACCAAAGGCCTTTCTTTTGCCCTATCCAAATATCATACCGCTATACTTGAGGCCTATGAGAAGTGGACAATCGGAGGGTAAAAAGGAAAGGGGAGGAGCATCAGCGCTCCTCCCCTTTTTGTTGCTTCTGCCGGCTGTTACCTTTGTACTCTTTTTGTACCTTTATCCTCTCGTCGCTTCGATCATTCGCAGCTTTACCGTAAGTGGAGAAAGTTATTCTTTGGCTAATTATTCTAAGGCATGGGCATTATATAAGCGAGACATTATTTTTACGATAGAGGTGGCTATCCTGGGAACACTGCTTTCCACAGTTTTAGGTATTGCCCTAGCTTGTTATGTGCGTCTCAGTCGCTCTTTTGTGGCGCGTTTCGTTAACTCCGTAAGTCGCCTTGCCATATTTTTGCCCTATGTGATCGTTGGGCAAATGATGCGCAGTTTTCTTGCCCCTCATGGTTTTCTCAACGTGATGTTAGCAAATATAGGGATTGTCGATTTAAACAGTCCTATACAATTCTTCAACATAAAAGGCCTCCTCCTCGGTTTTCTTTGGAAGGAGGTTCCCTTTATCTCTTTCCTTCTTTTGAGCGCTCTCCAAGTGATCAATGATTGCTACCTTGAAGCAGCGCGCAGCGTAGGAGCAAAGACGAGACATGTTGTAATGCACATCCTTATTCCCATGATCAAACCGGCGATCATGATCGCTGGAGTGTTGACGTTTTGTACCATTGTCAGTACTTTTACACTTCCTTATATGCTCGTTACAGAAAGCCCAACGATGGTGACTGTTGACATTGCTCACCGTGTTACATACTTTCGGGACTACGGAGTAGCTAATGCTTTGGGTGTCGTTCTGTACCTCCTTGCTACGCCTATGGCTGTGTATTACTTAAGACGTACAGTGCGGGAGGCAATTTATGGGTATTAAGTGGCATAAATTCGCCCTTAAAACTGTAGTCCTTGGGCTTATCGCCTTTCTGGTTTTTGGCCCTCTCTCCAGCGTTATCCTTTGGTCAATCGCCATCAAATGGTATTGGCCACACGTGTGGCCACAAGAAATTGGCCTCGCCTATTGGAAACAAGCACTAGGACTGCAGAGAGACTGGGCCATCGCCGCTGTGAGCATTTGGGAAGCCTTTAGAAATAGTATGATAATTGCCTTCATCGCCACGTGTACAACTATGGGCCTAGCCATTCCCGCAGCATATGCTCTAGCTCGGTTTAAGCTTCCCATAAAACCTCTTTTCCTCTTGCTTTTTCTTATGCCCAAAGTTTTCCCGCAACAGCCTATATTTGTAAATTTGCTCCCTTCCTTTACCCGCTGGGGATTGGCTGGAACCCTTCCAGGGGTCATAATTATTCACATCCTTGTTTGCCTTCTTTTCGGCATATGGATTACTACCTCCGCTTTCAAAGCCATTCCCGAGTCGTTGGAGGAGGCGGCTTGGAGCGTCGGAGCAACCAAATGGCAGACGTTTTGGCACATCCTTATGCCGTTGGCTGCACCAGGTCTCCTTGTGAGCACAATTTTCGTTTTTGTAACCTCGCTTACGGAATTCACTGGTACCTTCTTCATCGGTCTTCCCTTCATCACGACGCTGCCCATGCTTCTTTACTCCGCAAGCGGTTATAACATGCAATTTGCCTCAGTATTGGCCCTGGTACTTCTTGTACCAAGCTTGCTCTTCATGGTTCTCACAGAGCGCATTTTTAGGCCTGAATATCTAGGAGCAGTGGGGAGGTAGCCTCGAACTATGCCAGGAGTAAAGCTCAGCGAGGTTACTAAGCGCTATGGAAAAATAACTGCTGTAGATCATCTATCGCTTACTGTGCACGATCAGGAAATGGTTTCTCTTCTTGGGCCATCTGGTTGTGGCAAGACCACAACCCTACGGTGTGTCGCAGGGTTTGTTATCCCTGACGAAGGAAAAATTTTCATTGGCGACCAAGAGGTGACCCGTGTTCCTCCCGAAAAACGTGACATCGGTTTTGTCTTCCAAAATTTTGCCCTCTGGCCTCATATGACTGTTCACCAGAATCTGGCATTTGGTTTAAGGCTGCGCAAAGTTCCCAAAAGCCAAATAAAAAGGCGTGTTCAAGAAGCCCTCGCCCTTGTGAGAATGGAGGGGATGGAAGACCGTTATCCTCGCCAACTTTCTGGGGGTCAGCAACAGCGAGTGGCTTTAGCTCGCGCTCTTGTCCTGCAGCCACGTGTGCTCCTGCTTGACGAACCGTTGTCCAACCTTGACGCTAAATTGCGCGAAGAAATGCGTTTTGAGATAAGAGAACTACAGCGAAAGCTTAAAATTACGGCTATTTATGTTACTCATGATCAAGCCGAAGCGCTGGTCCTTTCCGATCGCATAGCGATTCTTAACCATGGGAAAATCGAACAAATCGGCACACCAGAGGAAATTTATCAACGCCCGGTGAGCAAGTTTGTGGCTAGCTTTGTAGGCATTTGCAGTTTTATTCAGGCACAAGTCATAAAACTCTCTTCAGATGGAGCAGTGCTGAGCACTGAAGACGGGCTCGTCATAAGCACAAAAAGAACGGACTTAACCCTCGGGCAGTCAGTAACATTGGCCATACGGCCAGAGTTTGCAGAGGTGTTCTTTTCTCGACCAGCAAATGACGTCAATGTATTCCCTGCACAAGTGGCACGTTTTGCCTACCTCGGAGACAACGTGGATTGTTGGCTTAAAGTTGGACAATGGGATTTGCGCATTCGTCTTCCCGCCTTCCGCGCTATATCAGCAGGGCAACAGGTCTGGGTACATTTAATACCTGAAAAAATTATCATAATCTCGGAGGAAAAGTGATTGAGTCATGATCTCTTAACAGACTATGGGCTCAAAAGTGGTCTCGATTCTGGTAGCGAATTTCTTTCACGGGAAATTGTGGATCACAAACGAAGTCGCTTTTGGGGCGCGACCCTTGCATGTAGGATCAGGGGTTTAAGGCGAGATTCTCCACTGGCTGGAGAAGAGCCTTGATATCATCCCAAATGGGGCGGGCTCAGCACAAAGTGCATAAATTGGGGCCCCGGGCCAAAGTGTGGGCCGCTGGGGGCAGGGTCTTGGCTGACCTCTCCGCAGGACTTCCTCTCCCGGAAACTCTTGGCCCGAGGATCATTCTGGTTTGATCTTCGTTAGTAGGCTGGGATGACAGCAGATGAGCCCTGCCCTTGGGGAACCTGGCCAAAGGACTAGCGAGCTAAAACCGCCGCCGACCGAAGTTTGGTGCTAGCCCCCTAACCCCGGCCTCTTTTTGTTGAGCATATATCGTCTTACAGTTAAGCGCCAAAATATGCAACATATGTCGCACTTTTCCAGACTTGACTTTTGCGTTATTCTTGCTTTTCGGCAATAATTATTCTAAAAGCTAAAGGAGGAGGAAGGTGCACATGTACTCAATACCGGAGCTCGCTCAAAAGCTTGGGGTGCACCGGGCCACGGTCCACCGCTGGGTGCGAAAGGGCCTCCTTCCCGCTGCTCAAGTGGGCACGGGCTGCAAAATCTACCTCCTTCCCGAGGAGGCCCTGGAAAAGGAACGTCTCCGCCTCCCTTAGAGGGACGGCGTCTTTGCCCTCCCCTTGTTTGGGTTCCTTCAGTGGAGGTTTGGCTCGCCCTTAAAAATTTGGCGGCCTCGGGCCACAGTGATCCGGATTTCACAGTTTTCGTCCAAAACAAGAAAATCCGCGTCGTACCCCACGGCAATCCGCCCCTTTTGGGGAAGACCAAGGACACGGGCGGGGTTTGTGGTGACCAGGCGCAAAACTTTTTCCCAGGGAAAATCTTCGTGGACAAGGGTTTTAACCGCCGCCCAGAGGGCTCGAACCTCGCCCGATGCATATCCCACGAGGTGGCCAGCCTCGTCGAACTTGGGCATGGAACCGCCACCATCGGAGCTCAAGGTGAACCTCTCCCATGTGGGGTCGGCCGCGGCAAGGTGCTCCACAGCCTGACGAAGCTGCCAATTGAGAGCAGAACTTGGGGCCGTGAGATCGACAGTTCCACCGGCCTTAACCCAAGCGGCTGCTTCCTCCAAAAGTTCCGAAGTGCGGTTCACGTGGGTGGGGTGGAATTGAGTGATGGGAATAGGCGTGGTTTCCACAGCTCGCCAAAGGAGAGCAAGCTTTTGCGGGGCGCTTCCCACATGGACATGCACGAGCCCGCGCTTTCCCGCGAGCATCCCACCCACCCGAGCATCCGCGGCAACCCGCACAAGCTCCTCCAAGGTGGGTTGAGAGGAACGATGGTCGGATAAGGCCACTTCCCCCACCCCGATCACCTCAGGGATGAGGACCAAATCCCGGCGGACGGAGCCAGTGAGAGTGACCGGCGGCACATGATATGAGCCGGTGTAGATATAAGCGGTGGGACCTTGGAGGGAGAGGGCCCGGGCCTTAACAAGGAGGTCCTCGAGGTGGCGAGTGATATCGTCCGTGCCAAGACAACCAACAACGGTGGTAATGCCCGCGGAGGCGAGCTCCTCAAAAGTCACTTCGGGAAGACGGGAAGCCGGGCCGGCCTCACCTCCGCCCCCAAGAAGATGGACGTGGAGGTCAATGAGTCCGGGCACAAGAGTGCGGCCCTCACAATCGAGCACTTCCTCTACCCAGCGGGGTTTTCCCAAGCTGCTTCGGACTTGGACGATCTTTCCTCCCACGACGAGGAGGTCTTGCACCCCCAAGGGCTCGGGCCCAAGGACGTTGGCGTTTTTGATGAGCAAAGTCCCTTCTAATTTTTGCATGTGCTCACCCCCGGAAAACTCGTCTGCGCGGGTTGAGAGCATCGTTTATCCCGTCGCCAAGGAGGTTGAAGGAAAGAACGGTGAGAAAGATGGCCAGACCAGGAAAGACGCTGGTCCAAGGCGCTGTGACGATGTAGACGCGGGCTTCGCTGATCATCGTCCCCCACTCGGGCGTGGGCGGTTGCACCCCCAAACCAAGGAAGCTCAACCCGGCAGCAGTGAGAATGGAAGCGGCTGTTCTCAACGTGGCTAGGACAACGATAGGCGCAAGGGAGTTGGGCAGGATGTGGCGGAGAACGATATGGACAGAGGGGGCACCGCTTGCCCTCGCTGCTTCCACAAAGGCGTTTTCCCGAATGCTCAGGGCCGCGGCCCGGGCCACGCGGATGAACTGGGGCAAGTTGTAGACGGCGATAGCCAGCACTGTCGTCCCCAGCCCTGGGGGGACTACCGCGGTCACGATGATGGCCAAGAAAATGTCAGGAAATGTGAGAAGAACGTCCACAAGGCGCATCACCGCCTCATCGGCCCAGCCGCCTCGGTAGCCCACAGCAACCCCGGTGAGGGCGCCCACAACCATGGCCAGAGCAATAGCACTTGTGGCCACGACGAGGGAAGTACGGGCGCCCCAAAAGATGCGGCTCAGGATGTCCCGACCAAACTGATCCGTGCCGAACGGGTGCTCTTTAGAAGGCGGTCGGAAGATGGCCCGAAGGTTCTGCTTGTTCGGATCAAAAGGGGATATGAAGGGAGCGATGATCCCGATCAGGACAAAGGCGCATACCCCAAGGAGACCTAAGGCAGCACCGGGATTGCGCAGGATGGTTCTAAATGTGCGCATGGCTAGCCGTAGCGGATGCGCGGATCCAAAACGGAGTAAAGGAGGTCCACGAGGAAATTGGTCAGAGCGAAGGTGAAGGCCACGAAGATGAAACAGCCTTGGACTACAGGGTAGTCGCGGGCAAAGATGGAATCGACAAGGAGTCGTCCGAGGCCAGGCCAAGCGAAGACGGTTTCCGTGAGGACGGCGCCGGCCAGGGAATAGCCCAGCTGGAGCCCCACCACAGTGACCACGGGGATGAGAGCGTTGCGGAGGGCGTAGCGGTAGATCACCGTGCGTTCCGCAAATCCCATGGCCCGCGCGGTGCGAACGTAGTCCTGCCCCAGGCACTCCAGAAGGCAACTGCGCGTCATGCGGGCAATCACGGCGGAAAGGGCCAAGCCCAGGGTGATCGAGGGGAGGATGATGTGCCGAAATGTTCCGGTTCCGCCAGTGGGAAGGACCCGGAGTTTCACCCCGAAGATCCACATGAAGATAACACCCAGCCAGAAGATGGGGGCGGAGACACCAACGAGGGCGAGGACCATGGCAAAGTTATCGAAGAGGGAGTAGGGACGGAGGGCGGTGAGGCCGCCCAAGGTCATCCCCAGAAAGGTGGCGAAAGAGACGGCACAGAGGGCGAGGATGATGGTGTTTTTGTAGCGCCAGCCCAGCTCCTCCAGGACCGGGCGCCGGGTGTTATAGGAGCTCCCGAAGTCGCCACGAAACAGGGCCCCTAAATATCGCCCGTATTGGACGAAAATGGGGCGATCCAGGCCAAGCTCGTGGCGAAGGGCGAGAATGGTCTCGTACGGAGCATCGAAACCGGCGATGATGCGGGCGGGGTCACCGGGAGCCAAGCGCATAACGAAGAAAGCCAGGGTTACGACGGCATAGAGAGTGAAAAGAAGCATAAAAATGCGGCGAACAACGAAGGTGAGCATCTTTCTCCTGGTTTGCAAAAAGAGGGCCCCGCTCAATTGAGCGGGGCCCGCCCCTTAGCCTAGCCAGGCATTCTTCACAAGAAGGATCTCGATGGGCAGGTATTGAACGTTATGGAGTTTCTTGCTGTGGGCGTTGATATCCTTGAGAACGCAGAGGAAAGCCCAAGGTGCATCGCGGACGATGATTTCCTGAGCTTTCTTATAGAGTTCGTAGCGGGCTGCGCCCATGGCGCGCATGCCCTGCTCGATGAGGGCATCCACCTCAGGGTTGGCGTAGAGAGCGTTGTTATCGCGCGGGGACCAGTTGGCGGAGTGGAAGAGGGGACGGAGGACCCAGTCACCATCGGCCGTAGAGGGAGCCCACCCTAGGAGGAACATCTCCTGCTCACGGCGCTCAAGCATGCTCAAGTACGCCGCCCACTCCATGACCTGGACCCGCGCCCGGATCCCCACCTCCGCCAACATGGCCTGGACGGCCAAAGCGGTCTCGTAGTCCATCAAGTAGCGGCCCTTCGGGGTGTAGAGGACGGTCTCAAAGCCGTTGGGATAACCAGCTTCCGCCAAAAGGGCCTTGGCCTTCTCTGGATCATAGGGATAGCCGCCGGTGGAGTAGTAACCCCAGGTGAGAGGGGCCAGGGGCGAATCCGCCGGGTCCGCGTAGCCCCCGAGGATGCTTCGGCAAAGGAGCTCCTTGTCGATGGCGTAGTTCACGGCCTGGCGGACGCGGACATCCGTGAAGGGCGGTTTTTGGCAGTTCATGCCGACGTAGATCACACGAAGGGTCTGGCGAACCATGACCTCAATATTGGGGTTGGCCTGAAGGCGGGGGACCTCGGTGGGCGGAATCCGGGTGGCTACTTGCGCTTCCCCGCTTTCCAGGCGAAAGACCCGGGTGGAAGCCTCAGGCACCACCTGGAAGACGATGCGGTCCAAATAGGGACGCCCCCGCCAGTAATCGGGGTTGGCCTCAAGGGTGATGTGATCGCCAGGAACCCACTCCACGAACTTGAACGGACCTGTGCCCACCGGGTGCTTGCCCACCTCAGCGCCCCAGGTCTTGATCGCCGTGGGCGACTGAATCAAAGCCGCACCATGGGCGAGGTGGTTGAGAAAGGCGCCAAAGGGAGCTTTGAGTTTGAACACCACCGTGTATTCATCCGTAGCGGTCACGGACTCGATATAGGGCTGGAAGAGAGCCGTGCGGCGGAGGTTCTGGGTGATGATCCGGTTGAAGTTGAAAACCACGGCCTCGGCGTTGAAGGGGGTTCCATCGTGGAATTTAATGCCTTCGCGCAAATGGAATGTATAGACTGTGCCATCCTCAGAAATCTCCCAGGATTTAGCTAAGCACGGGTTTTTGTTGAGCTGCTCATCGAACTCCACCAGGCCGTCCATGATGTGCCGAAGAACGGTCTCCGAGGGGTTATCGGTCATATCCGCGGGGTCGAGGCGCACCGCATCCGTGCCCCACGCGATGACCACGGTACCACCATACTGTTGAGCCCATCCTATCCATCCAACCAAAACCAAAGTTAACAACACAAGCAAACCTCTTCGCATAGAAAATCCACCTCCTAGTGCGATTTTTTCGAACGCAAGCCTTTTTCCCCTTTTCTCACCCCCTTTTAAAAACTCAGGAAATTATAAGGGGTCCAATGCCTGGGGAACAAAGCCGGAGTTGGTGGCCTCTCCTTATGCTCGAAGCGCACCACAAAAAATCCCAATCCAGTGCGAGAGCTCCCAATACATTCGCGACACGCATCCCAAAGGCGCGCGACAAGGGCGAGACAAGGGCGGCGAGACAAAGGGACCACCGCCGTCTCCCTCCCGCGACAAGGGGTTAAACTTCTTACGCCATGTGGTACAGGGCCTTCGGCTGGGAGGAGAACCCCTTCTCCATCCGGCCCAACCCCAATGTCGTGGGCCTGGCGGAGACAAAGGATGCCCTCCTTGCCGACCTCCTCTCCGGAACCCCCGCCCTCCTCCTTGGCCCAACGGGAGCAGGCAAAACCTCCCTCCTCCTTTGGCTTGGGGAGAGACTGCGCGCGACAACGTTCAGACCAGTCTATCTCAGCCCCCATGCCTTGTCTTGCCCCCAGGAAAAAGCCCTTGCTTCCGAGATCCAGCGGGGCCTCCTCCGCCAGCGCCTTCGCCTTCGCCTGAAAGCGGGCTTGGTTCTTCTCGTCGACGAGGCCCAGGAGCTTGATCCCGCCGCCGCCTCCCTCCTCAAGGAGGCCTTCGACCGCGGATGGCTCCGAAGTTTTCTCCTTGCTGCTTGCACCGAGCCCGCTCTCCCCTCGCCCCTGCGCTCCCGCATAGGCCCGAACGCCTACCAGTTGGAAGGCCTTTCCCTCCCGGAGCGCCTGGCCCTCCTCAAGCACCGCATGGATGGCCGCAATCCCTTCACGGATGAAGCCCTCCAGCTCCTCGCCGAGGCCGCCGGCCCCTCTCCCAGAACCCTCCTGCAGCTTGCGGAGCTTGTGTGCAAGCGCCTCGCCTTCAAGGCCGAACTCGCTGA
>ERZ1669248.1011-NODE-1011-length-11184-cov-4.759637_pt1 | contig 11184 bp, 12 predicted proteins | sample MGYA00579296_ERZ1669248 | MGnify/ENA primary metagenome ERZ1669248 (study PRJEB41166, sample SAMN08046057) | hot springs metagenome | biome: hot spring; feature: neutral hot spring; material: thermophilic sediment; isolation source: thermophilic sediment from...
ATTATAATGTTTATAAGGGATTAAAAATATAAACTAATAATTAATAATTTATTATTATATTTTTCTTGACTTTGTCAATTAGGAGTGGTTATTGAGCTAACAAAAAATGACAAAGTCTTAATTTATGCGGGTTTTGAAAATAGAAAAATAAAAAATTTTAAAAATTGTAGTGGCAAATTAGAGTCTGAAATGTATTATTAATACTTTATATTTTGAATATATTGTGGTACAAGTACTTAAAATACCTTTGAGGAGCTACCATATGTTTGTCAAAATAACTAATGCTGGCGGTTACCAGTATGTTAGATTAGTCGAAAACTATCGTGAAAATGGCAAGGTTAAGCAAAGAGTGCTATTCAATTTTGGTAGACTTGATCTCCTCAAAAATGATCCTGCTTTTAGAAACATTGTAAAAAAACTATCTGATATTGTTGAAAGAACAACTACTGACAATACAGAAGCTGTTACTATTGAATCTGAAGAGGATGTATCGGATGCAGTTATAAAAAATTGGGGGTACATTGTATTCAGAAAGTTATGGGAAGAACTTGAAATAGATAAATTTTTAAAAGAGAGAGCAACAAGGGGGCGAAAGATAAAATTTGATGCAGACAAAGTAAGTTTTTTGATGACAATACAGAGATTGATAGAACCTATGAGCAAACTGAGAACTTATCATGAGAAGAATAGATATTTTGGATTTGAAGAGGATATAGATTTAAATCAGTTATACAGGTGTTTAGATTTTCTTGACAGTATAAAAGAGGATTTAGAGACATACCTGTATCAGAGAAATAGGGATTTATTTAAGATGGTGGTTGATATAGTTTTTTATGAGGTGACGACAATATACTTTGAGAGTTGTAGAGCCGATGGACTTAGAAATTTTGGTTTTAGCAAAGACAACAAGATAAATGAAGTACAGGTTGTGTTAGGGCTTTTGGTAGACAAAGAAGGCAGACCGATAGGTTATGAACTTTTTTCTGGCAATACGATAGATAGCAAGACAATGGTAAAGATACTGAGGAAATTGAAGGAAAAATTTAGTATAGATAAGATAGTGATAGTAGCAGACAAAGGGCTCAACAGCAGATTAAATTTAAAGATAATAAGAGAAGCGGGATACGACTATATAGTAGCAAGCAGATTAAAAAATGCAAGTAAAGAAGTTTTAGAAGAAGTATTTGAGCAAGAAGGATATAAAAGACTTGATGGGAAAAGTTATTTGAATGCTGAAGAAATTTATGGGGATGAATTCAAATATAAGGTATTGGAAAGAACAAATGTTATCAAAGATGAAGAGGGTAAAGAGTTTAAAATAGAAGAGAATTTAATAATAACGTATTCAAGCAAGAGAGCAAGAAAAGACAAAGAAGATAGGGAAAGACTTGTATCAAAAGCCAAAGAACTTTTAGAGAACAAAGGAAGTATAACAGCCTTAGAGAAGAAAGGTGCGAGGAGATATTTGAAGAAGAAATCAAAGACAGAAGAATATGAATTGGATGAGGAAGCGATAAAAAAAGATGAGAAGTTTGACGGTTATTATGCAATACAGACGAGTAAAAAGGATATGGATGTAGAAGAAGTTTTAGGAGCATATCATGATTTATGGAAGATAGAACAGTCATTCAGAGTAATGAAAAGCTGTTTGGAAATACGACCGATATATCACTTTACAGAAAGTAGAATAAAAGGACATTTTGTGATATGTTTTTTGGCATTTTTATTACAACAGACATTGGAATATATTTTGAGGAAAAAAGGTAAAGAGATAAGTAGTGAAAGGATAATGGAAGCGATAGATTCAATGAATTTTATTGAAATAGAGATAAAAGGGAAGAAATATTTGATAAAGCAAAGGACAGAAGGAGGAGCTATAGACATCCTGAATGTGATGAAGATAAAGGGGCCAAAAAATTTCATGACATATGAGGAAGGTTTAGGATTTATTGGCATTAACAAATGATGTAGTGACAAAATTGAGGTCCAAATTTTGTCAATTCCAGTCCTCCCAAGCTTTTTGAGTTTCAAACTGACAAAGTCAAGAGGGAAGAGCAGTGCCCAATGCATGGGTTCAATGGATAGCCTTTGTTCCCTCTCCAACCCAAGAGGTAATAGGCGGAGTTTTAATAGCAAGCCATGGACAACATATATCTTTTCCAAGGCTATCCTCAACTCCAGTTATAGTAACAAATGCTCAAAAAGATGGTAAAGCATTGATAAGTGGTGCCCAAAATAATGCACCTGATGGTTTTGATTTATGTATTTTAGATGATAGTGGAAGGACAGTAAGTGGTGCATGGGTGTTATGGATAGTAGTTGTTCCAAAGTCAAAAAATGGTTTTAAAGGTGAAGTAAGGATGAGAAGTAATGGGCAGAATATACAGTTTACTCCCTCTTTTTCAAAAGGACCTGTATATGTTTTATCGGCACAACCTGGAGTTATGGCTGGTGCAGTAGATAATCGCCAAGATGGCTTCACTTTAAGTTTGATTAAACATGATGGAACACGTGCAGATAACATAATGTAAGTCTGGGAAAGCAGAGATAAAGCTTTTTTAATTGCTTCTCTGCTTTCCCTTGTATGGGAGGAGAAGTTATGAAAAATAAACTATTTATTTATTCTTTATTTTTCATTCTTTTACTTTCCCTTCAACTTATAAAGATAGCTTTTGGTTTTTCCATGGGGTATCATTATACTATATGGGGAGTTTTAAAGCCTCTTTGGGATGATAGGAGGGTGAGAATACAAATAAGGATGTTTGAAAGTGATTCTGGACTGCGTGGCTCTCAACATAAAGATGAGGAGATGGATATTAGAACGGGAGCGGGAAAGGATTTTGTGTTTGAATTTGATCCAAGGGATATGAGTTATTCAGTAAGCTTAGGCACAAAAGTTTGGAGTATTCCAGCGGGATTTTTCATAAAAAGTGATGGGGAAGGAGATTTGAGAGCAAGGATATATGTTAAAGTGTGGACTATGGGGGATAAAAAAGAAGAAATATTTTACCCTATTATGTGGTATGTTCCGATAAAGATGAGAGTATAGATGTATATTACTGGATTTACAAAAAACTTAATGAAAAATACTCCCTATTTTCCTTAGATATCTTTCCTTATATGAGTCCTGAAAGAAAGGTGTTGCTTACTATCTGAAGGGAAAAGTTAAAAAATTTGATTTCCGAAAACACAGTTTTTATAGTAAAAGAATATAAAGCTGAAGGGGAAAATGTTACAATAAAAGCTTATCCAAGGTCTCTTGATGGTCTTTCCCAGTATGGGATTGTAAGTCCTATTTTTAGGAAAGAAGGAGGCTTATGGAGGCTGATTAGGTTATAGATTATATCTTATTCTAAGACGATTTCTAATTTTTCATAAACTCCACTTCTCAAATTATAAGAGTATGGAGATGTTAGTATTTCTCTATTTATTTCCTCCTTTTCTTCATTACTGCTGTATAATATGTATTTTTTTATCTTAGCTCCATTTTCTCCGAAAGTATTTTTCCTTTTAGGATTTATAAAGTAGATAAGGGTATTTTTAAGGAAGTTTATAACAAAAGAATTTTTAGGTATGAATATTTTTTCTTCTTTACCACAGCCGTAATAATTTACAAATTCGTCTTTTATGGTGAAAAGGAAATCCGGTATTGATGGAGTTGGTTTAAAGCAAAGATTATTGTTTTCATCAAGGTAAAATGGATTTTTACCAAAAGCCATAACAAGGAGCATATGGTAAAATTCTGCAGTACTTCCAGAAAGTCTTGCAGAGAATCCTGCTCCATGAAGATTTGGATCAGGGTTTCTACTACTCACAATAAAGGATACATTTTCAAATATGCTTCTTCTATATGTTTCTGGATTCATAAAGGGTATAAGACAATTTTTCATTTCTTCATAGAATTTTTCAAATTCTTCTGCTTTTAATATTTCAAGGAGATATTTGTATTCAAGATGTAAGAATATGCTTTCATTTTCAAGCCATCCAGGAAGAAAAGCTTTGATTCTCCCAATTTCAAGGGGGGCAGAGTCCAAAGGAGCATTAACTTTATACATTTTCAATTTTTTGTCATATAAATCGCTTTGTTTTATTCTCTCCATGATCTCTCTCTTTTTATTTTTGTCCCTTTCAGTTTTGAGATAGTGGACTTGTCCTTCAAGGAAGAGGGGCATATCTTTTCTTACAAATTTCTTTGGTTTTATTACCTTTTTTCCATTTTTTTCTATAATGTCATAATCCACAAGATCATAATAAAAATATGTATGATAAAGTCCCTTTTCTTTATCAAAGGCTCTTTCAAGCTCTTTATTTAATTTTTCTAAAAATAGATCCAAGATGTTTAAAATTTCAGAAAGTCTTATGGATATTTCTTCCCCTGATATACCCAATTTAGTTTTTTCTCTATATTCTTCTCTTAGATTTGAACTTTTATCCCAAAACTCAAAGTTTGATATCTTACCTTTAAGATTTTCTTTTGTTATTTCCACAAGGGAATTTAAAAGTTCTGATAATTCTTTTGGAATTCTCACTTCTCTTTCATAAAGTTTGTATTTTTCAATCCATGATTTTATAAGCAAGAGAAGTCTTTTGAGTTCAAAAGTTTCATTTACTGATGATCCAAAAAGTCCAGGAAGACCGTTTAATGCATCATTCCAGCCAGGTCTTCCTGCCTCCATCTCTATTCCTATATTTTCTGGATCAAGAGTTGAATATTTAACAGTAGCAAGGGCAATAAGTTTGGAAAGTAAAGAGGTATAATAAATATCTCCTTTTCCATATTTGGTTCTTACTTTATTAGGCTCTATCTTCCTTGATCTTATAAGAGCTACTTTTTCTTCATCATTTCTTAAAGATCTATATTGGCGTACTCCATTTTCTGTAAGAACATACCTTTCTTCTCTTGGAAGCACAATTTCAGAGTTATCATAATAGGTGAAAATCTCTTGATTTAAAAGGAGATCTTCCATTTTATCTGGAAATATAGACTCATAGCTCTCTATGAGATCTAAGTTGTAAAACCAATGATCTATCCAATATCCTTCTCCATGTTCTGCAAACTCTATTTTTCTACTACCTGTAAGTAGGAATGAGATAAAGTCAATAAGATTTCCCTTTTTCAGCTCATAGTTGTACTTTTCAAGAACCTTTATTACGTCAAAAGGAATAAAAGGTTTTTGAAGTATTTCTTTTAACTCCTTTTCTATATATTCGGAAACCCAATTTTTTAATTCTCCTAAAACATCTTCTTTTATAAGGTATTTAACTCCCTTTATTACTAATGGATTATATCCATCAAGTTGAATAAGGTTTATGAAATACCATATATTGAAGTGTTCTACATCAGGATTAAAATAGATATCATTTCTTCTATTTTGATTTATATCTCTGTAGTTGGCATTTCCTTGAGAGAAATAATTAGCTTCGAGGGTAAAGAAGTTATAATCTCTTTCTAAATCTCCATGTTTTCTTCCAAAGAGATAAATTACATCTTTTTTAGAATTATAGTTTAAAGTAATAGGGAGGCCTCCCCTTAAAAGGTTATCAAGAAAGCTTTGTCTCACGTAAGAATTAAATTCTTTTGAAGCACTATGTACAAAGGCATTATCCATAATGCTCTTTATGAGTATCTCATTCTCTTTAGCTTTTTTCTTGACAAATTCTTTATGAGCATAATCTTTTACTATTTTATTTAATCTCTCCAAGGAATCTGCCTTTCCTGCAAAAGATATTATGGATCTTTCCTCATCTGGAGAAAGAGTAATTATAGTGTAGGAGAAAGCAGAGGGAGTTCTATTCCCATAAAATACTGCCTTAGGAAGGGTAAATTTTCCCTTTGCAAATTTATAAGGATAGGAGAAATCATTAGAAGGATAAAAGATGAGATCAGGATCTATTATTACAGGAAGAAGTTTTTCGTCTTCTGAGAGAGCAAAATAAAAATGTCCTTCTTTTATTACCTTTACTTCGGTTATATCCTGAAAGGTTGTATAAAGCCTATAAAAGGGTGCATTATTCTCTAAATTGTCTACCCTATACCAGGCTTCAATGGTTCTTGACATATTCTTCATAACTTCATTGGTAAGTCCATAGGGTAGAAATTGAGGTATACCATCAATAATTTCAAGGTTCAATTCGTTTTCTCCATGATTCTTTATAGTAAAAATTCTTATTAAGGCTCCTACAGGCTCATTAGGGAGAGTAAAGTAGTTCACTTTGCAAGAGATATTTAGGGTTTTGTTTATCTCATATATGGTAAGATCATAGGGAGTTATACTCATATAATTTTCTCTCTCAAAAGTTTCATTTTCAGGGGACTCTCTAAAAGGCTCATAAAAAACATTGTCAATTTTTATAAAGGTTCTAAAACCATATATAGGAGTAAGCCTATAGGCTTTGTTAGCAGGATGAAACTCAAGTATAGCACCATCTTTACTCTCGAATCCAAAACTTGTAATACATTGTCCCCTATTTACATAAAAACACCACATAGGGATTCCTAAAATTCCAGATATTCCGGGAAGGAAGCTGGAAAAGGGGAAGGCATAGTTGTAATTGTAAATATTAAAAGTCAAATCTTTCTTTTTATCCACCTCATATTTAATTTTGGGATTCATAAAACCCTCCATAATAAAAATTGTTTCATTATAAAACTTATTTTAATATGAAAGCTAAAGTTGGTCAATAAATAAGGAATAAATATGGTTTATTAAACTATCAAACTCTCTTCTTTCTCTTTTTTCAAAGGAGAAATAAGCTAAAGAAGATGGTAATTCTTTCAGTTGAAATTTTTTAATGAAAGGAATTATTTCCTCTGGGGTATGAATCTTAATATTCCAATCTCTATCATATCTTACATAATTTCTTATGAAGGTATCTATAAATTCTCTTTCTTTTTCTTTTAGAGAGAGGTAAAAACTTATGAAAAATTCTTTCTTATTAGGATGCAAGGTCTCCAAAAATTTTGTTGCCAAATCTTTTCTTGCTTTTAGGAATGGGTGGTCAGTAGATATGTATGATAGAAATCTTATGATTTCAAAATTTTTATTTGCAAGGTTAATGATTTTTTTAATACTTTCAGAGTAAGCTAATATATTTTTAAGGTTTTTGGAAATAAAGGGGAATAACATCTTTCTATTGCAAATACTCATAAAGGTTGAAAGGATTAAAATTTCTCTTTTATTTTTTGACATGCTATTTAGTATTTCTATTGATTTCTGGAAATTTTCAAAGATATTTATCCTCTTTCCATCATTTTCATAGAAGGAAGCTTCTAAATTAAAGCAAAATTTTTTAGAGAATTCAAAAAGTTTTTTGTAGTGTTCTTTAGTGTACTTTCCAGAAGAATTTGGTAAAGATTTATAATAATGTTGGATGATCATAGAGGTTTCACAAATGGAAGGGTCATTATTAATTCTCTGTACCTCAAAGAGAGTATCAAGGACAGCAAAATCATATGATAGATCTTCTCTATACCAAGCAGAATAATAAACAGCCTTTTTAGCTAATAAAAGGGAAAATTTGGGATGTTTTTCTTTAAGATACCAAGAGGCATCATTTAAACTATTGATGATTCCTGTGGGATGAGGAATAGAGAGGGAAGTTCTAAAAGCTTCAGAGTAATAAGATATAGCTTTTCTAATATTTTTTCCTTTTATCTCTTCTCTTGCTTTACCTAAAAGGATAAAAGTTTTGGAGGAAGGATCCAAAGGATACTTGTTGCTCCAAATACGGAATTTTCGAAGATTAGATGGGAAGTTAGTAGCATAATAATGAAGGAGGGATGGGGACGCAATATTTCTTACATAAGAAGGGATATAAGGAAATTCTCGTTTTAATTTTTCATAAATTGCATTTCCTTCTCTACTGTTAATATTTGATAATATTGAAAGTTTTTCGGTAAGGATTAGATAATATAGCGTTTTATTACTATTACACTTATCAAGTGCTTTTTCTAATTCAGCTAAAGATAAAAAGTACTCTCTTTTCCAATAGAACTTCAAAGCAATGAAATAATGCTTCCAAGGTGGAGGAATTTTTGCCATTTCTAAAGCCCAGTTTAAGAATGGCTTTGCATAGGAACCGTAGGTAGATATGATTCTATTTATATGTGGAATTTTACTTGGCATCTTTCAAAATTGAGAAAACTTTTTGATTAATTATACCACTTTTCAAGTTATTTTTTGTAAAATGTTTCACTTTAAAAAATTTTAAAAAAACCTAAAAATTTACCCTTTCAAAATCAAGATTTCATCAATATTTCCAGATAGGGTAAATTTGAAAGTCATATGCGGGAAGGTAAAATAAAAAACAAAACATTAAGTAGAAGGGGTGTTTACATAATGTTCCAAAAATTATCTGTTATAGAAATGAAGGGTAAGTTATTCATAAAAAAGATCCTAAAAGGAAGATATTGATATATAACTCTTCCTCTCGCATAGGATATGGAACTTTATATGATTATGCAGAGTATACAAGTAATGCTGGTCCACTAGTTTTTGGTGGGGCCGTTGTACTTCTTGGTAGTTTTTACTATAATTATGATACAAGAAAAGTAGTCTCTGTTAATGCTAATGTTGTTGCTTCCTCTGGTATGTTTGCTGAAGTTACTACCTCTTGTTCCTATGGAACTGTAGGGACAAATATTGCTTGGGCAAGGGGACAAGCAAATTTTAGAGTTTACATAGGAATATCCGGAGTAGGTATCACTGTAGGATCATTTTCTTTGAGTGTCTCAGATTCAGTAGCTTTATAAGAAAATTTATAAGAAAAGGGGGTATTTTAATGGAAAAATTGTTAAAGATTACAAAAGATATCTTTGGTCCAATGACTCTTAAGAGACCTATAAGACTCTTAATTCAAATATTAGTTCTATTCATATGTTCTGCGACTATACTTAGAATTTTCGTAGATATTTTTTCTTTCATAATTATTAAGTTAGGGACATGGACGGATAAACTCCTAAAATTAATAGGAGTTGGATACTAACATAAGGTTAAAAGAGTCATAAAGAGGAGAGAAAGTCTCCCCTCTAAAATTTTTTAATTTGCTATGTTCTCTTTCAAATTTATCTTAGCGCTTGGTAGAGACGTAAGTATTACTTTTAAGAAATGAAGGTCTTCCAACGGTTTTCCACTTATATTGAGAGAGAGTTTTTATCAAGGAGATGTTTAGTATTTGGCTTTTCATAGCTCTTCTTATATTCGTCATACTGGTACCTATCTTTCTACCTGTTTTTGCACAAACCCCTGCTGTTCCAACAGCTCAAATTCAGGTAAAAGTAAATCTTCCTCAAGGAGAAGAGCTATCTGACGAAGAACTTGAAAAAGTTGAGGGACAACTTTTCTTATGAAAGAAAAAATAAACTATAAATTATATTGAAACAAATTAACAAAGCCAAAAGTTATCAAGAAATAAAAAGGGAGAAAGTAATAATTCAGACTACGGAACACACCTGCAGAGCCTGTGCTATTGCTACTCTTTTAAATTATTTTGGTGAAAAAGTAGAAGAGTTTGAAGTATTGAATTTCTTAAAAGATGAATTATCCCTTGAAAAAGGTTTAAATTTACTCTAGTTAAAAAGATTTGCAAATTATGAGGGATATGAAACAAAGGGTTATAAAACTACATTTGTACCTTTTACGTAGGACCTTAGAGCTCTAAAATTTCAATTATTCTATTGATCAAACCTTTTAAATCTTTAACATTGTTTTTTAAAATTGAGTATAAAAACTCATTATCAATCTCCCAATATATGTGTACTAATCTGTCCCTAAATTTGACCATATTCACCAAACTTTCAAAGAACGCTTTTTCCAAAAAACCATTTTCAAAAAGAACTCTAAAAGTATCTGAATAATCTTTTGGAGGTCTTAGACCGGGAACAAAGAGTTCTAATTTTTCTTTGAAAGTTTTATCATATATTTCATATATCTCTTTTAAAATTTTATAGGACTCAATGAGAGGTAAAGACCACGCAAGCAAGGAGCTTTTCTCTATTGTGGGCGGGGATAATAATACTGATTGTTGTAAAAGATTTTATAATCTCTATTTTTTCATTAAAACACATTGTGGGGAGAGAAATTTTACAGAAAAAGTTAAATTTCCTTTTTAGCTAAGACAAAATACTTATTACTTCTTGTTGGAATTATATCTTCTATATATTTCATGCTTAAAATTTCAAAATCCTTTATTAGGATATAAATCTCTTCTTCGTCCAAATAACAATGAGGAATTCCAGCCTCTATTCCTTCCTGCTTAATTATTGTACCGTCTTTAAGGACAGTGTTTTTAGGGTTGTTATAGCTTCTACTAAATTTGGAGTTAAAGGTCACATAAAATTCTCCATCTTTTTTAAGTACTCTATGTACCTCTGAGATAGCCTTTTCTAACCCCTTTTTATTGGTATGGTAAATTGAATGATAGGATAAGACACAGTCAAAAAACTCATTCTCGTATGGAAGGGAAAGCATATCTGAATTTGATTTCATAGGATTTATTATATTACAAAAATGTTATTTTTATCTAGCACTAATTCTATGATTTTCTTATCATTCCCCTTCTATGGTTAAATAATATTGTCTGGCTTAAAGTAAAACAGCTTCTAAAAGGATGTTGGTTATGACTTCGTATCTTTAAGATCCTGTATATAACATTTTGGAACTAATCTATTCTCAACTCCCTTCCCCTGTGTATATGAAGGAAGAGTGTGGTAAAATTAAAAAATGGATTTTTGTAACATGAGTAAAGCTATTGATCATTTAGAAGAAAGTGAAAGAATAATACTTAAAGAGCTTAAGACTAAACTTTTAGAGCTTTTAGGTTCTAATCTTGAAGCTGTGATTCTTTTTGGATCAAAAGCACGTGGCGATTATGATAATGATTCTGATATAGATGTAGCAATAATTGTGAATTATTTGGATAGAAATCTTAAGAGAAATATTCTTTCCATAGTCACTAATTTAGAGACAGAATATGGCATTCCTTTATCGACATTAGTAATCTCAAGGGAAGAATTTGAGCTCTTGAAAAGAAGAGAGCGGAGAATAGCACTTGATATAGAAAGAGAAGGAATTGAAATATGAAAGATGAGAATATAAGGTTAAATGTAAAAGAGGAGATAGAAAGAGCAAAAGAAGCTCACAAATCTGCGAACATTTTATTTGAGAACGGACTAATAAAGGATGC
>ERZ1669248.1013-NODE-1013-length-11168-cov-6.379825_pt1 | contig 11168 bp, 12 predicted proteins | sample MGYA00579296_ERZ1669248 | MGnify/ENA primary metagenome ERZ1669248 (study PRJEB41166, sample SAMN08046057) | hot springs metagenome | biome: hot spring; feature: neutral hot spring; material: thermophilic sediment; isolation source: thermophilic sediment from...
AAGTAATAGTAGTGAAACAATTACACAGCTTGTGCCTCTAAGCCCAGGCATATACGTACTACGTGTCAATGTAAGTTATGTGACATCCTATGGCATTCCAAAAAGCTTTGCAACATCAACAAGAGTTGTTATTCCATTGAGACCAAATATTGCAATTTGGGTAAATACATCAAGGTTAAATCTAGGTCAAAAGGTTTTGATCAAAGGATGCATAAATCCAAGAACAGTTATTGGAATAGCACTAGAGTATAGCTTGAATGGGGTATCGTGGAACCAAATAGCATTTGTTGAAAGCAATAACACTGGTTGTTTTCAATATATTTGGAGGGTAAATAAAGCAACAATTGTATATGTCAGGGCTAGAAACGTGGAGACAGAGTTATATAGGGAAGCAACAAGCAATGTTATCACATTGGAGGTGTCCAAACTTAAACCAGTAATCAAAATACTATCAAACAACACACTTCTTCGCGTTGGAGACTCAACAAGAATTCAAATATTAATTGAGCCACCAATGTCAATACCAATCACAATTCTATACAGAGAAGGGTTAGCAAGTAAATGGATTAACTACACATCACTGAAAACAAATGGGAATGGAGTTGCCTACATACCAACACCATTCTTTTCTAAACCAGGTACATACATATTCAAAGCAATAGCAGCAGAAACTGATGAGACAGAGCAAAGCGAAAGCAACGAACTAGTGATAAATGTTTATCAGATACAGCAAAACACCAATACTCAAACAACTCAAGAAACATCTGTGCAAATATTTAAAGGAAGACTAGATGTTTTTAAAATAGCAATGGTAATAGCGCTAAGCATAGCACTTTCACTACTTCTTTACGCATCTGGTCGCAAAAAACCTGGTTAAGTACCTTGATTAAAATGGGCTTCTCACCACTATAGATGACTAAGTTTCTGAATAAGCCTATGCCTTGTGACTTTTTGCATGGTCAAAACATGGATAGGAAAGAATTTGGGTTTTGCTATAGTTTTTAGACCTGTCTTACAATGAAGATGATGTCAACTCCTTTTTGTAGATTGGTAGTTGACTTTTTTGGCAATACTTATAGAATATTCCTGTGCAAAGCATTTTGTGTGAGTTTATGATAGAGTTTACTTGTGAAAGATTCTTTAATATCTTGAACAGAATTGCTCCTGGCTATGGAAAGTTTCTTCAAAGATATTTGCTAGGGAAAAGCAGTGTTTACTGCAAAAATATTTGCATTGTTTTAAAAGATATTGAGATACAATTTGGAGAAGCACTTGCAAATCTGCTAATTAATTTCATTAAAATAGTTGATTGGGATATGTATAAAGAGATTTTGAAATGTTTAAACAATGGCTAGAAAGGCTTTTAGCTGTAGACATTGTTTTCTATGGTGCTAGTTGTGGAATTTGTAGCATTTTGTATAATGCTTGTGAGAAAATTGATGCAACTATCATTGTTGAACCACTTAGAATGAGCAATATTGATGCATGTAGCCATGCAGCACCGATGTACCCTCCTCTAGCAAATTGAAGTGCAAAGGCATTGAGTATTGTTATTATAAATACAAGACCTACTTTAAGTATCTGTATAATTATTGGCTCAATGAATGTAAATGGAAGGATATGAACCCCTGTTCCACCAGCTGTTACAAAAACATTTTGCAGCATTAGGGTTAGTGTAAAGACAAATTCTGCTAGTGCTACAATTAATGTGTTTAGCACATATATAACTCCTTGAAAAGCTCTTGCAACTTGTTCTCTTTGTTTTCTTAAATTTAGGGTTCTTTGTATTGTTATACTGAGTGTCTCTCCAATTTTTGCAGGGTCTCCACCTGCTTCAATAGCATCATAGAAAATGTCTATTCCTCTTCTAACTGTTTCACTACCTGTTTCACCGATAAAGTACAAAAAGGCTACTTTGGTTTCTATGCCATTTCTAAGTCTTGAGTATAGCCTCCTCAAATGTTTTGTAAGCAAGCCCAGGTCTGACGCCAATATACTTCTAATGCTCTGAGCATAGTTTCTTAAAGTACTATAGGTAAGGCCAAGACTTCTAATAAATACTATGAAGAAACTTTCAATGCTTTTAACATTACTCTCTATTCTCCTGCCAATCAATCCAGGTACTAGTAGGAAAAATCCAAATATTATTAGAGTATAGGAAAGCTCACCTAGTTTTGCTATTATAGAAAAGCTTACAATACTACTCATTGCTATAGAGGCTACAAGAGAGAATTTATACACCATAATTTCAGGTATGTTTATACTAAGATCATGAACAAGTATTTGCCTTGGCAAGGACTTTCTAATCAAAAAAACCAATATAGTTAATGCAGCTATGGTTCCAAGGAATGACACAATAATTGTCATCACATTGCCTATGAAGAAGGAGAGTAAAACAATGTTTATAACTATGAACATTGCAGAACTTATTGAGGCTGTATATATTCCTAGCAAAAGTTTTATAGCTTCTAAAACCCTGGTATAATCAGCTTCGTATGTTACAAGAATTGTACTCTGCTCTAAGTTGAGAAAAGTCTCTAAATCTTCTCCAACATTTATAGCCTCAGCCAATCTATTTAAAAAATCCTTAAAAATTGTATTTGTTGTCTCCTTGGACTGGATCTTGGTTGCTATAACATATCCATAGCCCCACTTCTTTCCTAGAGAAGCTATTTTGCTAAGCACTTGACTATACTCTCCATAACCTCTTCCAGAGACGCTGCCAAGACTAAAAATTCTTTCATGAGGAGGCTTACCAGTTGCAACACTATACATGTGTGTTACAAGATATAGAAGATTCTCATCAACAACAGCTGTTATACCTTTTCTCTTAAGAAAATCAACAATGTAGCCAATAATTATTGGTATGGGGGAAAAAATTAAAATAATAAATCTTGTTGGTGTAGACATAAAAACAGCTGTTGATGCAATGGCTATGGAGAGCCAAAGATAGGGGCTCCTAAAGATTTTTCTAGCCCATGCTATAATAGAACACCTCTCTCAAGTCTTTTTATAGCTGTGTCAAGCCCAATCTCATATGTTTTCACTATAGCGTTCCACACATCAAAATAGTTGAAAATTTTCTTGTCAACAAGAAGCCTTAGAAAATAAGCTCTTTGCTCTAGCTCATCGTATATGCTCTTCATTTGAACTCTTGAAATTCCTCTCATAGCAGCTATTTTGTTTTCTAGAAGATAGCTTGCTCCCCTACCCCTAAAAACAAATGTGTCTTTAACAGGATCCCAAACAAAAACCGGTACATAAACAATTGCATCTGCTTTTGGATCATAACCTATAATCTCGTTTACACTTAGAACCCTTCTAGCCATTATACCTCCTCTCCAAACAGCACTTTGAATTAGAACAAAGTTTAGATTATCCATAAAACTCTTTGGAATGTTTATAGGGTCTCCCGTAAGTCTTTGAACAACTCTTTCAACACTTGCGGCATGGAATGTTGAGAGCACTGGATGCCCGGTTTGCATAGCTTGAAATGCTATAGATGCTTCAACACCTCTTATCTCCCCAACTATTATATAGTTTGGTCTTTGCCTAAGAGCAGCTCTGAGAAGATCGAACATTGTTATAGAGGATTCCTTAACCCCTGTATCTCTTGTTAGCTCCCTAACCCAGTTCAAGTGTGGTAACTGAACCTCTGCAGTATCCTCTATAGAAACAACTTTGTATGTTGGTGGAATAAAAGCAGCAATTGCATTCAATGTTGTTGTTTTTCCACTTGCTGTTTCACCACATATGAAGCCACTCATGTTGCTGTTTAGAAGTATCCAAAGATATGCAGCTATTCTAGTATCCATTGTGTTCCACGCTATTAGCTGTGTAATGCTAATTGGCACTTTGCTGAATTTTCTAATTGTGAAGTTTGAGCCGTGTAAACTAACATCATGCCCATAGACAATGTTTATTCTAGACCCATCTGGAAGCGTTGCATCAACAATTGGCTTTGCATGAGATATTGGCTTTCCTATTCTCTCAGCAAGCTTTATTATAAACATGTCGAGCTCTTCTTCAGTTCTAAACTCTATGTTTGTTTCTAGAGGGCCAAATATCTTGTGAAAAACATACACATAGCCAAGACCTCTACACGTTATGTCCTCAAGCCACTGATCCTTGATGAAAGGCTCTAGAATACCCAAACCAATTTTATCTCTAATCACATAGTATTTGAGATACTCAAAATCCCCTCTGTAGACAGGTATTGACTTTGCATCCTCTTTCAGTTTCTCATAATCAACTTGGTAATCAACTATTTTCACAATTTTCTCAAGTTTTTTAAGAAGAATAGCCTTTTTCTCATTTGGATCCTCAGAAACATCGTGCTCGGTTATCGCCTCAGCAAGTCTAAGCTCAATAACTCTAAATAGTTTTGGATGGGGCTTTGGAGGCTCAACAGCAACATATTTTCTGTATCCACTTACAGTGCCTTTTGGGGGCATGTAAATGTGTATGTATATTCCATCGCCTATGTAGTAAACAATGTTCACATTTCTGAGTTTTTTCATGTCGTAGCTAAGCTCATAAGATTCATAGAGTATTGGCACCCCAATCTCCTTAGCCACGGAGTTTATATATCTCAACAGATATGGATGCTCCTTGCCATGCTTAGCTATTTTGGGGTCCAAAACTGTTTGAGCTTCCATGGCTCTAGGCCTTTGCAAGTGATAGTGGAAGAATCTTTATACCAAAAGCTGGATCAACATCAAAAGCTATTATTGTGTCTACAGGTCCTAGAGCACCTCTAAGCTTAATAATCTCCATGGCTTTTATGAGCATTCCCCCAATCTCCATGGCTCTGAGTTTTACATAGCCATCGCATATGCTTCTAGCTCTAATCATAATATCTTCGCTGAGAGCCCCTGGGTGAACAGATAGAATAATAACTCTGTCTTGAGAAACAACATTTTTTGCCACTGTTAAAAAGTCTAAAACTGTGCTAGTGCCTGCATAAACAGCTAATACTGAGAATGAGTCAACAACAAAAACATTCCAATCACTCATTGTTTTAACCATGAACTCTCCAACAACTTGAAGAAGAAGCTTTGCAATGTTTTTAGCCCACCTAGCCCCCTCAACATGAACAGGAAAAATCTTGAGAATGTTCTTGAGAAAGTAACTAGTCATATCAAAACTTACTCTCTTAGCCTGCAAAAGAAACTCCCTAACAGTTGACTCAGTTGTTACATAGTAAACCCTGAAACCATTTTTCAAAGCTCCATAGACAATCTGCTGAATAACAACAGATTTCCCAGTTCCATGATCACCCTCAATAAGAAGAAGAGATGGTATCGGTATTCCACCCCCAAGCCTATTATCAAGCTCCTCATTACCTGTAGTCACAACAACTCTTCTAGTCACTTTCATCACCCATTTGAAGAAACTATTACTCTCTCAGCTTTTGAACAACTTGAGAAAATAGCTACATAGCCATAGCTAATAGAGGATGTGTTTAAACCCAGTAATGCTTTTGCATAAAGTTTTTCACCAGGTCTAAAGGGCTTGCCAACACCATAACCAAGTGTTGCAAAGCCAGCAACAATTTTTTCAGCAAACCAACACCCATGGGAAAGAGTATTGCAATTCTTTAACGTGTATGTATACTGACTTTCATTAGCATATATCACTACAACCATCCCAAGGCTACTAATATCATTTATTGTATTTGGACCATCATTATCAATTACAATTTCCATTGTCGAGTTTGGATATAGAACAGCACTGGCTATTCTCAAATAGCTGCATTCCACATTGTATGGATTTTTGAGCAATCTATAAACCTGAACCATTGAATTAGTGGTGAGTAGTGTTGTGTAAATAGCTAGAGCAATTATTGCAAAACTAATTATTGCTGCTGATACTGGTGATGAGACTCCTCTCCCCATGGCCTCACCCAGTGTATTGATACTCAGCAGAAACACCATTTGGTAATACAAAAACTATTCTTGTTGGAATTGACAAAGAGGTTGCATTGAATGCTTTTATAGTTATTGTTTCACCAACATCCCAAATACCATTCTGCACACTTTCCGTGTAGTTCCACTTCCCCAACCCACCACTACTACTATACAAAAGCAAAATTGTTTTTGCACTGTCCTGGAGATAAACATCTGATTGTGCAAGCTCCTGCTGTGATATTGCTCTAGATCCAGTGTTCTTAGCGTATATAACAAAGTATTTTGTTGTTGATGTGTTTATGGAGACTAGAACTATTGATATTTGCGTACTTATCTTGTTTTGAGCACTTTTTATGATTAGCCTCATAGAAGAGTCTATTACACTTATTTGAGATAGTAGCATTGCTGAAACCATTGAAGCTAGAATAATACCAGCAATAACTATAATGGCCGTGTTTATGCTTTCAGAAACCATTTACTCAACACCATTGCTTGTAGCAAGCTTCAAAATCTCTTCACTAGCCTCCTTATCATCAACTCCAAAAACCTTTGCAAGATTGTATATGTGTATTATCTGCTCATTAATCTTCAAACCAATTTTCCTAGCCCTATAAACAAAGTCTACAACACTTAAAACAATCTTCTCCTCCTCATCATCAACAACATTAACAGCTTTCATAAACTTTGCAATCTCCTCTATAACCTCCTTAGGAACCCTGTTAAGCATGTCATCAACCCACTTCACAAGTTTTATAAGACCAGACAACCCAAGCTTTCTATACCCCCTATACACAACCTCTCTAGAAACCTTCTCAAAATCAATCTGAGACCCAGGCTCCTGCCCAGCTTCAGAAGCCTCAGATGCTGTGGCCTGTGTAGCTATGTTTCTAAGGGCTTGCTCAAAGCTTTCTATAATGCGATTGGCTTTAGGAGCCTCCTTCCTTGTTTTGGAATACTCCCTAAGAACATTGAATGGGTTTGTAGCCTCAGCAACAGCAGCTCTAATATCAACCAAAGCACTTTTTATCTCATCAACACTTTTAGAAAAATCCTCTCTAATCTTCCTAATCTCCTCCTCAACAGAATCAACTCTAGAAGCAAATTCCTTGAGCTTGGAATCAACAAGAATAGAAACATGCTCAGCAACAGCCTCTTTAACACCATTAACATCTATCACAGGTTGCTGAACAGCAGAAACCTCAACAGGCTTAATCTCCTCCACAAACTGCTCCTCAGAAGCAGGAGAAGCAGCAACAAATCTTCTAGCAATTGGATGAACAAACAATCTGCAGAAAACACAATTGCAAGGCCATTCAGAGCCAGCCACAGCAAACCCCCACCACAAAATTATCTATGTCTAGACCTGCTTAAATATATTACTAAGCCAAACAAAATGTGAAAACCTATCGCAAGAGAAACAATAGCAGCACCAACAAGAATATAGAAAACCAGATCGCTTTGAAAAGAGGAGAGATATAGCACCACAAAACCAATAATAATGAATCCCAATGCCTCAAAAACAATTAAAGCAATAGAGAAGTTTGAAAGAGAAGAGGGTTGAGAACCAGACAAAAAAATAAACTTGTTTTTAATACTCATACTCATTTCAAAAACCTCCACAGCTCTAGCCAAAGTCCATTATCATAGCTGTTAGTGAAGCTGGCACAGTTCTCTCAACAGTTAAGGCAGCACCAAGAGGAGGCTTAATCTCAACCTTTATCACATCATATGAGCTAACATTCAAAGAGCTTGGCAACAATCTGGTGAAGTTTACCACAACTAATGCTTTTTCTCCAGGACCCAGCACAGTATCGCCATTGGAGCGAGGACCGCAAATAATAGCAACACCATTCTCCACTCTACCAGTTGTGTTACATAGCATAGTTACGTTATATGAAGATTGAGGCGTTGGTATTGCTTGTGCAAGCTTGCTATAAATGTTTGAAAATGCAGCTTTTCCTGTTATCCACAGAGCTATGGTTGTTTTGTTTGGTGTTAAATCAACTTCTTTTTGACCTGCCGACAATCTAATTGGTATGATAATACACTCAACTCTCTTATTAGTTGTATTTACTTGTGCTAGCACAGATCCATCTAGTTCTAGAGAGCTGCTTGCTTGCGCTAGCCCAGCTGCCATAACCTCTTTGCTTCTCTGTGTAGTGTAGAAGCCCATGTTTAGTGCTACAAATGCTAGTGCTGCTGCTACTACAACGAATGCTATTAGCACTATTGCTGCTTCTATACCAACTATTCCCTTTAAGAGTCTTGTTTTCACCTGGGTTTCACCTTCGGTTTTCACTTTTCTATTTGTGTGTATTTAGAATACTGGTTTGAGGCGACTAGCTGTCTTGAACTCTAATCTTGGTATTTAATTGAATGTTGTTTCTCCAGCTTGTTTAGCCTTTCTGCTTATAAAATTCTAATGTTGAAACAAGATATGTGAAATTGCGCATGTTCTTCTCTACTGCTACTACTGCGGGTTTCTACAAATCATTTCCTTGACCCCACTCCTCTTTTGATTGTTTATAGCCTAATTTCTCTCTGTTTGCTACTGCCACTGCTTTTTGTTGGGGATGAAAAGTGTGTAGTGCTGAAAAGACTTTGCTCAATAATTTGAGGAGTAGTGGAAATGTCGCTGATGTTGATTTTGAGTGTAGCGATACTAGTATTCTTGTCAGGGTTACTTTTATGGGTGTTCTCTCTATGAATGATCTTGATAGTGTTGTCAGTGTTTTGAAGAGGGTTTTCACAGGCTATAAACTATCGAATATTAGTATATCCTCTCCTAGCTTCATAGATGTTTTTATTGAGTTTGAGAAGGTTGGTGGGAGAAGATGAGTGGCTTTGATGGTGAAACAGCATTAAAGGTTGGTAGAGACCTTTCTTTTTTCAATTCTAGGTTGCAGATGCTGAGAGAGCTTGATTCTGTAATCGATTTTGCTAGGGGGTATTTGCAGCTTAGAATAGTTTTGTGTCTTGGCTCAAGAAACTCTTTGAGTACTAGAGACATTGCTTCCTTGCTTAGTGAAAGACAAAAATCTGTTGTTGATGCTATTAGAAAGCTTGTTGCAAAGGGTCTTGTTGCTAGAGAGTCTGATGGTGGTGTGGATCTATACAAGCTTTCTGACTCTGGTCTGGAGTTTTATAGAAAGCTTCAGAGCATTGTTGGTGATGGGTACAGGTATAGAGTTTCGAGAGAAGAGAGAAGGGAGATGGTTCTCGACATAGCATCTGAAATGACTAGATATACCCACTTGGCTGACGCGATCATAGCTATTGCAACAAGCAAAAATGGGGAACTGACTCTAGCGGACATAGCCGATGCTATGAAGCTTGGTGTGGATAGGGCTAGAACATACATAGAGATGTTCAGTGAGAGAAGAGGTGGTGTGAGAGTTTTTAAGAGAGTTGAGAAAACATCAAAACTGCTTGCAGCATTAGCAAAAATATTGAAGCCTCTGAAAATAAACATAAAAACAACGACAATCTCCTACAGAATTACTGACGAGGGTTTAGCAATTTTCTATAGACAGCCATATTACTTGAAGTACAAAAAGAGCTTGGCAAGCAAAATAGCTACAAAAGTTTTTGGCTCTGCTCACCCAAGAATAGTGCTAAAGAAAATGACGCTAATGATGCTAGCAGCATCTTTAGTAACAAGTTTAGCGGCTTTGGCAACTGCAACACCAGTAGCAATTGCTTTATGTGGCAGCATGACGTTTGCAACCTCGCTACTCTACATAGGCTATAAAGCTGTTTAGCTACTTCTCTATATAGGTACATATAATTGGTAAAGCCTCGGCAACAATGCTTTCTATCTTGTCTAAAAACCCATCAAGTTTAGCATAAATGTTGACTGTTGTTGGATATGCAAGTATGGTGTAGTGTTTTCTCGTTATCTTAGCCCTCTTCCCCTGAACCTCACCATTTTCATGAGCAGCCAAAACATTTATATTTACTCTAAACGGAAGTTTTATAACAATTGTTGCAACCATTGGCAATGGCTTCGACAGTTCCACTCCAAGTCTTCTACTTAAATAGCTTAAAACATTCAACACATTCTCAACCTCACTCGCCTTTGATGATACATCCACTTTATTAGCTGTTATTTGCACACCAAATCCATCGATCTTCGTTGTTATATACTTCAACCTTCCAATGGTTCTAATCTCTGCATTCAGAACTGTAGCAGCAAATGAAACATCTATTTGGTTTTTCAGCGGCTTTGAAACCCACCTCACAAGAGTTTTTCTTCTACACATTCTAACTTCTTGAAATAGTTTAGACAAAAACATTTGAAGAGGAGCTTCATTATTTACAGAATCTTGAATAACGTTGCTAAGAGCCTTGATTATGTCCTGAGGCTCATAACCAGCTCTTCTAAAACATCTATACATACTCAACCCCGGCAAACCAGCAAGATTATATGCTTTTGCCTCATAAACATCTATTTCCTCTTCTAATCTTCTTTGAATTGCTTTACCAACTATGTTCGCTGCACTAGAACCCCACAAACTTTGCAAAACATTTTCTATTTCATTGTATCTGGAATTGCAAAGACTTTTTCTTAGATAAAGCTTGAGAATCTCTATAAGTCCAGGAACAATACTGTTAATAATTCTTTCAACACTTTCTTCGTCAAAGCATGTATAGCTATTCCAAGAAAGATCTTCCAGAAACTCAAAGGGCTTATCATCAATAACCTCACCAGTTTCAGAATCAATTACAAACCCCTCTCTAGTTCTTATTATTCTCCCCATAACTTCTCACATGCTTTTCTATAAAAATCTAATGTTAAGGCAAATATAAATACTGCTAGTAATGCTTAAAGCGAAAGTTTTATCTAGCCCGGAGATTCAAGAGATTTGAAGAAAAGTTGGTGTGTAATTGTATGAGCGAGGTTGTCGTTGAGAAAGATGATTTGAGAATTGTTATAAGGTCTTTGAATGGTGGTGTGAGAGAGGAAGATGCAGAGATAGTCTTAAAAGCAGTTGAAGCTATTTTCAATGGCTCAGCATCTCTAATTGAAAAACCTGGCAATGGACTTGCTCTGGGAAATGGCAATAATGGCAATGGAGATAACAAATCCAATAAAAGAGTTTACTATTCTCCGTGGCTGCTAGCATGGATTGCTGAAGCAAATGGCTATAGAGATTACCATCACATTGTTTTTAATGCTTTGATTGCTGAAGAGAGGTTTTCTAAAAGAAAGTAATATTTAGCTGTAAGCATAATTCTTCATAGCTACATAACTATGTT
>ERZ1669248.1016-NODE-1016-length-11132-cov-5.325088_pt1 | contig 11132 bp, 13 predicted proteins | sample MGYA00579296_ERZ1669248 | MGnify/ENA primary metagenome ERZ1669248 (study PRJEB41166, sample SAMN08046057) | hot springs metagenome | biome: hot spring; feature: neutral hot spring; material: thermophilic sediment; isolation source: thermophilic sediment from...
CGGTTTGCAACAGCTCATGGCGTTTTAAGCGCAGAGCCCGCATATGCGCCAGCAATTCCTCCACAATCAATCGCACATAAGCCGCCTCATCGCGCTGCGGCAAGCCCTCGCTTAATGTGGGCGCGTGAATCCGCTGCAGGGCCACCAACAGCGAAGGCCAGCCCTCTCGCTTGCGCAATTTGCTTGGCAATAATTCATCTAAATCCGCCAATGCCACCTGTAATGCCTGCGCAACCAAAGCACGCAACTTGCCTTGGCTTAAGCCTTCAGTGCTGGGATAAATCGGCAAAATTGCCTCCAGCTGCGCCGAGCTCATCAACTCCGGTTGCGCCATCTCAAGGCCATGCGCCCCCGCACGCACCTCGCCAAACAGCAAATAGGTTTGCCCGGTTTGCAAGGTGGGGCCAAAACGACCGAACTGCCATAAGGTAATATCACCCGACTCATCAAACCCCTGCGCCACCTGCCGCGCTTTACCCCGCATCAAGGGCTTAGACTCGCTAATCGTAACTTGCACCAAAACCGATTGCCCCAGCAAATACGCACCCAACGGCATGATTTGGCCGCGATTTTCATAGCGAATCGGCAAATGCCACAACAAATCGCTTAAGGTCAGCACCGATAACCGCGCCAATTGCGCGGCCACGCGCGCACCCACACCGGCCAAAAGTTCAACCGAATCAGAGAGTTTCAATGAAGTCGCGCGGGTTTTTGGGGCAGTCATAGCGTTAAAATAATAGGGTAATTAAGCGTTTGTATGGGTTTAAAAAGCAATTCACTATATACTTTTACACAAATTAAAAGCGTTTGATGCCGCGCCATGCCAAATCAGGTGCGCACAAGCGCTTTAACTTAAAATAAGCTGCGCGGATAACCGCTTTTGCTTGCGCTTAAATTTAATGATTCAATTTTTTATGCTCGGAGGTTCCTGTGGCCGTTGGTAATGCCCCTAAGACTGATTCCAATGCGAAGTTTGTCGGCTTTGTCGCTGTGATTGTTTTACTCGCAGCGGTTTATTATTTGGTCAGCTCGCTTGTCAGCGTGGTGAATCGTTCTGCTTTTAAAAATGAGTACGCCCAAACGCCCGCAGCCCCCCAAACTGTTAATACGGCTGCCAATACAGCTACCAACACGGCGCCCAGCGCTGCCGCCGCACCGGCGGCAGCACCGGTTTCCGTTGCCGCCGCGGGCAATGCGGAACTCGGCAAAACCGCTTACGCTACTTGCGCAGCCTGCCATGGTGCCGATGGCAAAGGCAATGGCGGTGCCTTCCCTAATTTAACCAAACTCAATGCGGCCGATGCGCAAGCAATTCTGACCGCCTTTAAAAAAGGCGATATGGATTACCTGAAAAAGCATGACCTAGGCGGCGCGCGCTACAGCACCATGGCACCCCAAGCCGCCGGCTTATCCGATACTGATATTGCCGATTTAGCGGCCTACATTGGGTTATGGAGTGGGGCAGCACCTGCCGCCGCGCCAGCCACAACGGCAAGCCCAGCACCGGTTGCCGCGCCTGCTGCAACCAAACTCGTTTCTAGCGAGACCATCGCTTATGGTCATTCGCTCTACTCATCCTGCGCGGTGTGTCATGGCAACGAGGGCGAAGGTGCTCGGTTATTTGGTGCGCCCAAAATTGCTGGCCTGCCTTATGCCTCGGTTACCTCGTTGCTGGGGTTGTATCGCAAAGGTCAGCAAATGGGTGCCAACTCCTATGCGATGATTCCTCAAGCCAAAAACCTCACGGATAATGAAATCGACGCACTGGCGAACTATATTGCCGTTATGAACACCGCCGCTGCACACGGTGCCTCGGCCAACGATTAACCCAAATTAAAGCCATAAACCCTTAAAACCGCCGTGAGTTCCTATCGGCGGTTTTTTTATTGACGGCCTTTTTATTAGGAGCCCCACCATGCTGTTTGAGGTTCAAAACGTCGCTACGCGCTTTAGTGCGCCCATCAGCTTTTCGCTCGATGCCGGCGAGGTTTTAACGGTTTTTGGGGCATCGGGCAGTGGCAAAAGCCAAATGTTGCGCGCGCTGGCCGATTTATCGCCCCATGAAGGTGCTGTTTTTTTAGAAGGCATCAACCAAGCCACCCTGCGACCGGAGCAATGGCGCAGAAAAGTGGGCTATGTACCCGCTGAATCGGGCTGGTGGGCTGATTTGGTTGGTGCGCACTTTCACACCCGCCCGCCTGCCGATTGGCTTGCCGCCCTGTCGCTGCCGCCTGAACTGCTGGATGCGCCGGTTGAACGGCTTTCTTCTGGCGAGCGGCAACGCTTAGCTGTGCTGCGCGCATTAACCATTGAGCCGCGCGTGCTTTTACTCGACGAACCTACCGCGAATCTCGATGACCTCAACGCTCAAGCCCTAACCGCATTGGTGCTTAATTACGTGCAAAGCCATCAAGCGGCGGCGGTGTGGGTGTCGCACAACCGCGATGAGCGTTCGCGCTTGGGCGCGCGCAGCATCGAGATGCCAAGTGGCTCCACACCACTACCGGCTCAAGGTACCCCCGCATGAATCTGGAACAATTATCCCTCTTTGATTTAAGCCTGGCTGCCCTGTTGGTTGCCGCCTTGGGGCTTGTGCAATTGCTCATGGGGTTAGGGCTATTGCGCTCGCTGGCCATTGGCAGTGTGCGCATGACAGTCCAGCTTTTGCTGGTTGGCCTTGTGCTCAAAACGCTATTCGAAACGGCCAATTTGGGCTGGGTTAGCCTTATGGCGCTCATTATGCTGGCTTTGGCCGGCTATGAAGTCACCGCGCGGCAAAAACGCCCCATCAAGGGCTGGCAAGGGTATGGCATTGGCCTGCTTTCTATGGGCGTGACCGCGGCCGCCATTACGCTGTTTGCGCTCATCATTATTATTGCACCCAACCCTTGGTACACGCCGCAATACGCCATCCCCTTGCTCGGCATGATTTTGGGCAACACCATGACGGGGATCGGCCTTGCGCTCAATCACCTCACCCAAACCGCTTGGAGTGCACGCATTAAAATTGAAGCCCGATTATTGCTCGGGCAAACCGCACAGCAAGCCACCGCTGAATTGCGCATGGAGGCATTGCGCGCGGGCTTGATTCCCACATTGAATATGTTGGCGGCCGCCGGTTTAATCAGCTTACCCGGCATGATGACCGGTCAAATTTTGGCCGGTGCCGCGCCGATGGATGCCGTGCGGTATCAAATTTTAATTATGTTTTTGATTACCGCCGCCAACGGCTTTGGCGCCCTATTGGCGGTGCACTTAGGCACACGCCGCTTATTTGATGAGCGGGCGCGCCTGCGACTGGATCGATTAACCACACGCTAAAGCGGAATACTCCGCCGGGTTATTCAGCCGGACTGCCTGCAGCAATGGGGTTAAGCAACAAGGAGCGCTTCATTTTTTTGGGCACAGGCAAGCCCATGAGTTCAAGTACCGTGGCGGCAATGTGGGCAATCCCCCCGCCGGTGCGCAGCCGAGGCTCAGCCTCATCAATCACTAAGCACGGTACGGGGTATACCGTATGCTGGGTATGTGGCTCACCCGTCACAGGATCCACCATTTCATCGCAATTGCCATGATCGGCCGTAATGATGATGGACAACCCATAGGCTTGGGCCACTTCGACCAAGCGCCCCACTTCTGTATCAACCGTTTCAACGGCGCGAATCACCGCCTCTCGCACGGCGGTGTGGCCGACCATATCGCCGTTGGCGAAGTTCACCAGTAAAAAGCCATACGCTTCCCGTTTTATCGCCGCAATCGTGGCATCGGCCACTTCATGCGCGCTCATTTCGGGTTGCAAATCGTAGGTGGCCACTTTGGGCGAAGGCGCCATGTAGCGATCTTCACCGGCAAACGGGGCTTCTTTGCCGCCGTTGAAAAAGAAGGTGACATGCGGGTATTTTTCGGTTTCGGCGCAGTGAAATTGCTTGATCCCCGCTTGGCTAATCACTTCAGCCAACACATTTTTTGGCCGATCGGGCGGAAAACCAATGGGCGAGAGGAATCGCGGATCATATTCAGTTAAGCAAGTCACTAAGACCCGCTCATAATCCCCTCGATCAAAGCCTGTAAAATCAGCCAGCGCCAAGGCTTCGGTCAATTGCCGCGGCCTGTCGTTGCGGAAATTAAAGAAAATCACCGCATCGCTGGCCGCCAGCGGTTCAAATGCATCCAGCGCCGCGGGCAACACAAATTCATCGGTTTTGCCAGCGGCATAAGAGGCCTCAAGCGCATCGTTGGCGGTCGCAAAGTGTTCACCCACCCCCCGCACAATCGCTTGCCAGGCAAGCTCGGTGCGCTCCCAGCGCTGATCGCGATCCATCGCGTAATAACGCCCGCTCACCGTGGCAATAGCGCCACCGGCGAGCTTCAAACGTGCTTCTAGCTCAGGCAGATAGCTGCGTGCTGATTTGGGCGCCGTATCGCGACCATCGGTAATCATGTGCACCAAAGGCCGCGCCCCATGCTGGCTGGCTAAATCAATTAGCGCCAGCAAGTGGGAGATATGGCTATGCACACCGCCATCCGAAACCAAACCGATTAAATGCAGTGGGCGATTCGCTGCCGCCGCCTTTTGCACCGCCTCAACCAAAGCCGCATTGGTATAAAAACTGCCATCGGCCACCGCATCATCAATGCGCACTAAATCTTGCCGAATTAAATCACCGCAGCCCAGCGTGAGATGCCCCACTTCCGAATTGCCCATTTGACCATCAGGCAGGCCGCACGCCCGCCCTGAAGCTTCAATCACCGTGTGGGGATGATGGGCAAATAAATGATCTAAGTTCGGCGTACTGGCTAAAGCAAAGGCATTATTTTCGCGGCTGGGGTTCACCCCAATACCATCCATAATAATGAGTAAAACGGGATTTCGTGGTGCAGTTCGTGACATGGTTGTTCCTATCCATACATTAATCAGGGCAGGTTCGCTGCCCGTCAGAAATTTGTTCGCCCACCGAGCGGTGCATTCACCCCAAGGGGCAACTTAATTGGCTGGCTAACCGGCCTCGCCCGGTTTTTTCGGCGGCGCATCCGGCAATGGCGGCGCGTTACTTGGTGGCGCAGGCGGCTGCTCATCGGGCGGCACTGCTGGGTCGCCGGGCGCATCTATTGGCGCGTCCAAGCGGCGCTGCTCGGCTTCGGCCTCATCAAGGGCTTTATCAAAATCCAAAGGCTCAGCCGCAGCTTGCTGCTCATAGGCTTCATGGCGTTTGGTGACTTCATCCTCTTCATAGGCCGCATCCCGCGCGGCGTCTTCTTCGGCTTCTTCGGCTTCTTGGGCGGCCAAGGCTTGCGCGCGCGCCATTTTAGCCTTATAAAAAAAACGGCTCACAAGCAACCCTAATTCGTACAGCAAAATGATGGGGATGGCCATCATAAACTGCGACATCACATCCGGCGGCGTAAGAATAGCGGCAACAATAAACGCAATCAAAATGGCATACCGGCGAAACTCGGCGAGCTTAGTCGGGGTTACCACCCCAATAATTACCAGCAATACGATGGCAACTGGCACCTCGAACACAAAGCCAAACGCAAAGAAGAGCGAGGTCACAAAACTCAAATATTCGCCAATATCTGGGGCAAAGTTCACATCATTGGGGCCGGCGGCAGCCAAAAAACCAAATACGATGGGAAACACCGCAAAGTACGCAAATGCCGCGCCTAAGTAAAACAAAATGGTGCTGGAAAAAACCAAGGGCGCCACTAATCTTCGCTCATGCTTGTATAAGCCGGGCGCGACAAATGCCCATAACTGATACAGCAAAAAAGGAATCGCAATAAAAAGTGCGGTTAACGCGGTGAGCTTCAAGGGGATGAAAAAAGGCGAAGCCACTTGCACCGCGATCATGGTGGTGCCGGGCGGCATGTGCTTTGATAGCGGATCGGCCAGCAAGGTGAATAAATCGTTGCGCAACGGGAACAGGGCAATAAACAGCACCAGCACGGCAAGAACGGATTTGAGTAAGCGATTGCGCAACTCAACTAAGTGGGCGAGAAAACCGGCAATGCCTTCTTGCTCTTGTACGCTGGCGGCAGGTTCCTCTGAGCCGTTTTTATTGGGCGCATCAAGGGCCGGCATCGAATCGCGATCGCTCATGGTGTTTTAGTATCAGATGTGGGTGAGGCAGCCGGCTGCGCCTCGGCGGGCGTTGCCAAAGGTGCCTCAAACGGGCGTTTAAAAGGCTTGCCGGTACTTTGTTCAAGTGCGCGGATTTCATCATCAAAACTGAGTGCCGAGGGCGATTCGAGCGCGGCGGCGGGGTGCTCGGCCACCTGTTCGATTTTTTCGGCCGGGGCGGCTTGCGAATCAATCGCCGCAAGTTTTTGTCGCTCCGATTGCGCGGCAGCGCGCAAGCTCGCTTCGGCGTCATCCACCGCGACCTGCATGTGCCGCCCCGACTCGGTGACTTCTTGGCGGGTTTCTTCAACCAGTGCGCGCAGCTTTGAGATTTCGGACTCTTGTGCGTTCAGCAGGTTTTTCATATCACTTAAGTTAAATTCGCTATCTAGCTCTGCCTTGGCATTGGCGACAAATTTTTTGACTTTGTACACCCAAGAGCCAATCGTGCGCGCTAAACCGGGCAGGCGCTCGGGGCCGACCACAATCAAGGCGATCACAAGAATCAGGAAAATTTCCCAGATGCTGAATCCGAACACGGCTTAACCCCGAATGTTGGCGCGACACACCGACATTAATTCGGCTTGGTGCCCGAAGAATCTTGGGTATTACGTGCAACCGTTTCGCCTTCAATGACCCGACCCGCATCCGCGCTTTTATGCGCTAAAAAATCGGGCGTGGTGCTGGCTGCGGCGGCATCTTCAGGCTTTTTGTCCTCATCTTTAACCGCACTTTTAAAACCTTTAATCGCACTACCCAAATCGCTGCCTAAGTTTTTGAGCCGTTTGGTGCCGAACAGCAACAAAACAATCGCCAAAATAACTAACCAATGCCAAATACTAAAACTACCCATTTTTCATACTCCTCAAAAATTAATTATCTTGCGTGATCTTGATGGCGCGCGGCCTTTTCTTCAAGCCCTGATAACCCAAACCGGCGCGCCAATTCGTCAAACACCGCCTGATGCGGGATATTCGCATCGGCCAGTAAAACCAAACTATGAAACCATAAATCAGCAAGCTCACTCACGATGGCATCCGGATCGGAACCCACGGCCGCCAGCGCGGTTTCAACGCCCTCTTCGCCCACTTTTTGCGCAATTTTATGCCGCCCTTTGGCAAACAAGCTGGCCACGTAGGATTGCTTGGGATCTGCATGCTTGCGCTGCTCGATCACCAACGCCAATTGCTCAAACAGATCAGACGCTGTGCGCGGTGCGGGTTCAGTGGCCATAAATCTCATCGGGTGATTTTAATACGGGATCGGTGGTTTGCCATTGCCCATCTTTGAGCTGGCGGTAAAAGCAGCTGACCCGTCCGGTGTGACAGGCAATGCCGCCCATCTGTTCAATTTCGAGCAAAATCACATCGCCATCACAATCGAGGCGCAGGCTTTTAACCTTTTGAATATGGCCACTTTCTTCGCCTTTATGCCACAATTTTTGGCGTGAGCGCGAGTAATACACCGCCTCACCCGTGGCCGCCGTTTGCGCGAGCGCCGCCGGATTCATCCAAGCGAACATCAAGATACGCCCCGTGTGCGTATCTTGCGCAATAACGGGTACAAGGCCATCGGCATTCCACACCACATCGGCGATCCAATCTGAAGGGCTGGCAGAGGGGCTGAGGGTCATCTCGACTCACTGGGCGTTATGGGCGGCATTTAAAGAAAACGGAGTATATAACAGGCGGCGCCAAAAACCGGCTGGGTTTGTGGGATTGTGCGGTAAATTAGGCGCGAACTTCAATGCCTGCCGCCGCCATATTCGCTTTGGCCTCTGAAATTCGATGCGTACCAAAGTGAAAAATACTGGCGGCCAATACCGCATCCGCGTGGCCTTGCACAATCCCTGCGGTGAGATCATCAAGCGATCCCACTCCGCCTGAGGCAATCACCGGCACGGGCACAGAATCTGCGATGGCGCGGGTTAAATCCAAATCAAACCCAAGCTTTGTGCCATCGCGATCCATACTGGTCACCAGCAGCTCACCCGCGCCATAGCACGCCATGCGCTGCGCCCACTCAACGGCATCTAACCCCGTCGGCTTGCGCCCGCCGTGGGTAAAAATTTCCCAGCGCAACGGCTCGCCCAAAGCGGATACCCGCCGAGCATCGATGGCGACCACCACACATTGTGCGCCCACCGAATCGGCAATTTCTTTAATGAGGTCAGGCTCGTGCACGGCCGCTGTATTGATTGACACTTTATCGGCACCGGCATTCAGCAAGCGGCGTACATCGCTTATCGCCCGAATGCCACCACCCACGGTGAGGGGGATAAACACCTGCTCGGCCACTTGTTCCACCATGTGCAGCAAGGTTTCGCGCCCCTCGTGCGAGGCGGAAATATCAAGAAAAGTGAGCTCGTCTGCACCCTCGTCGTTATATCGGCGCGCCGCTTCGACAGGATCGCCCGCATCGCGCAACGATTCAAACTGCACCCCTTTCACCACACGGCCATCGGCGACATCAAGGCAGGGAATAATACGTTTAGCCAAGCTCATATAAAAACCATCATTGGAAAACCATTATTGGAGAATCATCATCCGAACATAGCCATTTAAAGAGAACGCGCCTCATCAGGGCGCTGGATTATACCCGCCAAGGCTTTCATGATTTAATTTAAACCAAGCCTCGCCATTACTCGGTAAACGGCGGAATGCCACGCCGCTCGTCCACACGGGCTTGGGCAATGCGCAAATCAATACCGCCTTCATATAAGGCGCGACCAATAATCGCGCCCGAAACGCCATCGTCACCGGCATCAATGAGCCGATCAATATCGGCCATATCGGTCATGCCGCCCGAGGCGATAATCGGTATTCGTACCGCGCGCGCCAAGGCTCGGGTTGCCTCCATGTTGGCGCCCTGCATCATGCCATCGCGCGCAATATCGGTGAATACAATCGAGGAAACCCCATCTTGCTCAAAGCGACGCGCCAAATCGGTTGCGGTTTGGTTGGAAATTTTGGCCCAGCCATCCACCGCCACCATGCCATCTTTGGCATCCAGCCCCACAATGACATGACCGGGAAAGGACAAACAGGCATCACTCACAAAATGCGGATCAGATACCGCTTTCGAGCCGATAATGACATAAGAGACACCCATAGCCAGATATTGCTCAATGGTATCCTCATCCCGAATCCCGCCGCCGACTTGAATCGGCAAATCAGGAAAAGCGGCGCAAATGGCGGCAATGCTCTCCCGATTTTTTGGGCTACCCGCAAAAGCGCCATCCAAGTCCACCAGATGCAAACGCCGCGCGCCGGCCTCAGTCCAGCGGCGCGCTATGGCAACCGGATCATCGGAGAACACTGTGTCGTCGTCCATGCGCCCTTGTTTTAAACGCACACACTGACCGGCTTTCAAATCAATAGCGGGGATAAGTAACATAAGCTGCGCCCTCGACACGCAAAATTCAAACAATCAAACGCAAAAAAATCGGGGGTTAGTCGGGGCGACCATCCCAGCGGGTAAAGTTTTTTAACACCTGAAGGCCATCCTCGGCACTTTTTTCAGGGTGCGACTGAATGGCAAACACCGACCCCTGCGCCAGCGCAGAGGCATAACCAATACCGTAGTCGGTGGTGCCCACCGGCAACGATTCATCTTCAGGCGCACAATAATAACTGTGCACAAAATAAAACCGGCTCAGATCGGCCACGCCCCGCCACAAAGGATGCGGCCGAATTTGCTTGATTTGATTCCAACCCATTTGCGGGATTTTCAAGGCCAAACCCTGGGCATCGCGCCCGGCAGGAAACCGCCGTACCGCGCCCTTAAACCAACCCAGCAAATGCACACCGCCGTTCTCTTCGCTATGATCGAGCATCACCTGCATGCCCATGCAAATACCCAAAAAAGGCCGCGTTTGGGCGGCCTCAGCCAAAGGTGCCAGCAATTCGCGAGCACTGAGCGCCGTCATACAATCCCCCGCGGCACCTTGGCCGGGAAATACCACGCGATCGGCATTCAAAATTTCAGCCGGGTTATCGGTAATCAGCACCTGCGTGCCCAGCGGCGCCACATGCTCAATCGCCTTAGCGACCGAGCGCAAATTACCCATGCCATAATCAACAATCGCAATCGAACCGGCCATCGTTACAACGAGCCTTTGGTTGAAGGGATTTGATTGGCTTGGCGCGCATCGGGCGAAAGTGCCATCCGCAACGCACGCCCAAACGCCTTGAAAATCGTTTCGGCCTGATGATGCGCGTTATCACCGCGAAGATTATCAATATGCAAGGTCACACCCGCATGATTCACAAGCCCACGGAAAAACTCCTCCACGAGCTGGGTTTCAAACCGGCCGATGGTATTACGGGTAAAATTGCAAGAAAACACCAAACCCGGGCGGCCAGATAAATCAATCACCACGCGAGATAACGCCTCATCCAGCGGTACATAAGCATGGCCATAACGCGAAATACCGCGCTTATCACCCACCGCTTTAGCCAGCGCCTGACCAAACACAATGCCGCAATCCTCAACCGTGTGGTGGTCATCAATATGCCAATCGCCTTGCGCTGCAAGCTCAATATCCACCAAACCATGCCGGGCAATTTGATCAAGCATATGCTCAAAAAAAGGCACCCCCGTCGTCAAAATGGCACGGCCATCGCCATCTAAGTTCAAGTTAAGATCAATTTGAGTTTCCGCCGTGCGGCGGCTCACTTGTGCGGTACGAGCGGGCATCATAGGCTTTCGTGTGTTCAAAGGTAAATCAGGCAGCAAGCATACAACGGACAGCGCCGCGCCGTCAGCAATTGATGTAAAAATTTGAAGTAAGAGCTTGACGAACTACCGCAAATCGCGTTTAATTTGCGGCCTTGTATGGCCAGGTAGCTCAGTCGGTAGAGCAGAGGATTGAAAATCCTCGTGTCGGGGGTTCGATTCCCTCCCTGGCCACCAGATTAGGGATTTTTACGTACCAAGAAAACCCAAGTAAATATTTAAACCCGCATACTAGCCAAGTTTGCGGGTTTTTTTATGCCTGTAGCGTCCCAAG
>ERZ1669248.1017-NODE-1017-length-11129-cov-8.042171_pt1 | contig 11129 bp, 10 predicted proteins | sample MGYA00579296_ERZ1669248 | MGnify/ENA primary metagenome ERZ1669248 (study PRJEB41166, sample SAMN08046057) | hot springs metagenome | biome: hot spring; feature: neutral hot spring; material: thermophilic sediment; isolation source: thermophilic sediment from...
CAATGACATCAACTGGCTTGATAGTTTCTGGTCTAGGAATCCTCTTGGTTATCATAGGAAATATTTTGCCATCTCTATAAGCTAGTCTAGCCTCCCTATCCTCATATGAGCCGTATCTTCAGTCTCAGCCAACTATCTTCAGCCTGCAGCCTCCAACGATCTCAACAAATCCATCCCTGATTCTGTAGCCTTGATTACGTGTTAGCAACATTCCAAGCGCTTTAACCCTTGGTATTTTACCTTTCCTCGGGCTTCTAAGCCACGACTCTGCAATCGACAAAGCCTCTCTATAGCAATCCAAAGCAGCTCTAGATGGGAGATTAAACAGATTTTTAAGCTCGCTGTATAGCATTTTATGAGCTTTTGAAATAGATGATGCATTATTCTCGATTATTTTCTCAATCGAGTAGTTCAAAGCGCTTCTGTATCTTTTAGGAGATCCAGGACGGTGGGCTCGGGGCCAACCATCATCCCAATAGTCAGGGTTAGCAAACCCTCACCGCCCACCGTCCAATCACCTCAGAAACAGGCAAATTTGTGAAGAGTTTATAAACTTTCATCCCCGCCTTTGAAAGGCGAGGCTTTCGATTATAAAACTTTTTATATCTCATTAAAACGATTAGTTGTTGTTGAAGACTAGTGTTTACAATGAGAAATTCAAGGGTTTAGTGCTGTGGAGTGCCCATCTAGAGAGCGTTTGGTGGATTTTCTGGGAGCTGGTATTGTAGATGCTTTTAGAAGCGTTTTTGGCGAGAATCTCGTGTCTATCGTTCTTTTTGGCTCCTATGCTAGAGGGGATTTTGAAGGTGATAGCGATGTTGATGTTTTTGTGGTTGTTGGTGAGATTGGGGATAGGTTTGAGCTTCATAAGAAAATCGATTTGGTTGAGGATATTCTCAAACCATTTTTTGAGTGTTTGAAGAGATACGGGCTTAACCCTGTTCTATCCCCGATCGTGCTAGACAAGGTAATGGCTTCTAAAACAAGGCCGCTCTACTTGGACATGGTGTTTGATGCCAGGATGCTGTATGACAGAGAAGATTTTATGAAGAATGTTTTGGACCGTGTCAAGAAGAAGCTTGAGGAGTATGGAGCGGAGAGGATAAGAATCGGAAGAAAGTGGGTTATTGTAATAAAGAAGGAGTACAGGTTTGGAGAGGTGATTGAGATTTAACAACGTGGAAATAGCTAAGGCGTATATTGAGGAAGCTGAGAAGAGGCTGAGGGTAGCTGAGATGATGCTAAAGGAGAAGTCCTATGCCTACGCCATTAGGCAATGCCAGGAGGCTGTTGAGCTATCATTAAAAGCGGCTTTGAGACTTGTTGGAGTTGAACCACCAAAGTGGTACGACGTGGGACCGGTGTTGGTGGAGTTTCCTTGGAGATTCCCCAGCTGGTTTAAAGAGAAAATACCTGAGCTGGCAGCCATATCCAGGTGGCTTAGACGTGAAAGAGAGCCGTCGATGTATGGTGATGAGGAGCTGGGCCTACCACCATCAAAACTATATACAGAGCCCTATGCAGCCAAAGCCGTTGAAAGTGCTAAACTAGTTGTGACATATGTTAAGAAGCTCTTTGAAGAATACGTTCAAACGCGTTGAAGCTGTCTACCACCAAACTTCTTAGTTTTCCACGGTTCTATAATATATTATTATATGAAGGTAAAGCAATGGCAAACAAGCTTATGGATCAATGATTTCAAAGAGACTCTTGTTGATTTCATAGAAATAGATGCGAAGACAATAGGTTTTTGGGTATTAGGACTTATTGCAATTTTCGCCTTGTTTACCATTATGATGCCCCCATTTTCAGCATTAACGAGCAACCTACTTCTTTTAGAGTTTTATCCCTCCTACATTTATGAGCTTGGTCAATCAGATGCGTTATGGGTAAACGACGTATTCGTATTGTTCGGACAAATCCAAGTGCCAATATGCATCATATTAACCGGCCCCTACTGGATTACACGAACAGTGATATGCAAACTTGAAGTCAAATACAAATCAAGGCTTCTTGCAGATATGGCGATCTTTTTCGCGGTCTTCGCCATTTCAGAATATTTGAAATGGACCTATTACTTCTTTACCCAAAATCAACCATATAATACAGAAACCATCCCGAGCTCTATACTAATGAGCATGACCGCAAGCATACTAAAAGGACCTAATTTACAGAAATTCAACCAAAACATCCTGACACGCAAAAGAAGGCGATCCTAGCTAAGTGTATCTACGCTCGGGTTCAGCCGGTTTGCTGTAAGGATGAGGAGGATCCCCCCGAGGAGGAGCCTGATAGGGCGGTGGCCCAGCTCTGTGGTATTCCCGAGGATGTTGTCTATGACTTTAAGAGACTATTAAAGGTTTCCGCAGGGAAAAGGTTCCCGAGGAGGCTATCTAGGAGGAATAGGCCTTTCCCTCAATAGATTTTGCATGGAGAAGTATTGTTGCTGGACGAGTTGATTTCATGGTGTTTAACACCTCCGCGATTATGGATCTGCGGTGATGCCGAGATCACGCTTGAGGCCCCTTGGGGTTCGTGGAGGGTTGTTTGAAATGGAGAGGCGCGGAGTTGAGGTGGATCACGGGAAGGGAAGAAAGAGATGGGGAGAGTGTGGTTGCCAGTGCCCATTAACTAAGCTACCTTTGTTACTTCGGCTATCTTTGGTATTGTGGGCACGGGCCTCCCGCTCGGTACCCGCTCACTCTTCATGGACTCATCGGAGGCTTCATAGATGGGCACCACCGAGCCCGCCTCGCGGTTGGCTAGGTACAGCACCCAGCCTCTGGTGGCCACTTCGCCGCCATCGAGGCGGTTAAGCATCTATAGTGGCTAAAAAGCTCATAAACTTTTAACTAAGCCAACAGTCCAGATAAGCCATTAACATAGTGTCACTTCCACATGTTAAGTGGACAATCTTGTGAAGGCTAAATTTTTGGAAGAATTTTCGAGTACTTTTCCATCCTCATGATTTTCCTTCAGTCTGGATTAGCCAAGCCGTCCAGCAGAGCTCTACGGACCTATAGCCCATTCTAGGGCAACACCCTCACTCCCCTCAGACTCCTCCCTTATCTTGGGCAACACGTGCGGTGGAGCCGCTATCTCGACGTCTCTCAAGGAATTAGCTTGAATAGAAGTATCGAGTTCCTCCTCTCAAACTCTTCAAGCAGGAGAGCCCCGTAGCCAGCCGTAGCCTTCAAGCACCATGTCCAGGGCGTCTATACCCGTAGATGCTGACCCTTCTTTTCAGAGGCCTACGATCACGCCGCCGCTAAGTCTTTGAACCGTAGCAACGCAGCCTTTTTCCTTCCACACCCACCCTGCGTAAACGATCTGTGCGAAACCTGCATCCTCCTCTACTTGAGCGAAACGCCACCTGTAGCACATGCGGCTTAGAACCTGTAAGGCCTGAGCAATAGAGGGGTTGGGAATGCGGGTTTCGCACAGATGATCTATGCGACCATGGTTCGCAGGTGTTTGCCAAGCAAACAGGTTATAAGGGTTCCTTCATGCCTCAGAATGCGTCCAGCTAAATCGCGCATAGGTAACTTATGCACATCGACGACATTCGCTGCGGATGCTTACGACATTCCCTCTAATACCCCTCTGAGGGTCTTAAAAAGCTCTATGTAACGCTTTTTCGCCTTAGAGAGCCGCTGGTCTAAAAGGTTGATAATGCTCTCAGCGTCATAAACCGCAACCTCTCTACCCTTAAAGGCTTGCTGAAGCATGTTCATCATCGCTTCCCTATGCTCTCCTAAGTCGCGCGGAGTCACTATAGCAACCGCCGATACCTCCAACCTCTTGGGGACGCGGTTAAAGAGCTCTCTCAGCACGTCGGGCTTCTTCTCAAATACTTTGGAGGCATTTGAGAGCTGCTCAATCGCTTTCTCATACTCTCTGCTTCCTGGCTTAGCAACCTTCACCTCCGCTAACCCAAGCTTCTCCCCCCATAGGGATATAGCATCGACTTCCACTCCACAGACCCTAATAGGGCCTCTAGTATTCATCCAGAGAGGTTTAACCCTTCCCAGCACCTCGCGGAGCCACCAAATGCAGAGCGCCTCGCCTAAGGCCCCTTTTGCATGACCAGGGTTTTTCTCAACCAGCTTGATAAGCCACGGCACAGCATCTGGCGTTATAACACGCAGGAAGTTTGCGATAAGCTCTGTATGCTTCCTCAGCTCCTCCAGGAGCCCATCCAACACTATATCGAGCTCGTCAACAAGCTCGGGTGGTTCAAGCGGTGGAGGCAGATCCAGTCGCTCAGAGAGTATTTGGCGCATAAGCCTGATAGGCCCGGGCGGGAGATGAACCTTACTCAGCGCCTCCCTCAGCATCCTAGGATGCTCCACGCGCCTTAGCCCTAGGCGTCGGGCAACCTTGGGCAACGCCTCTATGAGTTTAGCCAAGTGGAGATCGGCTCCGCCGACCGATTGCCTCAGAGCCTCACTAGCGAGCTTAGTTAAATCTTCAAACTCATCGATGCTAAGGCCCTCACGCCTAAACTTGTCAGCTAGACAGGCTATCCTGTTAAGCCTGAGAGCGTGGTTCAGTAAGTCCTCGAACGCTTCAGCTGAGAATTCAGGCGATTCGTTCACAACTGGAACCCATTAAGATGTAGGGGGGCTTGTTTAAATATATTCGACAAAGCGGTTGTAAGGCCGTACTTTGCCTTCAACCTAGTGTATAGAAGTATGAGAGAGCATCTGGAAGGGAATAGCGTGATTTAAGATTTTAAGATCGTAGGGGTTGAATCCTTCTCAACCTTACACGTTTTTACTTTCATCGCTCCAGGTTTGAGCTTAAAATAGCCATTCATTTTAAACGTCAGGAGCATGTACTTCACTCTAAGGTCAGCACCTTATGCCCAGCCCCTTTTTGACGCTGTATCTAGATGCCCTCTTAATGACCTTTTCAAGCTTCTGAGCCCTGAGGCTGTACTCATGGAAAGTCTTTGGGTTGTGCTTGGGCCTGGGATGAGCTGAGCTCGTAGCACTAAAAGGAGCCGCCAAGCAAAACAAGCCCAGCAATCATGAACTTGGTTACAGCCCATACCGTCGGAGTTATACCATAAATCCCCACACGCTCAGGACGGCTCCCACCCACAGCTCACGGACCTCAGAATTTATATTTTAGGGCCAGCACATAGGCGTTGACGCTAGCATCCCTAGGAAGGATCCAAGGCATTGCTATACATACAATGCAGCTGTAGAGGCTGAAAGCGTACCACACAAGCAGCAGTCTTCCTTAAAAATTGTTGGCAGTTTAAACGGCTTCATAGCCATCCTCTTAATAAGAACTTATAAGAGAATGAAAATTTATTAAAGATTTAAATTCCTAACAGCCTACTATGATATAGGATGTTGAGGCCACGGTAGCTGAGAGGTGATGTGGGCTCGTGATCCTGAAGCGTTGAAGTCGATGAATGTATGATCTCTGGTCTGCTTTCTTCCCCGCCCTAAAGAGCGAGGCTGTCACCGAATTATCGATGAGTTCAAGCATTAGTATGTAGTTGCAGAGATCATAGATCATATAGGTGCTTCATGCCGTCGCCCTCGATAGCCGTCCACGAGTCCATGATGACCAGCTGCGATGCACGGGTGAGGCAAAACTCCCTAGATGCCCCTTTCGATCATTTCATTTTTCATGGTCGCACCTAGGGAGTAACGGGAATGTTTCAGCTAAAATAATTTTATTAATTTCCTAAATAACTCAAGTGTTAGTTAGAAGGCATGTTCGAGCTACTGCTTAGATGCATCGAAGTCGCTAGTAAGTTAAGACCTGTTAAGGTGGCTGTACTTAGGGATCTAGGTAGGGCTCCTGTGGATGGAGACTTCATTAATTTATCTAGAGGGCAGGAGGCAGATTTACCTAGATGGCTCAGTGGGGCTCTTCTAAGGCTCAATTATGTGGAGTTGAGGCAGCATGCTTTAGGCATCGATGATGTCAGTAAGTATCTAATGAGTGAGAAGGGGCTTAGTAAGTCTTCCCTTACTAAGCTGAGGGAGGATTTCTACTACCAAGTTAGGGAGTTATTAAGTAGGTCTAGAAGTAGCTTGGTGAGCGTTGATTCGGCTATAGGTGTTATTCGATTAGAGTCGAATGTACGGGACTTAATTAGACTGAGGGTAAATAAGATCGTAAGCACGGCATTACTTGGTGCTAAGATTGATAAATTCGAGGATAGCCTGACTTATGAGGAGTTGCTGCTATTTAGATTACTTAATGAACTAATCAACTCCTGGGTAAATAGCTTAATTAAAGGTGATCATTAGTGAGCGATGCGATCTCTAGGGATTCTGAGGAAGTAGAATCATTGCAACACAGATTTACCGACTTTTTAAAGACTTTTAAGGATGATGAAGGGAACTTTAAGTACGAATATAGAATTAAGGAGATGATAGTTAACAATAAGAAGAGCATAGTGGTGGATTACGAGGACCTAGCTAGATACGATCCGAAACTGCTTGAGGAAATTATTAATAGGCCTGATGAGGCACTCTATGCTTTCTCGGAAGCCATTAAGACGGTGGTATACGAACTCGACGAGGACTATGCTAGATCCGTAGATAGATTTACTCCCAGGTTAAACGGTCTTCCTTTATCATATACATTAAGGGAGATCTCAAGCGATCATATAAACAAGTTGGTAATGATTGAGGGCATATTAGTTAAGGCAACCCCACCTAAGCAGAGATTATTTAAGGCTGTATACCTTCACGTACTGCCGACCGGAGAAAGCCATGAGTTTGAGTGGCCTCCGCTGACTGGGGAGGAGTTAGGAGATGAGCTTGAGAGACCTAGTTACTGCCCTATATGCATTAAAGAGGAACTGATCAGTGAAAAGGGCAGAGCTTCAGGTAAGGGTACCTACAAGTTGGTGGTTGAGAAATCGAAGTATAGAAGTTGGCAGAAGATAGTTATTCAGGAAAGACCCGAGGAGATACCAGCAGGTCACATCCCCCGATCCATAGAAGCGGTACTTACCGATGATATCGTTGATGCTGCAAGGCCCGGTGATAGGGTGGCGGTCATAGGCGTAGTTAAGCTTTATAGGGAATACAGAAGAGCCCAATCAACGCTCTTTAACGCCTACATCGACGTCAATAACATAATAGTAGCTCAAAGGTTCCTTGAGGAGGTGAGATTAAGTAGGGAGGATGAAGAAGTAATTAAGAGGTTAAGTAAGGACCCTTTGATAAGGAGAAAGATAATAGCTAGCATTGCGCCTACGATCCATGGCTTATGGGATATCAAGGAGGCTATAGCTCTTCAGCTCTTCGGTGGTATACCTAAGATAGCTCCTGACGGGACTAAAATTAGAGGGGATATACACATATTAATAGTAGGAGATCCCGGGACAGCTAAAAGTCAATTACTTCAATACGTCTCACGCATCGCACCCAGGGGCCTCTACACGACAGGTAAGGGCTCTTCGGCGGCGGGTCTCTGCGTTGGTGGAGACACCTTAGTCTACACAGGTGATGGATTAATGAACATTAAGGAGTTAGTTAATAGGAATTTAAATGGTTTTAAGATATTCGAGGGCGCTCTTATCTCCGTTATGCCGAAGGCCATAGACGTTGTGGCATATAATGATGGCGTAGGTATTTCTAGATCAAGCCAGTATTACATGTTGTGGAGCGATGAGCTTATAGAGATAAGGTCAGAGCTAGGCATAGATCTAGTAGTTACTCCCGAAACCAGGGTATTAGTGTTCGAGGATGGTGCCATTAAGTGGAGGTATGCTAAGGACCTAAATGAAGGTAGTTACTTAGTAACTATTAGGCGCATTCCTAAAATTAACGATAAATTTAGTATAGTGGATATATTGCATAGTGGTGCTTATTTAAGGATTAGTAGGAGGTTAGCTAGGCTAATAATGGAGAACATAATACGTAAGTTCAACTCATTAAGCGATTTTGTAAGATCCTTCAATATTAGTTACTGGGATCTCTACATATTAAGGCGTGACTCTGTAGTCAAGTTAGAGGTACTTAATAGACTGTTAGGGATTATCGGATTATCAACCATAGGATTAGATGATTACATTGAATGCGTGGGATTTAGAGGGTCTAGGGGGATCATTAGGTGGTTAAGTATTGATGTGAATGAGGATTTTATTAGGCTATTAGCACGTTTATATATTAACGGCCATATACGTTTAGGGAGGGACGGTAAGCCAAGTCGCATAGTATATTTCACTAGGTCCGTAAGTGATTTGATGACCTTCATTGAAGTCCTTAATAACTTATTTAGGTGGAGTATTAAGTACAAGGTCATTCCGAGGAGCTATGGTTACTTAGTAATCATCAATAATAAATTGCTTGCATCAATGTTCCGTACCTTAGGAATCCGATTAATGGGAGTGGATTCTATGGGGTTAAACGGCATATTACTTAAACTGCCCATGAAGCTGCTGGCGACATTAATTAAAGAGATTTATATAGTGAGCGGCGGTCTTCGCGAAGACCACATGTATATTTCACTGCCTAGTAAACACTATGCACTGCAGTTGATCATGTTGTTGAGGTTGTTTGGCGTTGTAGCAGAGCTTCACGAGGGATCTAAGCACTATGAGGTCAGGGTCTATGATAGAAAGTCGATTAAAAACTTTGAGAGCGTATTAGGTAAGTTGGTTCAGGCCGGGTTGATGAATTCCTCAGAAGATCGTTATATTGAAGTAGGTGATGATCTATTAGCTGTCAAGGTACTTGAGGTGTTTAAGATCCGAGGGGATAGCGTTTATGACTTAACCGTTGACGGATCTCATTCATTTGTAGCTAATGGATTTATAGTTCATAATACTGCAGCCGTAGTTAAGGATAAGCAGACTGGGGAGTACTTCCTAGAGGCTGGTGCTATGGTGTTAGCGGATGGTGGTACGGTATGTATAGATGAGATCGATAAAATGAGGGATGAAGATAGGGTAGCAATTCATGAGGCGATGGAGCAGGGTACTGTAAGTATAGCTAAAGCAGGTATTGTTGCTAGATTAAATGCTAGAGCGTCCGTGCTCGCGGCTGGCAATCCTAAATATGGTAGGTATATTCCCTCAAGGGCTATCTCTGAAAACATTAACCTACCTATCACTATATTATCTAGGTTTGATTTGATATTCACGCTACGGGACGTTGCGGACATGGAGCGAGACAAATCCTTAGTTAGATACGTTCTTAGATCGCACGAACGTATAGAGGAAGTAAAGCCTGAAATACCTCCAGATGTTTTAAGGAAGTATATAGCATATGCAAGGAAGTATGTGAGGCCAAGACTTACTAAGGAGGCCGAATTACTTATAGAGCAGTTCTACTTGGAGATGAGGAAAAAGAGTATTGAAACTCCTGAATCACCCATTGCTATAACTACTAGGCAGTTAGAGGCGCTCATAAGGCTAGCTGAGGCACATGCTCGAATGGCTTTAAAGAGCTATGTAGAGGCTGAGGACGCTGCAGAAGCTATTAGATTGATGAGCGTTATGTTGGAGAATGTCGGACTTGATATAGAGACGGGCAACATAGACATCGACGTGATAATGACCGGTAAGCCTAAGAGTGTAAGGGACAAGGAGTTAATAATTAAGGATATAATTAAGGAGCTAAGTAGTAGTGAAGGTTGTGCGAAAGTTAAGGAGATAGTCAAAGAGGCTGTGAAAAGAGGGATAGAAGAGGAATTCGTTGAAAGGTATATAACAAATTTAAGGAGGATAGGAGAAATCTACGAGGTCAGAAGCGGGTGTATAAGCTTCATCGAATGAGTCTTAGCATCTGATCTCCTCCCCATGAAGGACAGGGGTCCCTCAGGGCGGAGAGGTTCCCAACATATGTCCGGGCTTGTATATAAGCGCTGCAAGGCATTCGATGTAGGCCTGTGGGAACGTACAACACACCATCCAAGCACAGAGCCATAGCCTTGCACTAAGCGGGATGGGGGCATGCACCTGAGGCCGGCATAGGACTAAACGCTCAGCGATGGAATTAGTTCTAGACCCCTTGCAGGAGCCCTGCCCTTCAGGGCTAAGAGGAGGTCGGTGAGGTGAAGTATTTATAAATCTACATGTCCTCCTTATATTTTAGGTGCGAGGTATGTGTGAATTGGTCATTAAGTTAAGTAGTGGCAAGGAAATCACCGTGAGCAGGGAGTTGTTGGAGGTAATTAATAAGTATATAAGGTTTGAGTATACGCTGGAAAAGTTGGCTAAGGACTTAGCGCTAGAGAGTTGGGATGAGGCATACGAATTCGTTAAGAAGTTGCCGGCTTGGTTAGCATGGATGCCACCGTCTTTCTACGAATATCAGAAAAACTCCTTATGTAGGGAATTAGAAGGTAGTAGTTAATTTTATGAGCACTTTAAAAGCGGTAATAACAGTTAAGTATGGTAAGGAGCATCAAGCGTCATTGGACCTGGGAGATGCCATCTATCCCTACGATCACTCAGTAAAAGTAAGCAGTAGCATATACGGTGGTGTTCTTCTACTTTATTCTAAGCTAGATTTTAATGAGATAATGAAAATACTTAAGACTACGCATCAGCCCTATATATCGAGAATTATAAAAATAGATAGATGCTGCCCTGAGACCTTAGATGAGTTAGTTAGATGCGTAGACGAATTCCTTAAATCGTCATCAATAAAATTATGTAACGTTACGATCTACGAAAGGGGTCATATAAAAAGGTATGTCAATGAAATCAACGACCGCATTAGACGTTTTATTGAATGTAGTGATACCAACCTCTCGTTACATATAGTCCCAATCGATTACAGGGTGTGTATTGGTGTCATGAGTAAAAATGCAGAATTATTTAGAAGTGGTTAGCAGTAGAGTTCTCCAGGAAGTCATAAGATTCGATGTTTTAGGTGCCTACAATTCGATTGCTGAGGTTCTTCGAGTTCGCCTAAGGCCCCTTTAATGCTTTGGAGCAGCCAATCATATAAAATATTAAAACCTTAAATCCTATCCTAGGAGTCCCTTCGCCTAAGGCCTATCAGCCAGTGAGCTCTAAATTTATGTCCTAGGGCCAGCACGTAGGCATTGACGCTAGGAACCCTAGGAAGGGGGTTCTGGTCTCATAGCGGCTCATATTAACTGGCATCGTCGCCCGCCTCATCGCCCCTATCTCGCCTGCT
>ERZ1669248.1022-NODE-1022-length-11106-cov-4.176455_pt1 | contig 11106 bp, 8 predicted proteins | sample MGYA00579296_ERZ1669248 | MGnify/ENA primary metagenome ERZ1669248 (study PRJEB41166, sample SAMN08046057) | hot springs metagenome | biome: hot spring; feature: neutral hot spring; material: thermophilic sediment; isolation source: thermophilic sediment from...
GTGCTCATCGTTGGCGGCGGCCCGGCAGGTGCGGCTGCTGCGGTGTATGCGGCGCGCAAGGGCATTCGCGTGGGCATCGCTGCGGAGCGATTTGGCGGTCAGGTCAACGACACCCTGGCGATCGAGAACTACATCTCCGTGCTGGAGACCGACGGCCCGAAGTTCGCCCAGGCGCTCGAGGCGCATGTGCTGCAGTACGGCGTGGAGATTCTCAATCTGCAGCGCGCGGACAAGCTCATTCCCGCCGCGCAGCCCGGAGGCATGATCGGCGTTCAGATGGCCAACGGCGGTCTGCTGCAGGCGCGCAGCGTGATCCTCTCGACCGGCGCGCGGTGGCGCAATGTCAATGTGCCGGGTGAGGCCGAATATCGCAACAAGGGCGTGGCCTATTGCCCGCATTGCGACGGCCCGCTGTTCAAGGGCAAGCGCGTGAGCGTGATTGGCGGCGGCAATTCCGGCGTGGAAGCGGCCATCGACCTCGCCGGGGTGGTGGCGCATGTCACCCTGCTCGAATTCGCGCCCGAACTGCGCGCCGACGCGGTGCTGGTGAGCAAGCTGCGCAGCCTGCCCAATGTCACCATTCACACCCATGCGCAGACCACCGACATCACCGGCGACGGCAGCAAGGTGAACGGCCTGAACTACACCGACCGCGGCACGGGCGCGCGCCATCATCTGGAGCTGGAAGGTGTGTTCGTGCAGATCGGTCTGGTGCCCAATACCGAATGGCTCAAGGGCACGGTGGAACTGAGCAAGTTCGGCGAGATCGTGGTCGACGCCAGAGGCGAGACCTCGGTGCCCGGCGTGTTCGCAGCGGGCGACGCGACCACCGTGCCGTACAAGCAGATCGTGATCGCTGCGGGTGATGGCGCCAAGGCCGCGCTGGGTGCGTTCGACTATCTGATCCGCACGCCGCAACTGCAGGCTGCCCACGTGGAAACGGTCTGAAGGGCGGGGTGGCCGATACACTCACCGTCACCCGTTTTTTCTCGCGAGAGCCGCCATGTTGCTGATGGTTTTATCCCCTGCCAAATCGCTCGACTACACCACGCCGCCCACGACGACCGCTGCCACCCAGCCGCAGTTCGTCCAGCAGGCCAAGGCGCTGGTTGACGGCCTGCGCAAGCAGAGCCCACAGCAGCTCGGAGCACTGATGGGCATTTCCGACAAGCTCGCCGCGCTCAATGCTGCGCGCTTTGCCGAGTGGAAACCCAGCTTCACGCCGCAGGACAGCAAGCAGGCGGTGCTGGCGTTCAATGGCGACGTGTATGAGGGGCTGGACGCGCCCAGCCTGAGCGAGTCTGATCTGCAATGGGCGCAGCAGCATCTGCGTGTGCTCAGCGGCCTGTACGGCGTGTTGCGTCCGCTCGACCTGATGCGTCCCTATCGCCTGGAAATGGGAACTGCCTGGCCCAACCCCAAGGGCAAGGATCTGTATGCCTACTGGGGCAGCCAGATCGCCGAGGCGCTTGATGCCGACCTCGCTGCAGGCCCGGGCGAGCCGGTGCTGGTGAATCTGGCATCCGACGAATACTTCCGCAGCGTCGACCGCAAGGTGCTCAAGGCGCGGGTGGTGCAGCCCGTGTTCCAGGACGGCACGCCGCAGACCGGGTACAAGGTCGTGAGCTTTTACGCCAAGCGTGCGCGCGGCCTGATGGCGCGTTACGTGATCCAGAACCGGCTGACCGAGGTCGAGCAGCTCAAGGGCTTTGCCAGCGACGGTTACCGCTTCGTTCCGGGGGCGTCCAAGGCCGACCAGTGGGTGTTCCGCCGGGACAAGGCAGCATGAGCGCTCCGCACGGCCGCTCCGAAGGAGCGCTCAACTCCCTCGGGGATGAGGTTGGACCAGCGAACACGCCTGCGCGTGTTCGCGCGCCTGCCGAATCCGAGCGGCTTGCAAGCCGCGAGGTGGGAGCGCGCGTCGCGCGGAGGGTCGTCCAGTGAACGTGACACCCATGCTCACGGTCTATGGCCTGAGCCAGTGCGACACGGTGCGACGCGCTCGGCAGTGGCTCGATGCACAAGGTTTGGAATACCGCTTCGTCGATTTCAAAAAGACGCCGCCCAGCGCGGCACAGATCGCGGCCTGGGCGGATGGGGTCGGCTGGGACATTCTGCTGAACAAGCGCGGCACGACCTGGCGCAGGCTCGATCCAGCCACGCAGTCCGGTGTGGTGGACGCCGCAAGTGCCGTGGCGCTGCTGGCGCAACACCCCAGCGCCATCAAGCGCCCGGTGGTGGAAGGCGGCAAGGCGCTGCTGGTGGGGTTCGACCCTGCGCAGTGGCGCGAAGCCTTACTGTGAAATGCGCCGCGCCAGATAGGCGCCCAGGGCCAGCAGGGTGAGGGTGGGCGGCAGCCCCCAGGCGGCGGGGATGACCGAGGCGTCGCACACATGCAGGTTGGGGCTGTGGCAGTTCAGGTTCTCGTCCACCAGTTCGCCCAAACGCACGCTGCCGCCTGGATGCGCAGCGACCCAGGGCGAGACATAGGGTTTGCCGCTGCCAGCGGCGCGCAGCACGGCACGCGCCTGCGTCACCCCGGCCTGCATGCGGTGCCTGTCCGCCGCGCCGAAACGGCGCCAGGGGCGGCCATGCGTGTCGATGCGGCCGTCGATGTCGTCGCGGATTTTCACCATGATCATCGCGGTATGGCCATAGCTGAGCAATTGATCGGGCCGACCCGCCGCCCAGGTGAATGCGCGAAAAAAATTGCCCGGAATGGTGATGTCCGACAGCATGTAGCCGGCGTCTGCGTCGAAGTAACCGGCGGACATCGAGATTTCCTGGGGCGCGCGGGCAATCGGCAGGTGACCCATGACGATGCGCAGTGGATCGCAGAAAAAGCCATTTCCCGCCTGCTCCACGCCGCTGTGCTGCAGGATGGCCGGGCTGGCAATGCCGCCGGCGCTGAGAATCACCCGGCCGGCAGGGAATGTCTGCAGGGCACCGTTGCTGCGTGCTTCCACCCCGACTGCGCGACCCTGCGAGAACAGCACGCGCAGCACCTGCACTCCGGTGTGCAGATGTGCGCCTGCTTTCACCGCCTGTTGCAGCAGGCGGTGGCTGGACCAGAATGCCTCGGGTGGGCAGCTTCCATCGTGGCAGTGCGACTGGTCGATCATCTTGGGCAGGGGCTGCCACGGCAAGCCGAGCGACTGTCCCGCCTGCATCAGCCGCGAGGCCACCGGGGCCATCAGGTCCGGCCGCAGCGGGGCGTGCGGCAATTCGCTCAGAACCTGTTCCAGCGGCGCGGACAGATCGACACCATGCCGCGCAAACAGGGCCAGCGGCGGGGGCGTTGCGGTGTGATAGAAGGTGACCGAGCCGCCGCCCACCCGCAGGCTGCGCAGGAGTACCACGCCGGGCGCGATCTGCATCGCCTCCTTCCGGCGCAGCAGCTTGAGCAGATTGGTGCCCGGCGGAGGGCCAGAGCCCTGCTCCAGTATGCTGACCCGCGCGCCGCTACGGGCCAGATCGCGCGCCACCTGGGCTCCTGCGGGGCCGGAGCCAACGACGAGCACATCGGGTATCGGCGCGGCGTCAGCCATGCGGGCGCGGTGTGGTGAGAACGATCAGGCGGCCAGCAGTTGGCGCAGCACGAAGGGCAGGATGCCGCCGTGCTGGTAGTAATCGACCTCGATCGGGGTGTCGATGCGCAGCTGCAGCTTGACTTCCTTCTTGCTGCCGTCGGCGCGGGTGATCACCAGCAGCGCATCCTGTTGCGGACGCAGGGTGTCGCCCAGTTCGATGGCGAAGGTCTCGTTGCCCTGGATGCCCAGCGACTGCCAGGAATCGTTGCCCAGGAACTGCAGCGGCAGCACGCCCATGCCCACCAGGTTGGAGCGGTGGATGCGCTCGAAGCTGCGCGCCACCACGGCCTTCACGCCCAGCAGTTGCGTGCCCTTGGCAGCCCAGTCGCGGCTGGAGCCGGTGCCGTATTCCTCTCCGGCGAAGATGATGGTCGGCGTGCCGTCTGCGATGTATTGCATCGCGGCGTCATAGATGAACATCTTCTTGCCCGAGGGCTGGAACAGCGTGACGCCGCCTTCCTCGCGCGAGCCGTCTGCGCCAGCCGGAATCATCAGGTTCTTGATGCGCACGTTGGCGAAGGTGCCGCGCATCATCACCTCATGATTGCCGCGGCGCGAGCCGTAGGAATTGAAGTCGGCCTTGAGCACGCCATTGGCCTGCAGCCACTGGCCGGCGGGCGAACTGTCCTTGATCGAGCCGGCCGGTGAAATGTGATCGGTGGTGATCGAGTCGCCAAACAGCGCCAGCGCCTTCGCCCCGCGCACATGCAGGGACGTGCTGGCGGGTTGCATGTCGAACCCGGCGAAGAACGGCGGTTCGGCGATGTAGGTGCTCTTGGGCCAGTCATACACCTCACCCTTGACACCTTCGATCTTTTTCCACAGCTTGCCGGGATTGGCGGCAACCTGGGCGTAGTTCTCCTTGAACACCTTGGGGTTCATCGCGAACTTCATCAGCTTGGCGACTTCGTCGCTGCTCGGCCAGATGTCGCCCAGATACACCGGCTTGCCGCCCTTGCCGTAGCCCACCGGCTCGGTCATCAGGTCGCGGCGCACCGTGCCGGCAATGGCATAGGCCACGACCAGCGGCGGGCTGGCGAGGAAGTTGCCCTTGATGTTGGGGTGAATGCGTGCCTCGAAATTGCGGTTGCCCGACAGCACCGCGGTGCACACCAGGTTGTTGTCCACCACGGTCTTCTCGATCTCGGGTGCCAGCGGCCCGGCGTTGCCGATGCAGGTGGTGCAGCCATAGGCGGCAACGTCGAAACCCAGTTTTTCCAGGTAGGGCAGCAGGCCGGCCTTGTCCAGGTACTCGGTGACCACGCGCGAGCCAGGGGCCAGCGAGGTCTTGATGTGCTTCTTGACCTTGAGCCCCGCTTCCACGGCCTTCTTCGCCAGCAGGCCGGCCGCCAGCAGCACGCTGGGGTTGGAGGTGTTGGTGCAGGACGTGATGGCGGCAATGAGCACGTCGCCATCGGCGATGTCGATGCCCTCGCTGGTCTTGAAGCGTTGCTGCAGGCGTTCGCCCGGCTGGTTGAACCCGTTGTCAGCCACCGGTGCCGAGAACAGGGTCTCGAAGTGTTGCTTGACCTGGCCCAGCTCGATGCGGTCTTGCGGGCGCTTGGGCCCGGCCAGCGACGGCGCAACCGTGCCCAAATCGAGCGTGAGCACCTGCGAGTAGTCGATCTGCCCGGCCTTGGGCACGCCGAACAGCTTCTGCGCCTTGAAGTAGGCCTCGAACAGCTCGATTTCGGCCTTGGTGCGGCCGGTGCCCTTGAAGTAGTCGATGGTCTTGTCGTCCACCGGGAAGAACCCCATGGTCGCGCCGTATTCGGGCGCCATGTTGCCGATGGTGGCGCGGTCGGTCACCGACAGGCTGGCCGTGCCCTCGCCGAAGAACTCGACGAACTTGCCCACCACCTTGGCCTTGCGCAGCATTTCGGTGACGGTCAGCACCAGGTCGGTGGCGGTCACGCCGCCGCGCAGCTTGCCCTTGAGTTCCACGCCCACCACATCGGGGGTGAGGAAGTACACCGGCTGGCCGAGCATCGCGGCCTCGGCCTCGATGCCGCCCACGCCCCAGGCCACCACGCCGATGCCGTTGATCATGGTGGTGTGGCTGTCCGTGCCCACCAGGGTGTCGGGATAGGCCACGCCGTCACGGGTCTTGTGCACGCCGCGCGCCAGGTACTCGAGGTTGACCTGGTGCACGATGCCGAAGCCGGGTGGCACGACGCCGAAGGTGTCGAACGCCTGCATGCCCCACTTCATGAACTGGTAACGCTCGTGGTTGCGCTGAAACTCGATCTGCATGTTCAGGTCGAGCGATTTCTTGCTGCCGTAGGAGTCGATCATCACCGAGTGATCGACCACCAGATCGACCGGAACAAGCGGTTCGATCGCCTTGGGGTTTTTGTGCATGCGCGCGGCGACGCTGCGCATCGCGGCCAGGTCGGCCAGCAGCGGCACGCCGGTGAAGTCCTGCAGCACCACGCGGGCCACGACGAAGGGAATTTCATCGGTGCGCGTGGCATTGGGTTTCCATCCGGCAAGCTGCCTGACATGGTCTGCGCTGACTTTCTTGCCATCGCAGTTGCGCAGCACCGACTCGAGCACGATGCGGATGGATACCGGCAGACGTGACAGGTCTGTGCCGAGTTCCTTGGCGAGCTGGGGCAGGGAGTAGAACGACGCGCTCTTGCCAGAGGCGGTCTTGAAGGTCTTGCGTGTCTTGGCAAATGCGTGCGGGGCGCTGGCGGGTTGGGCTGGCATGGGGTTCTCTCAGATGACGTAAAGGTCGACGTAGTCGTTCACGGGCATGGACTCAAGCAAACTCTGATCCAGCGACACGTCGGCAATGGCCTTTTGCTGCTTGCCCGGAAAGCGCCGCGCCAGATTTGTGCGGAACTTGGCTTCGAGCAGCGGAATGCCGTCGGCGCGGCGGCGCTTGTGGCCGATGGGATACTCGACCACCACTTCGGGCAACACCGTGCCGTCGTTCAGCGTGACGGTCAGCGCATTGGCGATGGAGCGCTTGTCCGGGTCGTGATAGTCGCGGGTGAACTGCGGGTCTTCGACGCAGGTGATCTTGTCGCGCAGCGCGTCGATGCGCGGGTCGGCGGCAACCGCGTCTTCATAGTCAGCCGCGGTGAGCCGCCCAAACAGCAGCGGCACGGCGACCATGTACTGGATGCAATGATCGCGGTCGGCCGGGTTGTTCAGCGGGCCTTTCTTGTCGATGATGCGAATGCAGGCCTCGTGGGTGCGGATGACGATGCGCGCGATGTCGTCCGCGCTCTTGCCCGCTGCGCGAAGTTGCTGGTGCAGGGTCATCGCTGCTTCCACCGCGGTCTGGCTGTGGAACTCTGCCGGAAAGCTGATCTTGAACAGCACGTTCTCCATCACATAGCTGCCATAGGACCGCTGGAACTTGAACGGCTGGCCGCGGAAGCTCACGTCGTAAAAGCCCCAGGTCTTGGCGGTGAGCACGCTGGGGTAGCCCATCTCGCCGGTCTTGGCGATGAGTGCCAGACGCACTCCGCGGCTGGTGGCGTCGCCCGCGGCCCAGCTCTTGCGGCTGCCGGTATTGGGCGCGTGACGATAGGTGCGCAGCGACTGACCATCGACCCAGGCCAGCGAGACGGCATTGATGATCTCGTCGCGCGACAGGCCCAGCATGCGCGCCACCACTGCGGTGGTCGCCACCTTGACCAGCACCACATGGTCGAGCCCGACCTTGTTGAAGCTGTTTTCCAGCGCGATCACGCCCTGGATTTCATGCGCCTGGATCATCGCGGTGAGCACGTCGCGCATGACCAGCGGCCTCTTGCCCACGGCCACCGCGTTGCGGCTCAGCCAGTCGGCCACGGCGAGGATACCGCCCAGGTTGTCCGACGGATGACCCCATTCTGCCGCCAGCCAGGTGTCGTTGAAATCCAGCCAGCGGATCATCGCGCCAATGTTGAACGCGGCCTGCACCGGGTCGAGCTGGAACTGCGTGCCCGGCACCTTGGCGCCGTGCGGCACGATGGTGCCCGGCACGACCGGGCCGAGCAGCTTGGTGCAGGCAGGGTATTCCAGCGCTTCCAGTCCGCAGCCGAGGGTGTCGATCAGGCAGTTGCGCGCGGTCTGGTAGGCCAGCGGGCTGTCGATCTCGGTGTGGAGAACGTAGTCGGCAATGTCGACCAGAACCTGGTCAGGGGCGGGGCGGACGTTGGAAATCGCTGAGGACATGGAGAAAAAAGGGCTAGTGGATGGGGACGCAATCGTCGGCCAGTCGCGTCATGTTCTTCTTGTCGAACAACATGCTCTTGGCCGGGATCTGGATGAGGACGAAGCCAGCCTTGGCATCGTCGAAGTGATAGGCACCAGTGGACGTGGGCTTGCGCTTGAGCAGGTAGTGCTTGCGGTTCCAGGTCACCAGGACCTCCTGGTCGTTGGCGGCCTCGACCTTGATGTCCATGGGTTCCTGCCGCGAACCGCACAGCATGGGGCCGTCCTTGAATGCAAAGGCCGGGTTCACATCGGGATAGCCGTTTTCGGTGCCCACGGGCTGGGCTTGTGCCGCTTGAGGCGAGAGCAGGGCGGGCGTGGCCGCAGCAGCGGCCACCGTGGTGGCTTTCGCTGCAGGCTTGACCTTGGTCTTTGCCTTGCGGGTTGGGGTGGGCTTGCTTGCCGTGCCGGATTCGCCAGTGGCGTGGGCTGGCAGGGCGAGGGTGAAGGACAGGCCGAGCAGGCCGCAAAGCAGGGATAACTTGCGCTTCATATCAGACGACTCCACGACTGGACCACGGGAAAAGACCGCTCCAGGTCGTTGTGAGTGGCCGATCAGGCGCGACTGCATGATGAAGAATGCGCACGACCGGACTCAGGAACGCTGTGCGAGCGGCACGAACTGCAGATTTTCCGGGCCAGTGTAATTCGCGCTGGGACGAATGATCTTGTTGTCCTGTCGCTGCTCCACAACATGCGCGCTCCAGCCGCTGGTGCGCGAAATCACGAACAGCGGGGTGAACATGGCGGTGGGCACGCCCATTTTGTGGTAGCTCACGGCGCTGAACCAGTCGAGATTGGGGAACATTTTTTTCACGTCCCACATCACCGCTTCCAGCCGGTCGGCAATGGCGAACAGCCGCATGTCGTTCTGGTCCGCCGACAGACGGCGTGCGACTTCCTTGATGACCTTGTTGCGCGGATCGGCGATGGTGTAGACCGGATGGCCGAAGCCGATGACCACCTCCTTGTTGGCCACGCGTGCGCGGATGTCGGTCTCGGCCTCGTCCGGGTTGGCATAGCGGCTCTGGATGTCGAACGCCGCCTCGTTGGCGCCGCCGTGCTTGGGGCCGCGCAGCGCGCCGATGGCGCCGGTGATGGCACTGAACATGTCACTGCCAGTGCCGGCGATCACCCGGGCGGTGAAGGTCGAGGCGTTGAACTCGTGTTCGGCATAGAGGATCAGCGAGGTGTGCATCGCCCGCTCCCACAGCGCGCTGGGCTTGTGGCCGTGCAGCAGATGCAGGAAGTGGCCGCCGATGGAGTCGTCATCGGTCTCGACCTCGATGCGCCGTCCATTGACCGCCCAGTGCCACCAGTACAGCAGCATCGAACCCTGGCAGGCCATGAGCTTGTCGGCGATGTCGCGTGCCCCGGCGATGTTGTGATCGTCCTTCTCTGGCATCACGCAGCCCAGCACCGACACTCCGGTACGCAGCACATCCATCGGGTGCGCCGACGGTGGCAACTGCTCCAGCGCGGTCTTGACCGCGGCGGGCAGGCCGCGCAGGCGCTTGAGCTTGGTCTTGTAGGCAGCGAGCTCGGACACATTGGGCAGCTTGCCATGCACCAGCAGATGCGCCACTTCCTCGAACTCGCAGGCCTCGGCCAGATCGAGAATGTCGTAGCCGCGGTAGTGCAGATCGTTGCCGGTGCGTCCGACGGTGCACAGCGCGGTGTTGCCCGCAGGCACGCCAGAGAGCGCGACCGATTTCTTGGGCTTGAAGCCCGCGCCGCTGGGGGCGGTATCGTCACTCATGGGTTGTCTCCTCGTCCCTCATCATGGGTTGGTTTTTCCGGAAAACAGCGCGTCCAGGCGCTGTTCATAGGCGTGATAACCGATGCTTTCGTAGAGTTCGGCGCGGGTCTGCATCAGCGGCAGCACGGCTTGCTGCGTGCCGTCGCGCCGGATGGTCTGGTAGACGGTCTGCGCGGCCTTGTTCATCGCGCGGAAGGCCGACAGCGGATACAGCGCCATCGCCACCCCGGCGCTGCGCAATTCGTCCACGGTGAACAGCGGCGTGGCGCCGAATTCGGTGATGTTGGCCAGCAGCGGCACGCCGACAGCGGCGCCGAAGCGCCGGTAGGGATCCAGATCGGTGCGGGCATCGACCGCGGCCTTGATGCGGTCGACCATTTCCGCGCTGCTGACGATTTCCTTGCCGGGCCGGTGGCCGCAGCGCTTGGCGCCCACCTGATCCTCGATGTGCATCGCGGCCGCGCCGAACTTGATCAGGCTCTTGACCGTGCGCGCGATGTTGAATGCGCTCGGGCCAAAGCCCGTGTCCACGTCCACCAGCAGCGGCAGGTCGCAGACATCGGTGATGCGGCGCACATCGGTGAGCACATCGTCCAGGGTGTTGATGCCCAGATCGGGCAGGCCCAGCGAACCGGCCGCAACGCCGCCGCCCGACAGATAGATGGCGCGGAAGCCCGCATGCTGCGCCAGCAGCGCATGGTTGGCGTTGATCGCTCCCACGATCTGCAGCGGGCTTTCCTGCGAGAGGGCGAGGCGGAAGCGCTCGCCGGCACTTGGCATGGTTGTCATGTTGCGTGCGGGGCCTTACAGCAGATGCTGCACACCGGCCTTTTCTTCTTCCAGCTCGGCCAGGGTCTTGTTGATGCGTTCCTGCGAGAAGGCGTCAATGGGCAGATCGCGCACCAGCTGGTACTCGCCGTTCGCACAGGTGACCGGAAAACCGAACATGGTGTCTTTGGGGATGCCGTAGGAGCCGTCCGACGGAATGCCCATGCTGACCCACTTGCCATGGGTGCCCAGCACCCAGTCGTGCATGTGGTCGATCGCGGCATTGGCGGCAGACGCCGCCGAGCTCAACCCGCGCGCCTCGATGATGGCCGCGCCGCGCTTGCCCACGGTGGGCAGGAACACCTCGCGGTTCCAGGTTTCGTCGTTGATCAGATCCTTGACCGACTGCCCGCCCACGGTGGCGAAGCGGTAGTCGGCATACATGGTGGGCGAGTGGTTGCCCCAGACGCAGACCTTTTCCAGGTCGGCCACGGGCTTGCCGGTCTTGGCGGCCAGTTGGCTGAGTGCGCGGTTGTGGTCCAGGCGCAGCATGGCGGTGAAGTTCTTCGATGGCAGGTCGGGGGCGGACTTCATTGCGATATAGGCATTGGTGTTGGCCGGGTTGCCGACCACCAGGGTCTTGACCGTGCGCTTGGCCACGGCGTTGAGTGCCTTGCCCTGCGCGGTGAAGATCTGCGCATTGGCCGACAGCAGATCGCGCCGCTCCATGCCCGGGCCGCGCGGGCGGGCGCCCACCAGCAGGGCATAGTCCACGTC
>ERZ1669248.1024-NODE-1024-length-11104-cov-6.571907_pt1 | contig 11104 bp, 14 predicted proteins | sample MGYA00579296_ERZ1669248 | MGnify/ENA primary metagenome ERZ1669248 (study PRJEB41166, sample SAMN08046057) | hot springs metagenome | biome: hot spring; feature: neutral hot spring; material: thermophilic sediment; isolation source: thermophilic sediment from...
CTCGCCGGCAAACTCGCCAACCTGGACGCTCTTGCCCATGCTCAACCCCTTAAGCACGACCAGGTGTTATATGAATTATGGCAGGTTTTAATATTTTAATAAACTTCGCTAACCTGACCTTGTCGACCTCCACGGAGACCACGCCTACGCCTGGCTGCCCGTAGGCTATTGTACCCTCACTCAGTACCCAAGCGAGAGAAGTCGTCAAGAGGTCCTCCTCTCCGATGACAACGTACGTGCCGCTTCTAGACCCCCTGAGAACCGTGAGAGAGTGGAGCGATACCGCCCCCCGCGGGTTGACGATTTTCGCTACGCCAACGGTGCCGGGGCGGTGGTCGCCCCTTCTCGTTTTACCGTCAACGACTTTTATTGACGACTCGAGAGTCTCTGACACGACATCCCCTACTGTGGCAGTGAACTTGAGCCCTCTAACAGTACCCTCCTTGGGGGCGACGTAGAGTGTGCCCTGTGGCAGGCTGGCACTTCTCCTGAACTCCTCCCTCAATACCAGGGAGGGTAGAAACAATGTTAAACTACCTTTATAGCGTAGCGGCCAGGTTTTGTCAGCTCGAGCTCCTTGGATATAGACGACTTGGCTGGGTCGATTACTACTACGACCCCCTCCCACTCCTCTGAGAAGTCCTTTGAGCCGCAGACGGGGCATACCTCGGCTTTTTTGTCTACCAGCGTCCTGCACCTCCGGCAAACCTTGAACGGCTTTCCACGAGTAGACAAGGCTACTCCTCCTTCTCAACTTTGCCTAGGCCGACCTGTCTCATCGTCAACTGAATTCTCAGGCCCTTCCCCGGCTGGAGGCCGATGTTGTAAATCCTGGCCTTAACCACGTCGCCTTTCTCGATAGTCTTCTTCCCGCCCTTCAGCAAGAGGGCTTGCCTAGAGGAGTCGTACTCGGCTCGCTCGTCGGAGACCTGCCCTATGTAGATGAAGCCGTCGAGGGGGCCCAAGTCTATGAAGATACCGCTCTCCGTGACGTTGAGGACTTCTCCCTCGACCACCTCCTTTAGGAACGGGTCGAACGTCAGGGCTGTGAATTCTACGTCGTGGTATGTGGCGCCGTCGCCGTGTATAATCCTGCCGTACTCGTTGACCTTCACGTCTAATATCGCCACTACCAGCCCCGCGTTACTCGTCAACGCCCCCTCATACTCCTTCCTAAGCTCTTCCCACGAGACCTCGTCAAGAGGCCTACCGAACTTGTCCGGGGGTATTCTGACCACGCCCTTGACTTTAACGAGTTTGAACAATAAGCACACCTTAGCCTAATAGTATTAAGAGGGTCTTTTTAATGTTTTCACGATCAAGGCAGTAAACCCTCGTACTCTAGCCTACGCGACTCCTCTCTGAAGTATATACTCGGGATCCCGGCCTCTCTCAACCGCCTCCTGAGCTCTCTGTCGTTTGTCGCCACGGCCACAAGACAGCCTCTGCCGCTCGCGTACTCTATGATCGCCTGATCCACGTCAGGCGCTGTTTCAAAGTCGACGACGCTACACCTGTGTTTAAGGTGGTCCAGGACTCTCTCTAGCAACCTCCTCTTCGTACTTCCGAGCTGTCTTGATACGGTTTCGAGCTCTCTGAGCACCGCGCTCAGCAGCACACATTTGTAGGGGTACTCGGTAATGCCTTCCAGCTGGGATATTAGGTGGGGGTGCTCGGACAAGATAACTACAAAGTTTGTGTCGAGGACTATCTCTAGGCTCCTTTGCTGGCCACACTCTCTATTATACCCCAACCCGAGAGCCTCCACCTACCGAGGACCCTCCTGCTCAGAGCCACCCTAAAGTTGGGCCACGTTGCTACAGGCTCCTTCAACTCGACCTCCATGTGGTCCTTACTGAGCTTCGTTATGGTCCCCACTCTCACGGCCGTACCAATAGTAAGGACTATCATCTCCTTTTGCTGCAGCGGAGACATCTTACTTAGCTCCTTAAGACCAACGACTCTCTCTAGTACATTGTACTGTATAGTCAGAGAGTCGACAACTGGTGGCGTTCTACCGGGCCTCCCGACGACGTTGCCGACGAGGCTATCCGCCTTGGTGAGAGAGGGGTCTAGGTTAGTGCCTATCGCCAGTAGTCCGCCCGGCCTAGCCTCTTTAACCCTCAGGTCGCCGAACCTTAGCTCTTCAATAGTGCTTACGAGCGGCTGGTACTTGTAGGACGTCTTTCCGACAAGTACTTTAGCTCCAGGGACGATCTCGATCTCGTCTCCTACCCTCAAGACACCCTGTATTAACGACCCCCCGACAACCCCGCCTAGCAGATCTCTGTACGGGGTTCCAGGCCTATTCACTTCGAAACTCCTAGCCACGAGCATTATCGGGTTCCCCGCCAAGTTTCTCTCGGGGACAGGTATCTCCTCGTAAAGCGCTTCTAGGACTACGTCAATGTTCACCTTGTGGAGCGAGGAGACCGGTATTATAGGGGCGTCCTCGATCGGAGAGCCCTCTAGAAGTCTCCTGATCTCGCGGTAGTTCTCCAGCGCTCTCTCTTTCGACACCACGTCGATTTTGTTCTGAACTACGACGACCCTCCTGATGCCTATTATGTTGAGAGCCGAGAAGTGCTCTAGGGTCTGCGGCTGGGGGCACGGCTCGTTTGCCGCTACGACGAGTATCGCTCCGTCCATCAGAGAGGAGCCGCTCAGCATAGTGGCCATGAGTGCCTCGTGACCGGGGGCGTCTATGAAACTGACCCGCCTGAGAAGCCTTGACTCGCTACCGTCGGGGCACACCTGTTCCGTGGTGTATGCTTCGGGTGGGTTCAAGGAGTCGCAGTACGCGATATTCCCGTCCGCGTAGCCTAGTTTAATCGTCATACCCCTCTTTATCTCGTCGCTGTGCTTAGCTGTCCAAATGCCTGTTATAGCCTGTACGAGCGTCGTTTTCCCGTGGTCAACGTGGCCGACAACGCCTATATTCACTTCGGGCTGCCTCATCTCCCAGGGCAGAAACCGTTCACCTCGAGCACCAGGTTTCAGCGGTGAAGAAATACCACCTTCCTAGTATTTAATCATCGCGTTTATCTGGACTATGTCACCCGATATGGTGTCCCCGCGAACAGTCTTCTTCCTCCTCTCTCCGCTCTCAGCCGGGTGAAAGCCTGGCGGACCCGATAAGAGAGCCCTCTTCTTAACGGGCCCGTGAATGTCGGGCCTCATCGGGAACCCGCTGTTGTCGCTGCCACCGGTTATAACCAGCTTGACGCCCTTGAGACCAACTATCTCGCCGCCTATCTCCTCGCCTATTTTCAGGCCTATTAACGAGTTCGTCCTCTCGTCGTTGACCCTGATCTGCCAAGCCCTCGCCCTGAAAATCTCGCCCTCGAGCTCGTTAACACCCGTAAGGTTTATCATCTGCTCCGAGTTCACCCTGGCCTCCCCCTCGGGAACCGCTGAGTCGGGGATGGCCACTCCCGTTATTTTCACCTTGTCGCCTGTGTCCGGCCTCCTCATTCTTATCGTGACAACGCCGTGTTTAGCCCCGAGCCTGTTGATGGTCTCCGGGTTGAGCTTGATCCTGGGCAACTCGAACTTCTCTTTTATTTTGTCAGTGTACTCCACATCGGGGTCTCCGATTACTTTGACCTTTAAAACGACCTCCTTCTTAGGTGCTTCCGGGTCGCTTACCACGATCTTGAAGTCAGGCATACGACTCCACCAGTTGCCCGGTGGACTAGTTTTAGATGTAAAAGCCAGTTTTATAAACGCTTCTCTAGTAAGACCAGCCCTGCCGGTGAGAATTCGGGCTGACAGAGATTCTTCAGCGTGGACGAGGCGAGCTCGCCCGAGTCTAGTACTGGCGTACATTTAATTAAGCTGTGAACCTCACAATGTAAAAATGTGAGAGCAGGTGACTCCAGTAGAGGTGACGCCGAGTTGGGGTCTGACGCCGAACAGTGGATAAGGCAGCCCATAGTAGTAGTTTTGGGGCACGTAGATCACGGGAAAACCACCTTGCTGGACAAGATCAGGGGTACTGCTGTGGCTAAGAAAGAGCCGGGCGAAATCACGCAGCACGTGGGTGCGAGTATGGTGCCGGCCAGCGTCCTCAAGAAGGTGACCGAGCCCCTGAGGAAGTTCTTCCCGAGGCTGACCGTTGATATCCCCGGTATACTGTTCATCGACACCCCCGGCCACGAACTCTTCTCGAACTTGAGGCGCAGAGGGGGTAGTGTTGCCGACCTCGCCCTGCTAGTCGTCGACGTCATAGAGGGCTTCCAGAAGCAGACCTACGAGGCCCTCAGCATACTGAAGGAGAAGAGAGTCCCCTTCGTGGTGGTGGCCAACAAGATCGATAGGGTGGAGGGCTGGGTCTCGAAGCCCGACGCCTCCTTCTTAGAGTCCCTCAAGTCGCAGAGCCAGAAGGCCCTCGCTAAGCTAGACGAGAGGATCTACGCGATCGTCTCGAAGCTGTACGAGCAGGGATTCGAGGCGGACAGGTTTGACAGGGTAAGAGACTTCCGTAAGACCGTGGCAGTCGTGCCGGTCTCTGCCAAGACCGGTGAAGGCATCCCGGAGCTCCTCGCACTGATCACAGGGCTAGTACAGCAGTTCATGAAGAAGAGACTTGTAACCAAGAACGAGCCTGCGAAAGGGGTAGTCCTCGAGGTTAAGGAGGAGCCCGGCTTTGGGACGACTATCGACGCCGTCATATTCGACGGCGTCTTGAAGAGGGGCGACACCATCGTTCTCGCAGGGAAGAACGGGCCTATAGTCACAAAGGTCAGGGCGCTCCTAATGCCAAGGCCGCTACAGGACATGAGAATGCACGAGGGGGCCTTCACTCTCATAGACCAAGTCGTAGCAGCCGCCGGCGTAAAGATATCCGCCGCGAACCTCGACGACGCGCTAGCCGGCTCCCCGATATACGTCGCTCCCAGCGACGAGGTGCTGGGTGAGGTCGTCAAGGCTGTTAGAGAGGAGGTGGGCGAGATCATAGTGAGGGGCAGCGGGAGCGGTGTGGTGGTCAAAGCCGATACACTGGGCACACTAGAGGCTTTGACCTCTGCTCTAAAACAAATGGGCATACCCGTGAGAATAGCCGACGTGGGCCCGGTGACCCAAAACGACGTCCTAGAGGCCTCCATTGTTGGTAAGACGGCTCCTGAGTATAAAGTGGTGTTGGCCTTCAACGTCAAAGTACTACCCGAGGCGAAGAGCCTGGCCGAAAGAGAGAACGTGAACATCTTATACCACAACGTGATATACCAGTTACTCGAGGAGTTCGACAAGTGGGTCAAAGAGGTTAGGACTAGAGAGAAGATGAAAGAACTAGAGCAGCTTGTTAGACCCGGTAAAATAAGAATACTGCCGGGCTATGTCTTTAGGAGGAGCGACCCCGCAATTGTCGGCGTCGAGGTGTTGGGCGGTAGAATAAAGCCCGGGTACCCCCTCATGAGAGAAGACGGCACCGAGGTAGGGGTGATCCTGCAGATCAGAGACAAAGACCAGGTGTTAAAGGAAGCAGTAGTAGGGTCCTCTGTCGCGATAAGTATCAAGGGCCACGTTATGGTCGGCAGGCAGATCGACGAAGGGGACCTACTGTACACTAGTATCCCAAAAGACCACGTCAACCTCTGGCTGACAAAGTACAGGAGTGAGTTGTCCGATGACGAGCTCCTTGTTCTAAAAGAGATAATCGCGATAAAGAAAAAGAAGGATCCGTTCTACGGGGGCTTCTACCAGCTGTAAGCCCAGCTAAGCTAGCTCGTTCTCGCTGAATAACAAGCCTATTTCGTACGCTGCAGACTCCGGGCTGTCGCTAGCGTGGACGACGTTCTCCGATTTCGAGAGCGCGTAGTCACCCCGTATAGTGCCTGGGAGAGCCTCTCTACCGTCCGTGCTACCGATCATAAGCCTCGCGACGCTGATCGCCGAGTCCCCCTCTATCACCATTGCCACTACGGGCCCCGACGTTATGAAGTCGATTAGAGAGTTGAAGAAGGGCTTGCCCCTGTGTACACTGTAGAACTTCTCCGCGAGCTCCCTGTTCATCCTCAACATCTTCAGGCCCACGATACGGAAACCCTTTTTCTCGAAGCGCGAGATGATCTCGCCTACGAGTCCTCTACGAACCCCGTCCGGCTTCACCATCACAAGTGTTCTCTCTACGACCATCCCAACGCTCACCGGCCTTCACTCGTTTCATCATTTCTGGGCCGAGTGCTTTGCGGTCCACTTGTACTTTCTAGGGTCTCTACCCAGCCTGTAGTTCTTGAAGCACTTGCTACTACAGAAGTACAGGATTGAGCCGTCGTTTTTCACGAACATCAAGCCTGTTCCCGGCTCTATCTCTCTGCCGCAAAAGGCGCACGTCACTATCTTCAGCATTGTAAGCACACCCACTACATACACCAAGCAGTTTAAACCTCCAATATAAACCTTTATAAACACGCTTTAGTTGTATAACGTTGCTAAGGTGATAACAACGAGCAGCCCTAAGAAAGTTGTCTTCGAGCCGCTGAACGTCAACGTAGTAGAGGAGATAGGCTTCCCCGCCGAAGTCGTCCAGATACTCGGAAGGACGGGTGTCACAGGCGAGATTATACAGGTTCGAGTAAGAGTCCTCGAAGGGCGCGATAAGGGGAGAGTCATAACCAGGAATGTCAAGGGACCTGTTAGAGTGGGCGATATTCTCATACTGAGAGAGACGGAGAGGGAAGCCAAGAAGCTCACAGGCAAGAGGTAGACCTCTCCACGTCAGTCCTTTGCCGGTAGAAGAGAGGGGCTCTTGGCCATCAAGCTTGGCCTAATAGGACTATTCTGGCGGCACACGAGGCCAAAAACCGAAAGCTGAAAATAAAAACGGTTCTTTTGTATGTAGGAGCGGTTCACCCTTAGCTCTTGGCCCTGATCTCCTTCAGTTTCGACAGCACTTCCTCGGCGAGATCCTTAGCTCCCCCGAAGTCGATTATCGCTGCGCTGGCTGCGGCGACTTCAATACCGGCTGCCTGCCCTAGTCTCTGCTTGCTGGGCACGTATATGTAGGGTATCTTTTTCTCGTCGCACAGCGCTGGCAGGTGAGCGACTATCTCTGGAGGGTCTACATCTTCCGCGATCAGCACGAGTTTCGCCTGACCCCTCTCCACGGCCTTAGTGGTCTCGTTTGTCCCCTTCCTGATTTTCCCGCCGGTCTCCCTCGCTTTCTTAAGGAGCTCGTACGCCTTCTCAGCCAGGTCTTGCGGAACCTCGAATTTCACGTAGAACGGTTTGGGCATATCATCCTCCTCCCTAGTGGTCGTCTGTAGTCTCCTAGAATTCTACAACGGGTTTTTAACGTTAACTTAGAGCGGCTTAACCGGGTTTCACAGCGGTAAACCCCAGAGCCCTCCTGTCAAAGAACACCCTCACAAAGCCGGCCCGTACGAGTCTCTCCTTTATCCCCTTCAGAATGCTCGGAGGCCCCCTCGCCCTGGGTTCACCCGTGTAGTGGAAGAGTACCCCGCCTGGCTTCAAGACCCTGAACAGCTGGTTGTAGAACTCCTGGCTGTACAGGTCACCCGTCGAGGACGTGAACCTCGGGGGGTCGTGAATGACCCTGTCAAAGAATTCGTCCGGCAACTCGTACACAGCTTCGACTACGTCGCCTAGGTAGATCTTCACTCTATCGTCGACCAGGCCCCTGCTCCACGGATTCCTCTCAGCGATGTAGACAACGTTAGGGTCTATCTCGAACGAGACTACCAGGCTTGCCCCAGACTTGGCCGCCATGATCGCCGTGTATCCCAGCCCCAGGCAGGTGTCGAGGACTACGCCCCCTCTCTTGGGTCTCAACGCTCTTATCTTGTACAGCGTGTCAGTGATGGGGTCGACGTCCTTTATCCGGTGCATGTGAATACCGTTGATCTCGAGTGTCGGGGCTACGTCTAGCCCGACAGCCTTGAGCTTGTAGAACCCCGACTCCGTGTGCTTGACAACCTCGTAGAGCTCATGCCTATCGACGTCGAAGAACACGACCCTGTCAGGTTCGGTAGGCTTCAGGTCGGTAATAGGGAGCTCTACGTCCCCGACTCTCACGTAACCGCCCTGTCTACAGACCTGGCTCTGCGTGAGCCCTATGTCCAGTGTGACATTGAAGCAACCCTCTCCGCTCTCGATTAACTGCGCCAGAAAGCTCGTGAACCAATAACCCCTCGCAGGCCTGTAAAAATAGCGTGGAAACCTGAGGGCTCTCAGCCATCCCTCAGTCATGGCTGTACACGAGGACGATCTCGTCGTCGCCTACGTAGTCCACTCTAGCGAACCCTACCCTGTACAACTGGACTATACTGTCTGCTTTCTCGTCTAGGATCCTCTTCTCGGCGAGTATGTCGCGGGATTCCACTCTGTCGCCCTCTACTCTGATCAGCTTTCCCTGGACGTGCTCGCCCACCTTCACCCATTGTATGACCGGGAGGTCCAGCCTCTTCGCGTCCTCTGAGCTCAGACTCGTCAACTCGAGCTGTATTAGAGGTAGCCCGTCTCTCTCCACTACTCCCTTGACGCGGAAATTCCCTAGACCTATCAGCCTGAACCCCGTCTCCTTATACGCCACGAGGTCTTTCTGTGATACGGCCACAATGTCCCCGCCCCTAACCTCGTAGCGGTCGACCTCCTTAGTCCCAAGCCTCCTCGGTACGTGGGCCTCGGCCTTGTCTACATTCAGCTCCACGACCGCTAGTACAGGGTCCTCCACCGCCATGTACCTTCTAGCAATTGGGTCCACGATGCTCCTGTTTATAGCAAACAAGTTCACCAAGCTGACCTTGGCGTCAACGGGTTTTATTCCTACGTCCATGACGACGCGGTGTATAGTCTCTGCCTTGATGCCCCTCCTCCTCAGGCTGCTAATAGTGCCGAACCTCAGGTCAGTGTAGGGGTTTAGACCCGATTTCGTACTGAGCTTTCTCATCTTCGACTTGCTAAGGATAACGCCCTCGAGGCCCAGCCTGCCGAAGTGGATCGTGACGGGGTACTTCCAGCCGAGGTGGTCGTAGAGATACTTCTGCTTCACGGTGTTCGACACGTGCTCTTTCGCGCGGAGTATGTGGGTGACCCCCATCAAGTGGTCGTCTACTCCAGCAGCGAAATTGTATGTGGGCCACACGACGTACTTGTCCCCGGTTATAGGGTGAGGGGTCTTGGACGTGTCTATTATCCTCAGAGCCACCCAGTCCCGCACGCTTGGGTCGGGGTGGAGGAGGTCGGTCTTCACCCTTACAACAGCCTCTCCTTCAGCGAAACGGCCTTCAAGCATTTTGTCAAACTCCTCGAGGTTCTCCTCGGGGCTCTTACCCCTGTGAGGGCAGGCCTTGCCCTCGTTTCTGAGTTTCCGGAAGTCTTCCTCGCTACACCTGTCCACGTAAGCCCCGCCTACCCTGATCAACTCCTTCGCTATTTTGTAGAACAGTTCCATCCTGAGGCTCTGAATGTACTCCTCGTCCCACTTGACGTCGAGCCACCTCAGGTCCTCTTTGATCTGCAGATATGCCTCCGGGAATGGGGCCTTTGTTCTTGGGTCCGTGTCCTCGAACCTGAGAATGAACTTCCCGTTGTACTCCCTCGCGTACCAGTAGCTAAGTAGCGCCGGCCGCGCGTTACCCAAGTGTATGGCGAAATCTGGGTTGGGGGCGAACCTCGTGACGACCTTGCCCTCCTCTGCTTCTGGTAGCGGAGGGAGGGTCTTCTCCTTCTCTGCTCTTTTCTCGAGGACTAGGTCGGGCCAGTTGGACTTTAGAAGCCTAAGCTGCTCCTCGGGCGCCATTCTGTTAACGGAGTCGACGACCTCCTGGACAACCTTGACCACCTCTCTCGCGTACTTCCTAGCCTCTGGCAGCTCTCCGAGAACCTTCGAGACTACAGCCTTAGTATCAGCCCTACCACTGTGTTTAACGGCGTTAACTAAGGCGTTCTTTAGAGCAACCTCCCGTACCTTCTCTAACAAAGACTTGTCTAAGCTCATCCTCCTTCACTACCACGACCACGTATTTCTCTGGCATCTCCCATGTTATATTGATGACCAGCGTTATTATCCCATTACAACTAGACCTTATAGTCTTGAGATTGCCCTTAGAGGAGAGCGTGTAGCCTATTTTCTCCCCCTCCCTTACCGGGTCGCCCTCCCCCTTGGTAATCGTCACGTAGGCTGCCGAGACCTCTTGGAGGCATACCTTGTCCCCCGCCTTAAGGTAGAACCCGCGTGTTGATGGTGTGGACAGACCGTACTTTTCGATGACGATGAAGTCGCTTACAACAGTGGCCTCGACGAGGTCTATTCTCTCTAGAGCCCTCTCGTACTCGACAAGGCAGAAACCTTGACCAGACTCGCACGAGCCAGCCGACGGACAGAGCTGGTCTCCTACAAGGCACCATTTCGCGTTGCTAGAACACGGTACTAGGACTGCCGGGTAGTAGTGCAACTCTTACCTCGCCATCACGTACTCGTTTACGTCGACCCCCCTCTGCTTCAAGTACTCTAGTAGTGGGCTGAGTATGACTACGGGCCTCCTTCTCAGCTCGAACGTATTCCGCGAGGACGTCAAGAACATGACGGTCTTCAGGGTCTGTATGTACGTCTCCATGAACTTCAGAGCCCGCTCGTAGCCCTCCAGGAGGAGCGTCTTGAGCAAGGGTTTTGCCAGACCTACGAGGTCCGCCCCTAGCGATATCGACTTGGCAGCCCTCAAACCGTCCCAGACCCCCCCGCTAGCTATTATAGTAGCGTCGGGGGCTACGTACCTGGCCTCCACAATGGCGGCCGGCGTTGGTATACCCCATGAAGAGAGCGCCTCTGCCACAACTCTCCTCACGTCGCCCTCTGGGAGCCTGTGCTTTTCCACGGAAACCCAGTTTGTACCGCAGGCCCCCGCAACATCGAACATTCTAATGCCCTTCGAGTAGAAGACCGAGACCGTCTCCATTGAAAGCCCGTTCCCGACTTCCTTGACTATCAGAGGGACCCCCACAGCCTTCGCCAGTCTAACTACCGCCTCGACGACTTCAACGGTGAACCCTGTCTCGCCCTCCGGCTGTACGACTTCTTGAGCAGGGTTTAAGTGGACTGCCAGCGCGTCTAGCTCAAACTCGTTCACTAGGTCTATAAAGA
>ERZ1669248.1026-NODE-1026-length-11082-cov-4.916478_pt1 | contig 11082 bp, 10 predicted proteins | sample MGYA00579296_ERZ1669248 | MGnify/ENA primary metagenome ERZ1669248 (study PRJEB41166, sample SAMN08046057) | hot springs metagenome | biome: hot spring; feature: neutral hot spring; material: thermophilic sediment; isolation source: thermophilic sediment from...
CGCTCGTCGGCAGCGTCAGATGTGTATAAGAGACAGGCTTAATTTAGCGCAATTGCCCTTAAGTTTACCCTTTGCCATTTCCGTGAACGCGCTGGATGTAAGCGATCTGACCCTAATCCAGCCTTTGGTCGAAGCAGATACCCAAAACCAGGCTCAAGCTGGCGCTACGAGCACGCAATTACGCTCCTATCACTTAATTGCACTGCACGCGCAGGGCACGCTGAATGCAGCGGCACTCACGCTTAAGGTGCAATCGGCGCAAGCTGCGTTACCTCAAAACGTGAATGCCGAATTATCCGGTAGCTTAACCGTGGGGACGCAAGCACCGCATCCCGTCGGCGGGCATGTGCAGTCGGTGGTGGCTTTGCCGGAAGGCTGGCTATCAAGTGAGATTGATCTGGCAGGCTCATTCAATGAGCTTAGCCTTGCGCTCGCCTCGCGCTGGGATGGCTTTAGCACACCGAGTGCCACACTTACCGCCAAGGCAGGCTTAACGCTTGAACGCCTAAAGCTGGCTTCACTAAACCTCGATACGGCAGGCGGCACGCTGTGTAGCGAAGGCACTTTAAATTACGCTGATGGCCTAGAATTATCGCTTTATGGCCGAGCATCAGCGTTTAATCCGGCACAATTAACCTCAGCGGCGGAAGGGCAACTGGGGTTTGATTATCAATTCAATTATGCAGAACCCCGCACAGAACCCTACACAGGCCCCTTGAGCGATGGCGCGATGCAAATGGCAACATCGCCCCAGATGGCGCTCAAGTTAAGCGAGCTTTCCGGCACCATCGCAGCAACACCGTTTAACCACCTGAACCTTGAAGCCAAGCTCGCCCATCAGGTGCTGCAGGGCGCGATTTTCGGCGGGCAAGTGGCCGGCGGCACGCTGCAAGCGCAATTTCAGTATGGTTTAACGGGCAAGAAACCGATGACGCTTGCAGTTGATGTGGCCAAAGTGTCACTGAACGGCTTAATGTTGCAACTATTGGCAAAACCTGCTCAAAGCGAGTTCACCGCCAAGCTCAAACTTGAAGGGGATCTCGGTGCCAAAGTGCCGCAAGAGACAAAACTCAATTTTTCGTTGATTGTGCCTAAAGCTACCTTATCAGCATTAAACACCCCCGCCGAGCAAAATAACCCAGCGAATAAGCAACAGAGCCCTCTTGTCATAAGCGCGCATATCCAAGGCTCATTTGCCAATCAGAGGCTTAGCCTCGAACCGAGTACACTTGCACTAGCCGGTGCAGCGCTGCGGGCGCAAGGACAATGGGGCTTTGCGCCTAACGCGCGCGCCGCACAAATCAGCCTTAATTTAAGCGTGCCCGAGCTTGCGCGCTTGCCATGGGGCGTTTTCGGCTTACCCGCTGTTGCGGGCATGCTGCAAATCAACACGCAATTAAACGGCAGCATCAACGCACCGCTCGGCACGTTAGATTTATCGGCAGGAAATTTGGCCTTTGGGCGCTGGCAGCTCGCAAAGCTTAAAGCCCAAGGTCAGTTGGGAGAAAACCCTGCCGCCAGCGCAAATTCAAAGGCGACATGGCCGATAAAACTGAGCATGCAGGCCGATGATCTAACCGCAGCCCCCGACACATCCCCGCCAAGCAGCAAAAAAATCGCACCGCCCCAGCGCTGGCTTAACTCATTGAAGGGGCAACTCAACGGCACCCTGCCCACACCCGATGCCCTAGCGGCGGCAAACGGTTTGGCCTCGATAAAAACCACCCAAACACTAACCTTAAGCGCCAAAAGCCCGCAGGGCACGTTGACCCTCGCCGCCAATGGCAGCGGCCAGGGGCTAAATTGGTGCGGGGTGATCTCGCAGCTTGATTTATCTGCTGTTGCATCAAAGCCCTATGCCTTGCGGGCTTGGCGGTTAAGCAAGCCCGTTGTACTTAATGCCTCTCCAGATAAACAACAGTTAGCCGAGGCCTGTTTGATGGGGCAGGGCGAAAACCATGCGGCGCCTGCGCGGCTATGTTTTGCGGGGCTGCGCACAGGCGATCAACTTCAAGGGCAGCTCTCTCTGGATTCTCCTTTGGCCACCGTGCTGGGTATGGCCGCACCCTGGCTGCCCGAGGGTTTGCAAAATCCAGCGCATTTCTCGAAGGTTGCTCCGGGGCGCATCATTTTGGCGGCAAACGGCGGCTTAATCGCAGGCAAAGCTAACGGCACACTCAAACTCAGCCTGCCTGATAGCCAATTCTCAATGCCGCAATGGGCTGGTGGCACTGTGTTTTCTTATCAAAACATGGGGTTGGCTGCCGACCTTAACAACGAGGTGCTCACAGTGCATTGGCGTGGTGATGTGCCGCAATTATTGAATGTTGAAGGGCGCGGAGCCATCGGTTTGGCAGGCGAGCATGCCCTTGATTTATCCACTCAAATTCATCTGCCGAATTTAAGCGCTTTAGCTTTTTTAGCGCCCGCAATCAGTCAACTTAAAGGTGCGGCAGAGGCTCAACTTCAATTAGGCGGGGTGCTTGACGCGCCCAAACCCAGCGGCACGCTTAAAGTAAGCCAGCTTGCTTTTGCTCTGCCGGATACTGGGGTTGGCTTCGATCAGGGGGCTGTTCATGGTCAAATTGACGCGGCAGGGCAGCTCACATTTGATGGGCAACTGCACGGCGCTCTCAATGATGAACCGGCTAAACTTGCGCAACAATTTGATCGGCAACTGCGCGTGGAGGGCACAGGCGATTTAGCCCATTTGCCGAACTGGTCGGTAAACGCCCATATTTACGGCGATGGCGTGCCGGTGCTGCGCATGCCGAGCTTAAAGGCGGATGCGAGCCCAGATGTGACAATTTTAGCCACCCAAGCCGGCGCGCAATTAAGTGGCACCGTGCAATTGCCGTTCGTGGATGCGCGGATCGAAAAACTGCCCGATGGGGTCGTTAAATCCAGCGATGATTTAGTGATTGTGGGTGCCAATCCAGAACCGAAAGCGGCGGGTTATCCGCTCACGGGCGATATTAAATTAAGCCTAGGCGATGCGGTCAGCTTAATGGGCATGGGTTTTTCAACCGGATTAAGTGGTGCGCTGGATTTGCGCCTTCGCCCGCAAAAGCCACTCGCGGCATTTGGGGAAATTGATTTAAAAAATGGCAAATACAAAGCCTATGGCCAAGATTTATCCATCAGCCAAGGGCGCATATTGTTTGTAGGCCCGCTCGATGATCCCGGCTTATCGGTTACCGCACAACGCAAAATTGATTCAACCACGGTCGGCTTAAATCTTGGCGGCACGCTTTATCACCCCAAAACCACGGTTTTTTCAACCCCGGCGATTCCCGAATCAGATGCGCTCTCTTTACTTCTCACCGGGCGGCGGCTCAATAAGGGCACTGCGGCCGATGGTTCGGTATTGCTCAACGCGGTCACAAGTTTAGGTATTTCCCAAGGGGATGATATTTTGCGCGATGTGGGGACTAAGTTTGGGTTTGATTCCATCGGGCTCGATACCACCGGCGGCCTAACCGGTACGCGGCTCAGTGTGGGTAAAAAAATTGGTGATCGCCTGCTGGTGCGCTACGCCATCGGGGTTTTAACGGGCGTGGGACAAATTATTACTGAGTATCAACTCAATAAATTATTTTCGATTGAGATGACCTCCAGCGCTACAGCCACGGGCGGCGATGTGATTTACCGCATTCGGTAGAAATTTGAAGCAGGTACCGCAACGCGGCTTGCTGATTGATTCCATGGATGAAATAAATCAGGTTTTACTTAGGATTTTGTATGTCTATTTTATTATTTGCAGGTATCGCTTTGATGGCCTTCCTTTCGTGGTGGCCGAGTTTCTGGGTGAACCAAGTGATTGCGCGCTACAGCAAACCGGCCGATCGCTACCCCTTTTCGGGCGGCGATTTAGCGCGCTATTTGCTCGATAAACACGCGTTGCCCCACATCGGGGTTGAAATAACCCAAGCGGGCGATCACTACGACCCGCATGCCCGCATTGTGCGGCTTTCGCCCGCCCATTTTAGCGGCCGCTCACTGACCGCCATTACCATTGCCGCGCATGAAGTGGGGCATGCATTGCAGCACGCCGAGGGCGATCCCGCATTTCTGCGCCGTCAAGAAATGGTCGAACGCAGTGCCTGGGGGCAGCGCGTAGCCGGCTGGTTGGTTGTGGCAATCCCTGTAGTGGCCATTCTTGAAAAACAACCCGCGCCCGCACTCATGATGCTCGTGGTGGGTGTGCTCACCATGGCCGTGCCCCTCATGGCTCAGCTTTCCAATTTACCCATTGAGTTTGATGCAAGTTTTAAGCGCGCCCTGCCCATGTTGCAACAAGGCGGTTGGTTGAATAAGACCGATAAACAATCGGCGCGAAAAATTCTGCGTGCCGCAGCGCTCACCTATGTCGCCCAAGCATTCTCCTCGTTACTGAATGTATTTAAATGGCTGCGGGGTTTGAAAATGTAATGATAAAAATGTGCGCGGCACACAACCCAACCCAAAACCTGAGCACGGGGATGTGTTATAACTAAATAGCCTTGGCGGTTGGTTTTGCTAATCGTCAATCAATGTCACTCGATCACACACCGAAGGAGCACCCTATGGCTTTTCAACTCCCTGAACTCACCTATGATTACGGCGCGCTGGATAAATCTATCGATGCGCAAACCATGGAAATTCATTACACCAAACACCATGGGGCTTATGTCACCAACTGCAATAATGCCATTGCGGGCACCGAGTGGGACGATAAACCCATCGAAGTCATTATGGCCAATATCTCCAAACTCCCCCCCGCTGTGCGCAATAACGGCGGCGGGCACTTTAACCATGCCCTGTTTTGGAGCGTGTTATCGCCCCAAGGCGGCGGCGAGGCCACCGGCGCATTGGCCGATGACATTGCCAAAACCTTCGGTTCATTTACTGCGCTGAAAGATCAAATGAACACCGCCGGCGCCACGCGGTTCGGTTCAGGCTGGGCTTGGTTAATTGTGGATGCGCATGGCAAGCTCGCCGTGTGTTCAACCCCCAATCAAGATAACCCGACCATGGATATCGCCGAGGTAAAAGGCACGCCCATTCTCGGCATTGATGTGTGGGAGCACGCGTATTACTTGCGCTACCAAAACCGCCGCCCCGATTACCTTAAAGCCATTTGGGATGTGATTGACTGGAATGCCGTGGCTGGGCGTTACGCCGCCGCGAAATAATTTCCATCACCCTTTTTAAGCCCAAAGGTTGGGGTTAAAAATAGGGCTAAAAAAAGCCAGTCAGTGTTAATTGACTGGCTTTTTTATTGGGGTTTGCGCATTAATTTGATGGCGCGGCCTGCGCTGCAATAGCGGCCAATTGCGGCACATCAAGCCCATGTTGATGGGCCAGCATTAACGCCCGCTGCAACCGAGCATCCGCCGTGCGCCCCTTGCAACTGTGGGCAGGGTCGCCGGCAAAGCCTGCCAACATGCCGGAAATCAGCGCCGGGCGGTCTAACGGGGCATCAATCAATTTTTCTTGCAGGGCAATCACCTCATCGGCGATAGCGCGCGCCAAAGGCTCATACATTTGCCACAGGGTTTGCACATCACCCCCCACCGCTAAGCCTGCTATGTTGGTGGTTAAAATATACACATTCTTCAGCACCAGCTCATGCTGCATCGCCGCTAAATTAGGCACGATGCGCGCGGTTAAGCCCACGGCACCCAATGCCATTTGGATAAGCTTGGCTTTTGCGCCCCAAACCGGGCTTGGCATGAGCTCTTTAACGAGCTTGCCCGGTTTTTTCTCAAACCAAATGGATAGGACGGTGGGGTGATTAATGCCGGCCGCTTGCCAATCTTGCGGTAATAATTCGTTTTGCAACAAAACCAGCCGGCTATGCCAGTTTGCGGGAATACGGGGGAGTAGGGCGGGCAAATCTTTTTCAGCCACAGCCACAATTAAGGCGCCCGCCTGCGAAAATACATTCAGCACATCGCTTAACGATTGCGCGCGGGTAACGGGAATCACCGGATGACCTATTTTCAAAAACCCCGCCGCCAAAACCTGGCCAATTTCCCCCACGCCCACCAAAATGATTGGTGACATCGGCATGGGCGTTGCGCTATCGCTTACATGAGTATCCATAAAAAACCTTTTACACAGGGGGTTAAATTACACTTCAAGCAGGTGAGGGCGCCACTGCACCACGCCATCGGCATAAAGCTTGGCTAAAAGTTCAGCGGCGGCGGGGGCTGCAATTAGGGCGAGCAATTGCGCGGTATCAAAAAATACCTGCCGGGTAATCAGCTCAGCCAAGGGGCGGGTTTCTTCATTGAGCGCAATGCTTAATCCATCCACTGCTAACACGGGACAAGCCCCTTCAACCAGCAACAGCCGTGCAGCGGGGGTGCGCATTAATGTATCACCACTGTGGGTGAGCTCCTCTTTCAGCGCGGCGGCATCCAGCGGCTCGTTTTCGGGATAAAAGGCGGCATGATCCATTGGCCGCTCGGTGAGGGTTTCCGCGAGGAATTGATCGAAAACCGCATCGTCTTGGTTCAACAAATTGTGCAGCAGCCCGCGTAATTGGGTGCGTGCCGCCAAGGTGAGTGCCCCAGGATTTGTGCCGGGGTTTGCGCCAGCTTCCAAGTTGCAATCGGCGTAGCGCGCCGTTTGATTCATATGGGTGATTAAGCGATCGGTCACGCCGGCGGCTAATTCATGCAATAAAGGCGCGCGAAACCCGATGGAGTAGGTCATGCACGGCTCAAGCGCAATGCCATGATGCGGCACGCCCGGCGGCAAATACAGCATGTCACCCGGTTCTAGCACCCATTCATCAGTGGGTTCAAATTGCTCAAGCAAGCGGATATCCAAATCCGGCACAAAATGGGTATTTTTGGGCGGGTATTCAATCAGCCATCGGCGCGTGCCTAAGCCTTGCAGTAAAAACACATCATATTCATCAATATGCGCGCCCACCGAACCGCCGGTAGGGGCGTAGGAAATCATTAAATCATCAATGCGCCAATCGGGCACAAAACGAAAGCGCTCAACCAATGCCATCAAATCGGGAATTAACTTCTCGCAATCGGTCACCAATAACGAGTAACCCTCTTCCGGCAAGCTTGTAAAATCTTCCTCCGTGAACGGGCCTTGTCGCAACATCCAGGGGCGTTCGCCCGCAGATTCCAGAATCAAACGCGCCGGCACATCCTCTTCGCACGCCAGCCCCGCCAATTCCTCGGGCGACAGCGGGGAGGCAAAGCCTGCAATCGCTTGGCGAATTAAAAGAGGTTTTTTTTGCCAATAATCGCGCAAAAATTCTTCGCTTGAGATGCTGCCCAAAACTTGAAAGATACTCATAAATAGCTCCGTAAATAATTGAGCATGGATAAATCGAACGGGAATAAATCGAGAGCGCTTGGTCGTGGATTTTAATTGGCGCAAAGTGTATCAGCCTGCATCCAGCGCTTCACCGTCTGTTACAAAATAGAACCTACACTATGCGTTTATGATATAAAAACATAACGCTGACGATAGAATTAGTTTTATCCGCATCACCCACAGAGAGCCAGACCCATGCCCAAAAAATCCCGCCTTGATCGATTGCCCGGAGATGCCTTTAGCCCACAAATTCATGCCCGGCTGTGGCTTATTGGCACCGATCAAAAAAGTTATCTAGGCGTGGGGAAAGTGCGACTCATGGAGCTAATCGATGAGCTAGGATCAATCAGCCAAGCCGCCAAAACACTGAATATGTCTTACAAACGTGCGTGGACACTCATTGAAGAAGTAAACCAGATTGGCGAAAAACCCTATGTCATTAAAGAAGTAGGCGGCTCCGGCGGCGGGCACGCAACCCTCACCGAAGCCGGCAACGAAGCGATTGCCCAATATCGTGAACTGGAAAAAGAATTTGCCGCATTCGTCCAACAACGCACGAAAAAAATTAACCTATGAGCGCCACAAATCTTCGAACACAAGCCTTTGCCGCCTTAAAGACCTGCGACCCCACAACTAAAGCCCAGCGCGCCGCCCAACTCTACCAACAGGCGCGGGTTTTAGTGGATAACCACATCACCGAAGCCCCATCCGCCCCAATTGCGCGAGTGCTTGATCCTGGCCGCCCTGAAAATCCCCCCTTGGTCGCGCCGCGCGATTTACCCCGCCGCATAACCCACACCCAAGCGGGGCGCAACATCATGGCGCATGCGTTTGCGCATATTGAATTTAACGCCATTAATATCGCACTCGATGCCGTCTATCGCTTCGACAACATGCCGGCTGATTTTTACCGAGATTGGCTTCGCGTAGCCGCAGAGGAGGGTCGGCACTACCAAATGCTGGCCGATTATTTAGCCGAACACGATAGCTACTACGGCCAATATCCCGCCCACGATAGCCTATGGGAAAGCGTGTGCCGAACCGACCACGACGTACTCATTCGGATGGCTCTAGTGCCGCGCGTACTCGAAGCCCGAGGGCTTGATGTCACACCCGCCATTGCCCAAAAATTGCGCAGCAATCACGATCATAGCTTAGCCGACATATTAGGCACCATTTACGATGAAGAAATTGGCCACGTCGAGATCGGCACCCGCTGGTTTCGATACTGCTGCAGCGCCCGCAACCTAGATGCCCGCACAACCTTCAGAAGCCTGCTCAACGAATACATGAGCGGGCGAATTCGCGGCCCCTATGATGAACCAGGCCGCCTCGCCGCAGGCTTCACCCAAGAAGAGATAGACGATCTTAAAATAATGGAGGCCGAAACGCTTGCACGCCTCGAAACACCAATCATCAATTGACAAACCCGCACATCAGCGGACAATGCACGGCTTCGATGTCGGTTATGGTGTTTCACGGGCTTGAAAAATCTCCAACCATCACCACATTGAGATAACTTAGGGGGTGACATGGCTTCGACGCGGATCACGAAACTCTAGGTGCATGTCGAGGGGTAGAGCCTCGCTAAAATCTGCAAAAAATTTAGTTGCCAACGACGACAACTACGCACTCGCTGCTTAAACTCCAGTAGAGTGCCGTCTGACTGAAGCCGTGCTTGTGCGTTCAGGTTCCAGGCGTCGATTCTCACAAGATCGTCATGAAGCGCGCTCGGCGTGGATTGATTAAAACTTATCCGAGATCGTTATCGGTTTTCCCTGCCTGTTGGGTAGCCGCTAACTAAAATAAAAAACAGGAAAAACATGTAGTACCGAAAGCGTAGGATTTGCGGACGCGGGTTCAATTCCCGCCACCTCCACCAATAATGAAACCCCAACCGTTCTCGGTTGGGGTTTTTTCTTGCCTGATCGCGCCGGTTCCCGCGTGTTGTTGGGGGTTCCTGCGGAAGCCTGCGGACTTCGCCAGCCGCCCGAATTGGCTGTTCCGGGCCTCATTCCACTCTCTCCTGTCCATTCCTCGCTCCCACCTCGCTCCCTGAAACTGGCCCGAAGTCCGCAAAGGCCATAAGTCAGCGCCATACAGATCAAAGAGTTACGAGCGGACGAATCAAGCGGTTGGATTGCAGCATTGGGTGGCGAAGGAAACGCTGCGGTTGCGTTTCGTCGGTAGTTATCGAGCACTACCGACATATTGCAACGCGGAAGGACGTGCTTGGATGGTGGCCAAGATAAGAAACGTCTTGTCAGGACAATGTCCGGACGACTACAATAAGGGCATCCAAGATCAGTCCGGAGGGGCACCATGAGCACCCTGAATCTTTCCAAGACCGAACGCATTGACGTTCGTGCCAGCACGCCAGTCAAACAGCTGCTTCAAGAAGCCGCACGCGCCTGCCACAAGAACGTCAGCGAGTTCCTGCTCGACGCGGGCGTGACCGCGGCCGCACAGACGCTGGCGGATCGTCGCCAGTTCGTACTGGACGATACACAGTGGCAGGCCTTTCAGGAAGCGCTGGACCGCCCGGTGCAAAGCAAACCGCGACTGAAAAAATTGCTGCGTGAGCCTGGGGTTCTGGATTGACCAGTGCTTACTCCCCCGTTCGCAAGCTGCTTGCTACGGATCAGGTCGATGCCTTCGATTGCGGCCAAGCCGCGCTGAACCAGTTCCTGCAGCGCTACGCGCTCGTCAACCAGAAGGCCAACAGCGCACAGACTTACGTCTGCTGCCAAGGTGACGTGGTGGTGGGGTTTTATAGCCTCGCCGTCGGCAGCGTAGATCCGGAAGCCGCGCCGTCAAGAGTGATGAAGGGGCTGGCGCGCCACCCGGTGCCGGTCATGATCCTGGCCCGGCTCGCGGTGGACAAGGAGCATCAGCGTAAAGGTCTGGGCCAGGCCTTGCTCAAAGATGCGCTGCTGCGTACCGCACAGGCCGCTGACATCGCCGGCATTCGTTGCCTGTTGGTGCATGCCAAGGACGACGCAGCGCGGCAGTGGTACGAATCCTGGGAATTCGAGCCCAGCCCGACCGATACGTATCACTTGTTCCTGATGCTCAAGGATCTCAAGAGCATGTTGAGCTGAGGTGGTGTCTCCACCTCAGAGCCCGACTCTCTCCCGCTGCTCATCCCACAGCGCCGGCGGATCGACCGCCCGATCAAACAGCGTGACGTGGTTCGGCAGTGCGTCATCCAGGATGGCCGCCACGATGTCGGGCGCCAGCGTGGTCAGGTTGACCATACGGCTGACGTAGCTGTTGTCGATGCCCTCCCGCGTGGCGATCTCCTTCAAGGACTTCGCTTCCCCCGATTCCAGCATGGCCAGCCAGCGGTGGCCCCTGGCCAGCGCGAGTTGGATGGAGGTCGGCGCCACGTCCCACGGTCTGACCGGGGCGGTTTCGCCGTTTGGCAAGGTGACCAGCTTGCGGCCGCTGCGGCGCTTGATCTGGATCGGTACAGACAGGGTCAACCGGCCATCACTCGCCTCAACGATGTCCGGCTCGCCAGTTTTCTGGATGCGGATGTCGCTCATGCCAGGGCCTCCGATTGTTGCTCGACCGGCTCAGGACGCAGTTCAAGCACCAGCCGCTCGATGCCGTTGGCGCGCAGTCGCACTTCGAGGTCATTGGGCGACACGATCACCTTCTCCACCAGCAGCTTGACGATCCGGGTTTGCTCCGCTGGGAACAGTTGATCCCAAATCGCGTCGAGTCGGGTCATGGCCACGGTGATCTTGG
>ERZ1669248.1028-NODE-1028-length-11072-cov-36.237270_pt1 | contig 11072 bp, 9 predicted proteins | sample MGYA00579296_ERZ1669248 | MGnify/ENA primary metagenome ERZ1669248 (study PRJEB41166, sample SAMN08046057) | hot springs metagenome | biome: hot spring; feature: neutral hot spring; material: thermophilic sediment; isolation source: thermophilic sediment from...
CCGTGCCTTACTCCTGAGACACTTAAACCGCTCAGATGACAAGTTTTTTAAAAATTTCTCTACCTGCCATCTAAGGGCTTGCTCCATGCTACGTAAACGCATGCCCTCAAGAAAACGTTCCTTGAGATTTCTGCTTGCGTTCACATCAGCATGTAGCTTCCTACCACAACACTTACACTCAAATCTCTCTCTTACTTTCCTATTTAACTTCATGGTAAATAATTTATTATATTTGTGTATATCTGTCAAGAAATTCTGAAACTAATCACTAAGACCAAACACTATCTGTAAAATTACTATCAACAGGTTTAGACTTATGGCTATATAAAGTTTCTGTTTTTTGTCTGATGTTTCCCTTTCTTTTAAAACGTTTTCTTTATACTCCATCTCTAACCTTTAGCTATAGCGTAAGCGTATACTTTACCGTTTACTTTTCCTTTTAACACTCTAAAAATTTCTAAAAGTGTAGCTCCCGTTGTAATTATATCGTCAAAAACTAACGTGTTTCCTTCCAGTTTGTCTACTGTGAGAGAAAAGGCATCTTTTAGATTTTTAAACCTTTCTTCTTTGTTTAACCTAACCTGTAAATCTGTCTCTCTTACTTTTTTTATGTAATCTTTCACAAGGAAAGACGGGACACAGTATCTTAAAATTTCCTTTAAATGGTTAAAACCTCTCTCTTTTTGGACTTTTTCGGATATTGGCACGTAGAGAACATTTTGAATTTTGTTTGATTTTATGTAGTCTTGTATATCATCTTTTATAAGTAAGCCTAAGTCCTTTGCGAGTGTTTTTATCTTTTGAAACTTTAGATGTTGTATAGCATGTTGGACTTTGTAGTAAGATGTAAAAACCTTTATATCTTCATACTTTCTCTCTGGAATACAGTCGTTACAAACAGGGTAAGTGTTGTCTCCTGATTTACCACAGCTATGACAGTAAAACAGAATATCTTCTTTCATCTGACTTAAACAGTCCTGACAGATTAAGTTTTGATGGTCAAACACAAATGGATTTTTACAAACTACGCAGGCATTTGGAAAAAGGACGTTTAATGCAAGTCTGAAATCCAGAAATGGTTTAATGGTCCTTTACCTCTACCGATTTGTAATGAATTTATTATAGCACCGTTTATGTAGGCTTTAGCTATGGAAACTGCTTTCTTTACATCGTAGCCTTTTGCTAAACAGCTTGCGATGGCAGAAGCGTAAGTGCATCCTGTTCCGTGGGTGTTTTGTGTTTTTACTTTCTGGTATTTAAAGTAAGTAAAACTCTCTCCATCATACAAAACATCAACCACGTAATCTTCGTCTTTGCCGTGACCTCCCTTTAAAAGGACATACCTACTTCCCATACTGTAAAGTTCCTTACAGACTTTTTCTAAATCTTGCTGAGTTTCTATAGTAATCTGTGTAAGTTCTTGAGCTTCTGGAATGTTAGGCGTAAGAATATAACTATTTGGTATTATAAGTTTTTTAAAAACTTCTATGGCGTCTTTGTCAAGTAAGTTTTTATCGTTTTTTGATTTTATAACAGTATCTACAACGTTTAGGTTAAGGTTAAACTTTTTGATAGCTAAGGCAACAGATTCAACTATTTCCGCATTTTGCAACATTCCAAGCTTTAAAACGTCTATGCTAATATCTTCGGCTAAGGCTTTTATCTGGTCAAAGACTACGTTTGCCGGGATTGGATATGTATAAATAACTCCTTGGGTGTTTTGGATAGTAAGGGACGTTATTACTGCCATGCCATAAACGTTAAAGGCTGAAAACACTTTTAAGTCTGCCTGAATACCGGCACCACCTGAAGGGTCAGAGCCTGCAACTGTTAAAGCCGTTTTTACCATGATACACACCTTACATTAATGATTTTAACTGATTAACAAATTTATCTAAAATCTTTGATTTTGTGTAATTTTCTAAAAACTCTTTGTAAGCGTTATTTGTAATCTCATCGTAAAGTTTATCTTCTGTTAAGACCTTTTTAACTTTCTGGACTACTTCTTCAACGTTTCCGTTTTTTGCCACTATTCCAGTTTTAAAATCTTCTACAAGATACTTTAAGTTTTCTACATCGTAAACTACTACAAGACTTTTTACAGAAAAACCTTCTACAACAGTTCTTCCAAAGCTTTCTTCGTTTCTGGATAAAACCATAACCACGTCAGAGGCTTTTAGGTATAAATGTGGTTGGTCGGTTTTTCCTGTTGTTATTAGTTTATCGTAAAGGCCATATTCTTTAAACTTTTCCACTGCTTTATCAAAGTCTTTTCCATAACCGATGATTAAAAACTTAAGATTTTTAAATGTTTCGTTTAGTATTCTGCAAGCTTCAACGTAATCGAAAATTCCTTTTCCTGCATCAGTCTTTCCTATAAATGTAATAACTTTATCCTGCGGATTTATGTTTAGCTGTCTTCTTATGTTTTCTTTTTGGACTGGGTCGTAGTAAAACTTGTCTTCATCTATAAAATTTGGTAAAACTGTGATTTTTTCTTCTGGAATGCCATCTTTTAAAAGCCTTCTTTTACTTGCCTGACTTACGGCAAAAACTTTATCTACCTTTGGAAGGATAAACTTTTTGTTAAAAAAAGGTAGGTAGTTTAGCATATGTCGAAAAAGTATAACCTTTGATTTGGATAACTTACCGGCTAAGAATGTGTTTATGTATTCGTTTCCGTTGTTTCCAATAACAAAATCTGGCTTTAACTTTTTTGCCAACTTAATTAATTTGAGAGTGTTTAACGGTGAGAATTCGGATTTTAAGGTTATGTAGTATTTGTTTTTGTCAGATGTATTTTTATCTACAAAACTGCCTTTTGCTACGGCTTTGTAAAGTTCTAATTCTGGATAGTATTTTTCTATTGCGTTTATAAAATCTATCGAGTGAAGTTCTGTTCCTCCCGGGTTTGGGTTAGGGTTTGCGTTTATCCAAAGTATCCTCATAACATTACTTTCCACAAAAACTGTGGCAGAATCCAATGACCAAAAACAGTAACTCTTTTTATCTCGAACATGTCCTTACTTTCTTCAAATGTTCCTTCCTGTGTGGTAAAAGCCATCTTATAACCGGCGTTTATAACCATATCTTTGACTTTTTCGTTGTAATCTCCGTAAGGGTAGCAAAATGTTTTTACTTCAACTCCCAGTTTGTCTTCCAGTATTTTCTTTGAGTCTTCTATCTCTGATTTTGCGACTTTTTCTGGTATTTTTGTTAAAAAAGGGTGTGTTATTGTATGGGAGCCTATCTCAAAACCTTCACTTACTAAAAACCTTAACTCTTCCCAGTCCATCAACGGCTTTTTTACGTTTATTTTTTCCCAGTCCCATAAGTTAAATCTATCTGTCAAACCTGCAACCACAAACACTATAGCTTTTGCGTTGTATCTTTTCAAAATTGGGTATGCATTTTTTATAAAGTCTCTGTATCCATCGTCAAAGGTTAATATGATAGAATTTTTCTGGTTTTCTATTTCATCAGATAAAACTGTCTTTAACTTAAATTTATTCAAATACTTAATGTGTTTCTCAAACTTCTCCGGCTTAACGTAAAGGGACTTTAGTTTTGCCTCTGGTGGTGGATTATCTACGTTGTGGTAGGTTAAAACTTTCATTAATTTTTACGATAAAAAGTCCTGTAGATGTTTTTTTAATGCTATAGATTTTAACTTTTTTAAGGCTCTTTGTTCAAGTTGTCTTACTCTTTCTCTTGATATTCCAAGCATCTCTCCAACTTCTTCAAGGGTTTTGGGTTCGTTTCCTTCAAGTCCATACCTTAGCTTTATAATCTCTCTTTCTCTTTCGTCTAAAACGTTAAGCATACTCTCAAGTTCTTTCTTTAAGGTGTTTTCTAAGATTTCTTTCTCTATGTCTTCTGTGCCTTTCTTAGATAAAACGTCCAGTAGTGTAAAGTCTTCTTCTCCACCTTCTCCCAGAGGCATGTCTAAAGATATAGGCTGTCTAACTATGGATAGGGCGTTTTTGATTTTCTTTACTGATGTTTTTAACTCTTGGGCTAACTCTTCTTCCGTTGGTTCTCTTCCAAGGTTTTCCTTTAGTTTTTCGTAAGTTTCCTTAACTTTTGCTATAAACAGGGATTCTTTTATCGGTATCCTTACTGCTCCGGTTTGTTGGAATATTGTTTGCATTATAGCCTGTCTTATCCACCATACTGCGTATGATATAAACTTTACATCTTTATCTGGGTCAAACCTTTTGGCTGCTTCTATAAGTCCAAGGTTGCCTGCCGCTATAAGGTCTGTCAGTGGAACTCCCCATCCCATAAAGTTTTTCGCTATACTTACCACAAAACGTAGATTTCCTTCTACAAGTTTTTTTAGGGCTTCTTTATCACCTTTCTTAGCGCGTATTGCAAGCTCTTTCTCTTCTTCTGGAGAAAGCATAGGGTATTTTCCCATCTGTTGCATATAGAGCTGTAGGGTTGTAAGGTCTTTGTCTTGGTCTGCCATTTTAATAACCTTTTAAAAGATTTAGTCTTGTAATTTTAATTATTCATTAAAGTTTACCATAAAACTATGAGATTTCTCAATTCAAAAATTCTACGCTTCCATCAGAAAACTCTACCTTTGTAAACTCTATCTCTATTTTTAAATCTTCAACAGGTGCATCTTTTATGTATCTTAGGTTTGGTTTTTCTGGTTCGTAGATTATTTCTATCGTTCTTCTGAAAGTTTCTCCCGGTCTTATTTTGTTTGACCTTATAAAGTCAAGTGGTTTGTATATTTTGATAGGTTGTATTAAAAGTTCGTTGCCTGCTTTATCGTATATTTTCATATTTCCGTATATTACATCAACATCTTTTTTAAAGTTTGATGTAAAGTTAAAGACCAGTTGTATTTTGTCGTCTCTGTCGTAAAGTTGGTTTTCTGCTTTATGAAACTTTTTCTGTAAGAGTGTGTAATCAACTGGTTTTACTCCTTCTTTCAGTAAAATCGGTTCTTTTGTTTTACTTTGGATTACAGGTTTTCCTTCAAGTTGTAAGAGTCTTTCTTCCAGTTGTTTTACTTTTTTCTCCAGATTTTCTACTCTTTCTTCCAACGTTTGGGAAAATGAAAATCCAAAGATAGCTAAAACTGATAGTGTTGATAAAACTTTTTTCATAGATAGCCTCCTATATTAAGTTTTCGTTTACTTTATAGTTTACTGCAGTTACTATGTGTTTGTGAAGGATTTCTTCGCTTTGTTCTAAATCGGCTATGGTTCTTGCAACCTTTATTATCCTGTGGTATGACCTTGCTGTTAGGTTTAGTTTTTCGGCTGCAAGGTTTAGTGTGTTTTGGGCTTCTTGAGAAAGTTTTGCATACTGTTGAATAAGGGACGGTGTCATCTGACTGTTAAACCTTATTTTTTCGTTTTTAAACCTGTTTTGCTGGATTTCTACGGCTTTTAAAACTCTGTCCCTTATCTGTTTTGAGCTTTCTTCTGGTAAGTTGGAAGATAAATCTTGGGTTTTTACGGGTAAAACAGTTACGGATAGGTCTATTCTGTCTAAAAGTGGTCCAGAGATTTTACCAAGATACCTTTTTATCTCTGCTGGTGTGCATTTACACTCTTTTACAGGGTCAAACCTATAACCGCAAGGGCAGGGGTTTGCTGCTGCTATAAGTTGAAAGTTTGCCGGAAACTCCAGTTTACCACTGGCTCTTGATATACTTACTACTTTATCTTCTAACGGCTGTCTTAAAACTTCTAAGGTAGATTTTTTAAATTCTGGAAGTTCGTCTAAAAACAGGACGCCGTTGTGTGCCAGTGAGACTTCTCCCGGTTTTGGATAACTTCCTCCTCCTATCAGTGCTATATCGCTTATGGTATGGTGTGGGCTTCTAAAGGGTCTGCATCTTACTATACTGTCTTTTAGGATACCTGCTACGCTGTGTATCTTTGTGATTTCTATCGCTTCTTCAAAGCTTAATGGTGGAAGGATAGAGACAAACCTTCTTGCAAGCATCGTTTTTCCGGAACCGGGAGAGCCTATCATCAGAAGGTTATGGAAACCTGCTGCCGCTATCTCAAGGGCTTTTTTTACTGCATACTGTCCTTTTACTTCTGCAAAATCTCCAAATTTCTCAAGATTACACTCTAAAACTTTTTCAAAATCTACCTGTTCTGGCTGTTTTTCTAAATCTCCGTTTAAAAAGTCCAGTATTTCTTTTAGATTTTTAAAACCGTAAACGTTTAAACCTTCTACTATTGCTGCTTCCTTTGCGTTTTCCTGTGGAAGTATAAAGTTTTCAAAACCTTCACTTTTTAGTTTTATGGCTATAGGTAGTATACCTTTTACCGGTCTTAAATCTCCGTTTAGAGCAAGTTCTCCTATGAATGCTGTTTTTTCAAGTTTTGACTGGTCCAGTATACCGGAAGAAGACAGAATACCGACCGCTATAGGTAGGTCATACAGGGTTCCTACCTTTAGTATGTCTGCTGGAGCAAGGTTTACTGTTATCTTTTTTACTGGAAATTTTATACCTATGTTTTCTATCGCAGACTTTACTCTTTCTCTACTTTCTTTAACTGCTGTGTCTGGTAATCCTACTGTTATAAACTGTGGAAGTCCTTGGGTTATATTTACTTCTACGTCTACTATGTAGCCGTTTATACCAAAGGTTCCCCCGCTTTTAACCACCGATAGCATCGAAACTCTCCTGCTGTTTTAGTGCGTTTACATCAAGGGTAAAGATGTTAGAGATTCCATCTTTTGCAGATACTCCTATAAGTCTGTCGGCAAAGCTTGCCATAGCGTCTCTGTGGGTTACTACTATAAACTGGGCTGATTGTGATAACTGTTTTATAAGTTGTCCTACTTTTCTGGCGTTTGCGTCATCTAAAGCTGCATCTACTTCGTCAAAGTAGTAGAAAGGAGCTGGTCTATACTGCTGGACTGCAAAAAGAAAGGCTAAAGCGGTTATAGTTTTCTCTCCCCCAGACATCATCTCCAGTCTTTTAACGTCTTTACCTCTTGGTTTTGCTTTGAGTAAAACACCACCTTCAAGTGGGTTTGTTTCGTTTTCAAGTTCTAAGTAGGCTTTTCCACCGGGTGAAAGTATCTTAAAGTTTTTCTCAAGATTTTTGTTTACGTTTTCGTATACTTCCATAAATGCTTGTAGTTTCTTTTCTTCCAGACTTTCTATAAGTTCTTCAATGGACTTTTTCTCTTGAAGAAGAATGGATAGTTTTTCGTTTATTTCGTTGAACCTTTTAAGTTCTTCTTCGTAGTCTTCTATGGCTTTTTGGTTTACGGAACCTATGGTTTTTCTTTTGTCTTCTAACATTTTTAGTTGTTTCTCAAGTTGTTTTATATCTCCTTCGATAGGTTCGCCGTCGTAATCCTGTTTTAAGAGTATTATCTCTTCTTCTATATCGGTTAATTTTTGCTGTAGTTTGGCTTTTTCTTGTAGAAGGATAGTTATTTCTTTGTTTATGTTCTCTTCTTGGTATCTAAGGTTTTTTATGGTTTCTCTGGTGTTTTCTATCTGGTTTAAAAGGTTGTCTCTTTCTTTCTCTGAGTCTTTTAAGCCTTTCCAAAGCTGGGATAGTTCTTTTGTTAAGTCTTCGATGTTTAGCTTTATCTCTTCAATTTCTCTGGTTTTTTCTTTTATCTGTTGGTTTATCTGGTCTTTTTCGTTTTCTATCTGGAAGATTCTTATTTTAAGGTTGTTGTCTTTTTTGTCGTTTAGTGCTTTTATCTGGTTTTCTATGTCTTTTATCTCTTCTTTTAGAGAGTAAACTCTGTTAGCTGCCTCTTCCCATTCTTTTCTTAGTTTTGATAGTCCGGCGCTTTCCATTCTTTTAAGTATTTCTTCTTTGTGTTTTGAGACTGAGTTTAAAAGCTGGTTTGTAGAGTCTATCTCCTGTTGGACTTTTTCTAACTTTCCTTCATACTCAAGTAAGGTTTTTTTCAGGTTAAAAATCTCGTTTTCGATATACTGTAGTTTGTTGTTTTTTGATATAAGTTGGTTTGTAAGTTCTTGGATTCTTTGGTTTGCACTGGAAGATTCTGTTTGGATTTTAACTAAGTTTTTTTCATTTTCGGCTATTTTACTGTTTATAAGTTTTAACTCGTTTTGTATATTTTCTTCTTCTTTTTTTAGTCTTTCGTCTTCTTCTTCAAGTTTTTGTCTTTCGGCTTCTAAGTTTGATTTTCCTATAGTAACACTGTGTCTTTCTGAACCACCAGAGATTGCACCAGATTTTTCGAAAAGTTCTCCGTCAAGAGTTACCATTCTGTAGTTTCCTATTCCCAAAGACCTTGCAGATTCAAAATCTTCTACTACAACCGTATCTTGGAATACATACTTTATGGCTTTTTCTATCTTTTTATCGTAATCTACAAAGTCTATAGCGTAGCCTAAAAGTCCTTTTTTGAAAGGTAGTTTTGGATTTTCTTGGGTTTTTATCTTGTTTAGTGGTATAAAGGTTACTCTTCCTGCTTTTTCTTTTTTTAGAATGTCGATACATTTTTGGGCTACGTAATCGTCTTCCACTACGATGTTTTTTAACCTACCTCCTCCTGCTACTTCTATGGCTGTTTGAAATCTTTCGTCTTTCAGTGATATTAGTTCAGATACCTGACCGTAAACACCGGGGACTGTCTTTAAAAGGATAGATACTCTGTCTTCTTTAAACTGGGATAATTGGGCTAATATATGGGCTAACTTTTGGAAGTTTTTTTCGAGTTTTTCTCTGTTTTCTTTTAATTTTTTTTCTAACGTTTCTTTTCTTATCTTTAGTCTGGTTATTTCACTTTGTAAGGCTTGCAGTTCTCTTTGGCTATCTTTTGTGTTTGATTTTATGTTTTCGATGGTTTTTTCTATCTGGGATAGTTCTTCTTTGTTTTTTTCTAAATCTTGGTATAGGTTGTTTATTCTTTCTTGGATTGAGTTTAGTTTTAGTTGGTAATCTACTTTTTCTTTTTCAAGTTGTTTTAACTTGTCTAAAAGTTCTTTTTCCTGTTTTTCTACCGTTCCAAGGTCGTTTTTTGCACTGGTTCCTAAAAATTCTATTTCTTGTAGTTGTTTATTTTTTTCTTCTAACACTTTTTCTGCGTTTTCAAGTTGTGTTTTTAGGTCTGGTAGTTTTGAAGATAGGGCTTTTATCTGTTCTTCAATATTTAAGATTTCTTTTATTTTTTCGTCTTTTTCTTTTAAAAGGTTCTGTAGTTTTTGATTTAGCTGGTTTATTTCTTTTTCTGTGTTATCTTTCTTTTCACTTAAGGATTTTATCTGGGCTGTTATGCTTCCTTCTTTTTCTTTGATAGGTAAAAATGCTTCTTGTATCTGTTTTAATTTTTCTTCCAGTTGTTTTAGGTTTTCGATTAGGTCTTTTTGTTTTTGTATGTTGTTTTCTTTTTGGTTGTAAAGGGTGTTTATCTGGTTTTCTACTTCTTCTATGTTTTTTATTGTTTCTTCTTTCTGCTGGTTTAAGATGTAAAGTTTTGCTGCTTTTATGCTGTTTTGTAGTTTTTCAATCTGTTTTTCTAAGTCAAGGGCTAAAAGTGCTTCTTCTTTTTCTTTTTCTAATTTTTTTAGTGTGTGTTGTATTTCGTTTAGTATAGCTTTTACTTTTTCTATTTTTTCTTGGGATTGTTGAAGGTCGGCTAAGGCTTTTTGTTTCTTTTCTTCATACTGGGTTATACCTGCTATATCGCTTATAAGGTCTCTTCTTTCGGAAGGTGTCATTTTGACAAATTTGTATATATCTCCTTGTGTGACGATGTTGTAGCCTTGGGTTGGTATTCCTGCAAGGGTTAAGAGTTCTTCTACTTCTGACTGTTTAGCTGGTCTCCCGTTTATTTTGTAAGATGATTTTCCGCTTAAATCTACTCTTCTTGATATACTGACTTCTTCTAAGTTTAAAGGAAACGCTCCGTTGTTTTTAAAAACTATCTCAACTTCTGCAAAAGGTGCTGTTTTACCTTTAGATGAAAATATAAGGTCTGTAAGTTTTAGTGCTCTCATAGATTTTGTAGATGCTATGCCAAGACAGAATACTATCGCATCTCCGAGATTACTTTTTCCAGAACCGTTTGGTCCGACAATAGCTGTAAATCCTTCTCCTATGGGAATGGTTAGATATCTTTCCCCGTAAGATTTAAAACCAAAAACGTTAATCTTGTCTATGTATGCTTTGACCATAGGTAAGATTATATCATTTAGGTTTTTTTCATTCAACTTTTATTTTGTATCCCACATAGTTCAGACAGGACCAAAGAGAAACCTTCTATAAAGACCTTGATAGAAGAACTTTATATCCCACATAGTTCAGACAGAACTCAGCAAGGGAAGGGTATTTTTTCAAAGACATCTCTTTATATCCCACACAGTTCAGACAAAGACTAATTCAAATATCCAGTCACAATACCCTATAGAGCGGGTCAAACCTCACAACGACATGTTCTATAAACTAAAGACAGAAAAATCGCAATACCCTATGGAGCGGGTCAAACAAAGAATCCGCATACGACAACATAGTAAGCTTACCACGTCGCAATACCCTATAGAGCAGGTTAAACAAATTTTACCTTATTTAGTTGCTAAAGTTTATCAACTTAAAACTTACACTACAAATTATAACAAAAAAATTTTTAACCCGTCAAGTATCTCAAACTTTTCTCTTAGTTATCTCTTTGTTATCCTTTAGTTATTGTTATTAAAGAATGAATTTTTATGATATAATTACCTAACTTTAGAGCGGGGGAAATCTTTATTATGGGATTTAATCTCGGGGATGAATTAATAAAAGCTTTAAGAAATAAAACGGATGAAATAATAAAAATAGAAAGAGGTAAGGTTTTTGTGGTAAAAACAAAACCATTTTATGAAAAAACAAAGATAAAACTGTATATAGAGAATGAAAGTGAAGAAAAGTCAAGACCTATAGTAGTATTATATCCAGGAAATGAAATTTTTACGGCTTTTGCTTTATCGTCAAAAAGTCCAGCATTAGTGTTTCAAAAGAAAACAAGATTAGAACTGTCTTTAAAGAGTTGTAATCTTCATAAAGAAGACTGTTTTAGAATAATCTTTAAAGATAAGGCTTATGTATTTATTTTAA
>ERZ1669248.1029-NODE-1029-length-11039-cov-4.056628_pt1 | contig 11039 bp, 8 predicted proteins | sample MGYA00579296_ERZ1669248 | MGnify/ENA primary metagenome ERZ1669248 (study PRJEB41166, sample SAMN08046057) | hot springs metagenome | biome: hot spring; feature: neutral hot spring; material: thermophilic sediment; isolation source: thermophilic sediment from...
GCAGCGTCAGATGTGTATAAGAGACAGGTCCAGACTGCGCTGCTGGAATCGCGCTTCCTGTGTGGCAATCGCGCATTGGCGCAGACCATGCAGGCCAGTTTCTTTGCGCATCTCGATGCCCGCGCCTTTTTTCAGGCCAAGATGCGCGAGCAACAGCAGCGCCACATCAAGTTCGAGGACACCCCCTACGCGCTCGAACCGAATTGCAAGGAAAGCCCGGGCGGGCTGCGCGATCTGCAGGTGCTGCTGTGGGTGGCGCACGCCAGCGGCTTTGGACGCACCTGGAAGGAACTCGCGGCCAGCGGGATCATCAACGCAAACGTCGTGCGGCAGATCCAGCGCAACGAGACCGTGATCAAGCGCATTCGCGCCCATCTGCACATTCTGGCCGGGCGGCGCGAAGACCGTCTGGTGTTCGATCAGCAATCGGCCGTGGCCAAGGTGCTGGGGTTTACCGCCACGCCAACCAAGCGCGCGGGCGAGTTGCTGATGCAGCGCTACTACTGGGCGGCCAAGGCCATCGAGCAGATCAACCAGATCGTGCTGCTCGACATCGAAGGCAGGTTGTGGCCGCAGTCCGTGGCACAGGCCCAGCCGCTGATCGGTATCGACGGCGTGCAAGACGGCCGTTACCTGCTGCGCGACGGCATGATCGAACCGGCCGACCCCGACCTGTTCCAGCGTGAACCCTGGGCGCTGCTGGAAATCTTTGCGGCGTTTCAGCGTGCGCCAGGTGCGCGCGGCCTGTCGCCCAATGCGTTGCGCGCCATCTACCTGGCGCGCAACCGCATGGACGGCGCCTTTCGCCACGATCCGCGCAGCCGTGCGCAGTTTCTGCGCATCCTGCAATCGCCGCAGGGCATTGTTCACGCCCTGCGGCTGATGAACCGCACCAGCGTGCTCGGCCGCTATCTGTGGGCGTTTCGCCGCATCGTCGGACAAATGCAGCATGACCTGTTCCACGTCTACACCGTCGACCAGCACATCCTGATGGTGGTGCGCAACATGCGCCGCTTTTTCATGCCCGAACATGCGCATGAATACCCGCTGTGCTCGCAGCTGGCGGCCAATTTCGATCCGCCCTGGGTCCTCATCCTGGCCGCGCTGTTCCACGACATCGCCAAGGGCCGCGGCGGTGACCACTCCGACCTCGGCGCCATCGAGACCCGCAAATTCTGCAAGGCCCACGGCATCGGCGCCGAGCACACCGAGCTGGCCGTCTTTCTGGTGCGCGAGCATCTGCAGATGTCGCGCGTGGCGCAGAAGGAAGATTTGAGCGACCCGGATGTCATTGCTGCATTCGCCCGGCGTGTGGGCGACGAGCGCCACCTCGTCGCTCTGTATCTGCTCACCGTGGCCGACATCCGCGGCACCAGCCCCAGGGTCTGGAACGCGTGGAAGGGCAAGCTGCTGGAAAACCTCTACCGCGCCACCCTGCGTGCGCTGGGTGGGCAGACGCCGCAGCCGCATGCCGAGCTGCAGCTCCGCCAGCAGGAAGCGCAGCGCATCCTCAATCTTTACGCCCTGCCGGACGGCGCGCAAAAGCCGCTCTGGGACACACTCGACATGGGCTACTTCCTGCGCAACGATCCGCAGGACATCGCCTGGCACACGCGCAAGCTCTATGCCCGCGTCGCCAGCGAAACGCCGGTGGTGAGCGCCCGCCTGGCGCCCGAGGGCGAAGGGCTTGAAGTGCTGGTCTACGCGCCCGATCAGCCCGATCTGTTCGCCCGCATCTGCGGCTATTTCGACAGCCAGAATTTCAACATTCTGGACGCCAAGATCCATACCACCAACAACGGCTGGGCACTCGACAGCTTTGTCGTGATCTCGCCGCATACCAAGGTGCATGACCGCGCGATGATCGGCGTGATCGAAACCTCGCTGCTCGAGGCCCTGCGCAGCACTGCGCCGTTGCCCGTCCCGCACCACGGGCGTCTGTCCCGCCGGGTGCGCAATTTCCCGGTCAGTCCTCGCGTTGGTCTGCGCCCGGACGAACGCGGTCAGCGCTGGATCTTGAGCATCACCGCACATGACCGCGCCGGATTGCTGTTCGGCATCGCGCAAGTACTGGCCCGGCACCGCGTCGATCTGCAATTGGCGAAGGTCACCACACTCGGCGAACGCGTGGAAGACACTTTTCTCGTCTCCGGTCCCGGCCTGGGCGATGCCAGGGTCCAGAATGCCATCGAAAGCGAGTTGCTGCAGGCCATTTCCGATTGACCGCACGCCCGGCGCCGCGCTCGTGAAACAATCTGGTTTTGGGAATTTTTACCGGCGCGCCGCCTCCCAGTGAAACGCTGTGGCGCCCCGCCTCGACACCTCATCCCGCTGACATCTTGAAACTCCTGTTCGATTTTTTCCCCATCATCCTGTTTTTCATCGTGTTCAAGCTGGCGGGCATTTACGCCGCGACGGCGGTGACCATCGCCGCCACCTTTGCCCAGATCGGCTGGGTGTGGTTCAGGCATCGCAAGGTTGAACCCATGTTGTGGATGAGCCTGGGCGTGGTGGTGGTGTTCGGCGGCGCCACCCTTCTCTTCCACAACGACACCTTCATCAAGTGGAAGCCCACCGTGCTGTACTGGCTGTTTGCTGCCATCCTGTCGGGCGCGCAACTGTTGCAAGGCAAGAACCTGATGCGCGCGCTCATGGGCAAGCAAATGCAGTTGCCTGACGCCATCTGGACCAAGGTGAACTGGTCGTGGGTTGCCTTCTTCGCGTTGATGGGCCTGCTCAATATTGCGATTGCCTACAACTTCTCCACCGATCTCTGGGTGGATTTCAAGCTGTTCGGCAGCCTGATCCTGACCCTGGTCTTTGTCGTCGGGCAGTCCCTGCTGCTGTCCCGACACATGAAGCTCGACGACAGCCTCTGATGTCCGCTCCGCCCCTGTCCCGCGCCGCGCGCATTCACGCCCTGCTGCTGCAGGCGCTTGAACCCGAAGTGCTCGACGTGACCGACGACTCCGCTGCCCACGCCGGACATGGCGGTTTCGACGCGCAGGGCAGCCATTTTCGGGTGCGCATCGTCAGCGCGCGCTTTGCCGGGCTGAGCCGTCTGGCGCGCCATCGCCTCGTGTATGATGCCCTGGCTTCGATGATGCACCGCGACATCCATGCGCTGGTGCTCGATTGCCAGGCCCCCGAAGATCCTTTGGCCACCAGTTCCCCTTGAGGACTGAGGCCCCGGTCTGGCAGGTTGTCCCCTCCCCCTTCTGGATGATTCCATGCTGAAACTCTCCCGCATTCTGGCTGCCACCGCGTTGAGCTGTGCGTTCGCCGCCCCCGTCTGGGCACAAAACATTGCCACGGTGAATGGCAAGCCCATTCCCCAATCCTTGGCCGACTCGGTTGCCAGCAGCATGGCCAAGCAGCAGGGCCAGCCGGTCACACCGCAGCTCAAGGACATGGTCAAGAACGAATTGATCAGCCGCGAAGTGATGGTGCAGGAAGCCGACAAGCTCGGCCTGGACAAAGAGCCCGCCGTGCAGGATGAAATCCGCATCGCGCGCCAGAACATCCTGATCCGCTCCCTGTTCAACGCCTACCTGCAAAAGCATCCCATCACCGACGCGCAGATCAAGGCCAAGTACGACGAATTCGCCAAATCCTTCGGCACCACCGAATACAAGGCGCAGCACATCCTGGTGCCGAGCGAAAAGGAAGCGCAGGACATCATCGCCCAGCTCAAGAAAGGCGCCAAGTTCTCCGAACTCGCCAAGAAATACTCCAAGGACACCGGCAGCGCGGCCAATGGCGGCGATCTGGGCTGGTCGTCCCCCGCCAACTACGTGCCGCCCTTCGCCAAGGCCCTCGAAGCCCTGAAACCCGGCCAGTACACCCAGACCCCGGTGCAGAGCCAGTTCGGCTGGCACATCATCAAGCTCGACGCCACCCGCCCGGCCAAGCCGCCCACCCTGGAGCAGCTCAAGCCGCAGATCCAGGCCGAACTGCAGCGCGAGGAAATCACCAAATACCAGAACGAACTGCGCGCCAAGGCCAAGATCACCGAGTGAGCTGATCCGCATTCAGGACGGTTCGCCGCTGCAAAACGCCTGCGATCGCGGGCGTTTTCTTTTGGGCCCTACATCGCCTGGTTCAAAGATCGTCCGGCGGGATGTTGCCCGGCGTCTCCAGCCCCTTTGCGGCACGTCGGCGCAATACGGTCCAGGCAAGCACGCAGCCAAGCACCCAGGCCACGGCGCGTGCAAACTGCAACATGCCCGGCGTGAGGCCAGCCAGCGCGACTCCGCCGAAGTCCTGCGCGACTCTTGGATCGATCAAGCCTGTGGTCAGCACACTGATCGCCACGATGACGAACAGGCTGATTGCCCACACCACCCAGGTCCGGCCGATGAATGCAAACAACACACGAAACAGCACCGCCCCAAACAGGCCAAACAACAGACATTCGATGATCAGTATGCGCAGCATGGCGTGTCCTCCCTGTTTTCTGGAATGCGCCGTCATTCCATGCGATGGCGGAACAGCCAGGCAGCGAACGCCATGCTGACCACGCCGATCAGCGCCAGCGGCCAGTATTGCGGGATGAGATTGCCCACCCCATCCCCTTCGAGATAAACACCGCGGGTGATGATGAGGAAATACCGCATCGGGTTGATGTAGGTGAGCAATTGCACCGCCTCGGGCATATTGGCGATGGGCGTGGCGAATCCGGACAGAATGATGGACGGCACCAGAAACATGAACACCCCGAGCAGACCCTGCTGCTGGGTCACCGCGATGGACGAGATCATCAGCCCGATGCCGGTGGCCGCAAGCAGGAAGAACAACAGCCCGATGCCCAGCGCCAGCACACTGCCGACAAACGGCACGCCAAACCAGACGATGGTGGCCAGAGCAATGAGCCCGGCCTCGAGCCCGCCAATGATGAAGCCGGGCAACGCCTTGCCGAGCAGGATTTCCACCGGGCGCAGCGGTGTGACCAGCAATTGATCGAAGGTGCCCATCTCGCGCTCGCGCGCGACCGACAGCCCCGTCACCAGCAGCGTGACCACCAGGGTAAGCAGCGCCACGATGCCCGGCAGAATGAACCAGCGCGACAGCAGGTTGGGGTTGAACCAGGAGCGAATGTCCAGACGGGCGGGCGGGCCTTGCCAACCCTGCTGTGCCGCCCACTGCTGGTTGAACTGCAGCAGCACGCCGTTGGCGTCGTTCAGCGCCAGCGAGGCGGTGTTGGAATCGCGGCCATCGACCAGGATCTGCACGGTGGCGGGCTGGTGGCGCAGCAGGTCGCGGGTGAAATGCGGGCCGATGTGCAGCACCAGCAGAGCCCTCTTGTCGTTGATCAGCGGGGCGATCTGCGCGTCATGGGTGATGTTCGCAATCTGCTCGAACGTGCTGGTGCCGGAAAAATGTGCCAGCAATTCGCGCGAGGCATAGCCGGAATCCTCGTTGTAGACCGCGTAGGGGATATGGTTGAGGTCAAAGGTCGCGGCATAGCCAAACACCAGCAACTGGATGATCGGCGGGCCGATCAGCACTGTGCGGCTGGCGGTGTCACGCAGCAGCATGAGCAGTTCCTTGATGACGAGCGCAACGACGCGGGCCCACATGGTTCAGTCCAGTCGCTTGTGCGATTTGCGCCAGGCAATGCCCATGAACAGAGCCCACATCACCGTGAGTGCCGCAGCATTGCTCAGAATCACCGGCCAGACATCGCCCGCCAGAAACACGGTCTGCAAAATGGCCACGAAATAGCGCGCAGCCACCAGATGAGTGAGAAACTGCACCACGGCAGGCATCGATTGGATATCGAAAATGAATCCCGAGAGGATGAACGCGGGAAGGAAGGTCACGATCACCGCGACCAACGCAGCAACGAACTGGCTGCGCGACAGGGTGGAGATCAGCAGCCCCATCGCCAGAGCCACTAGCAAAAACAGCGCCGAACACGCCACCAGCAGCCAAAGGCTGCCCACCAGCGGCACGGCGAACAGCCAAACCGCCATGGCAACCGACAGCGCCATGCCGCCCATGCCGAGGACGAAGTAGGGAATCAACTTGCCCAGCAGGATTTCAGCCATGGTGACCGGGCTGGCCATGAGCGCCTCCATGGTGCCGCGCTCGCGCTCGCGGGCAACCACCAGCGCGGTGAGCAGTGCGCCGATCAGGGTCATGATCACCGCAATCAGCCCCGGCACCAGAAAGTCGCGGCTGCGCACGGCGGGGTTGAACCAGATCCGCGCCTGCACGCTCACCGGCAGCAGCAGCGGGCGCCCTTGTCGCTCGGCTTCCAGTTGCAGCCAGGTCTGCCACACACCCTGCAGATAGCCCTCCATGATGCGCGCGTTGTTGGCATCGACGCCGTTCATCCACACCGCCACCGGTGCCGCGCGGTCGGTGAGCGCCAACCGGGTGAAATCGGCGCGCAGCCAGACGATGCCATCGACCTTGCGGGCCATCAGCGCCCGCCGCGCGCTGGCGATGTCGGGATAGGACTGCGGCGCAAAGTAGGGCGATTGCTCCAGGCCGCCGACAAAACTGCTGGTCTGCGCGCTGGGCTGATCGACCACCACCGCAAGGGGCACGCCGCGCGCGTTGAGCGACACGCCGTAGCCAAACAGCAGCAGCAACAGCACCGGCAGCACAAACGCGATGGCGATCGCGGAAGGATCACGGATGATCTGCAGAAACTCCTTGCGCACCAGACCGCGCAGACGTTGACGATTCATCGCGCAGCCCCCCTCATGCCGCGCGCCGGATCTGCGCCTCGTGCGACTGGATCAGCGCGATGAAGGCATCTTCCATGGTGGGATCGGGCAGCGCTGCTGAACGCACCTGCCCGCGGATCTCGCGCGGGGTGCCGAATGCAAGGATCTCGCCCAGCGACATCAGCACCAGATGATCGCAATACTCTGCCTCGTCCATGAAGTGGGTGGTGATCAGGACGGTCACCCCGGACTCGGCGAGATGATTGATGCGCTGCCAGAACTCCCGCCGTGCCAGCGGATCGACACCGGAGGTGGGCTCGTCGAGAAACAGGATCGAAGGCTCGTGCATCAACGCGCAGGCCAGCGCCAGCCGCTGCTTGTAGCCCAGCGGCAGATCCATCGCTGCCGAATCGGCATAGTCGGCGAGCTCGAATTCGGCAAACGCCCAGTCGAGCCGCTGCTGGCGTTTGCCTCCCTTGAGGCCGTAGGCCGACGCAAAGAAATCCAGGTTCTGCCGTGCGCTCAGATTGCTGTAGAGGGCAAATTTCTGCGACACGTAGCCGATGCGCGCACGCGCGCTGGCGCCTGCGGTGCGCAGATCCGCCCCGGCGACGCGCAGCGTGCCGGACGAGGCAGGCAGCAGGCCGCACAGCATGCGAAACGTGGTGCTCTTGCCCGCGCCATTCGCGCCGAGCAGACCGAACACCTCGCCTTTGCCCACACTGAAACTGATGCCCTTGACCGCCTGGAATGCGCCGAAGTTGCGCCGCAAGTCCTTGACCTCGATGAGCGTCGTCGCCACGCCGTCCGGAGCGGTCTGCACCAGGGCGCCCTCTCGTGCAGGCTGCGCAGACTGCAGCCTTGCGGACGCGTCGGTCTGCGTCTGCCGATTCTGCAGCAGGCTGACGAAAGCATCCTCGAATCGTGGCGGCATCACCTCCCACTGCTCGCCGTCCTGCGCCAGAGCCGCCGTGCCCTGCAGCACCACGCGCACGCCCTCGGCCTGTACCAACGCGTCCACCACGCCCGGGCGCAGACGCAACGATTCCTGCAAGGCGCGCCTGCGCTGTTGCGGGTGCCGCACCAGGAACGCATGACCTTCGAGAGGAGTGCGAAAGGCCTCGGGCGGCTGATGCGCCAGAACCTTGCCCTCGTGCAGCAGCACGATGTCGTCGCATTGTTCGGCCTCGTCGAGGTAGGCGGTACTGACCACCACGGCAACGCCCTGGTCGCGCATGAGCCTGATGATGCTCCAGAGCTCGCGGCGCGAAATCGGATCCACACCCACGGTGGGCTCGTCGAGCAGCAGCAGGCTGGGGGCGCGCAGCAGCGTGCACGCCAGCCCGAGCTTTTGCTTCATCCCGCCCGACAGCGCGCCGGCTCGCCGGGCCGAAAACGGCCCCAGCGCAGTGAGCTTGAGCAATTCTGCAAAACGCTGCTGCCGCGCAGCAAAGGTGAGTCCCTGCAGATCGGCATAAAGCTCCAGGTTTTCCTGCACCGTCAGGTCTTCATACAGGCCAAAACGCTGCGGCATATAGCCGATGCGCTGCTGGATCGCGGTGGCCTGATGCCGCGTGTCCAGACCCAGCACCAGCACCTGCCCCGCGCTGGGCAACAGCAATGCCGCCGCCAAGCGGATCAGCGTGGTTTTTCCAGCGCCATCCGGCCCGAGCAGGCCGGTGATGCGACCCTGCTGAAAACGTGCATCGATCCCCTTGATCGCATCGACCGTGTTCTTGCCCTGCTTGAACTGCTTGTGCGCTGCCACGAGTTCAAGCGCGGCAGCCGGTGCTGGCGCGCCGCGCGCGGCCCCGGCGCTGGCCTCAGTGTTGGCAGACATGCGCAGACGTTGCTTGCGGCGGGTTGTTCAACAGCGGCACCTGCACGGTAACCGGCATGCCCAGGCGCAGTTTCTGCGCTGGATTGCAGGCATACACCCGCACGCGATAGACCAGTTGCGCACGCAGCTCGGTCGTCTCCACCGACTTCGGTGTGAACTCCGCAGTGGGAGAGATGCTCCCGATCCAGCCTGCGAATGACTGACCGGGGAAGCTGTCACTCAGGATGCTGGCCCGCATGCCGGGCACCAGCTTGCCAAGCTCGGTTTCCGGCACGTACGCACGCACCCATACCGGGTTGTTGAGCGCCAGTGTGATGACCGGGGTTTGTGGCGCAGCCATGTCCCCGACCTCGAGGATGCGGCTTTCCACCACGCCGTCATCGGGTGCGCGCAGCACCGTATCGGCAAGCTGCCGCTGCGCCAGCGCCAGTGCGGATTCATCTGCCTTGACCAAGGCCTGCGCCGCTGCGATGTCCTCCTTGCGCGGGCCTTGCAGTGCCAGGCTCAGGCCCTGCTGCGCACGCTGCACGTCTGCTGCTGCGGTCTTGCGTTGCTGGGTGACGTTGTCCAGGCTCTGCTTGGGCAGGAAGCCGGAATCGACCAGGGTCTTCTGTCGCGCATAGGTGGCTTCGGCATTAGCCTGCGCCGCCAGTGCTGCAGACACCGCTGCACGCGCCTGGGCGATTTCCTGCGGTCGGCTGCCCGCGCGCAGTTTGGCCAGCTCGCTCTGTTGCGCCAGCAGCGCGGCCTGTGCGCGGTCCACTGCGTCCTGATAGCGCACCGGGTCGATGCGCGCCACTACCTGCCCCTTGCGCACAATGTCCCCTTCCTGCATGGGCAGCTCGGCTACGCGCCCTGCATCATTGAAGGCGAGTTGCACCTGCCGGATGTCGATATTGCCGTACAGGGTCAGCGCGTTGACTGCAGGCCGTGCGCGGTGACTCCACCAATAGGCACCGCCGGCCAGCGCCAGCGCGAGCAGCAGGAGCAACACGATCAGGGGCCGTTTTTTGTTGTTCATGGGATGGACGGAGGTGCCGAGAGCGAGCAGCGTGCGGGCCGCCAATTTGATGGGAGGATTGTCGCCCCGGCCTGCGGCGCGTCCATGATCTAGCGCAAGGGTTCGCAAGCGTCAGGGCGTAGCATCCATGGCTGCATTTCACTCCTGAACAACCCCGATGGCAACGCCTGGTTTGTCCCTGCATCGTCTGGCGCGCGCCGCTTGCCTGGCTTGCTTTGGCCTGGGCCTGTCCGGTGTGGCCCGGGCAGAAACGCTGGCGCAGACCCTTGCACTGGCGCAACAGCACAACCCGGCGCTGCGCAGCACCCAGGCCAACTATCAGGCCGCACTGTCGGGCATTCCGCTTGCCCGCTCCCGGCTGCTACCGCAACTGGTCGCAGGCGCGGGCATCAGCGCCAATGCCCACGACAACAGCGAAAATCCGCTGCTGGCCAAGTTCGGCATGCCCACAAACTGGAACTACACCGAGCGTGACATCAATCTGGTTGCCACGCAGGCGATCTACCAGCCGGGCGACCGCATCGGTGTGCAGCAGGCCGAGCTGGCTGCGCGCATCGCCTATCTCAAGTTCGTGCAGCAAAACCAGACGCTGATGCTGCAGGTCGCCTCGCACTACTTCGATGCACTGGCCGCGCAGGACACGCTGCGCTCCCTTGAGGAGCAGCAAAAGGCGGTGGTCGAGCAGCGCGCCTCGGCGCAAGCCAACTTCGACGCCGGAAATGGCACCATCGTCGATGTGCGCGACGCCCAGGCGCGTGCCGATCTGACCGCTGCGCAGATTCTGGCGGCGAAAAATCAATTGCAACTGGCCCAGACCAGCCTGGAACAGGTCGTCGGCGCCCAGTTGCAGGGCCCACTTGCGCCCTTGTCTCCCACTGCCACATTGCAAGCCCCCGCAGGCGACTTGCACGACTGGGTGCGCAACGCAGAGGAACACAACCTCGGTGTCGATCAGGCCCGGCTCGGCGTGAGGCTGGCGCAGTTGAGCACGCAAAAGGCCCGTACCGGCGATTTGCCCACGGTTTCTGCCTATGCCCGGGTCGATCATGACGCCACCTCGGTCGGCGGCCCGCTGTTTCCATTTGGCAATCGCGCCAATGTGGCGAGCGTGGGCGTGCAACTGCGCTGGGCCCTGGTGACGGGCGGCGCGGTGCAGAGCGATGTCGAGCAGACCGCCCATTTGCTCGATCGATCGCAGGCCGATCTCGATACCGCGCGCCTGACGGCTGCCCAGCAGGCGCGTTCGGCCTATCTGAGCCTGCAGTCCGGTTTGGCCCAGGTCAAGGCGCTGGATGCCGCCATCGCCTCCAGCCGAAGTTCGCTGCAGGCCAATGAAACCGGGTTCAAGGTCGGCATGCGGGTGAACATCGACGTGCTCAACGCCCTGTCCCAGCTCTATGAAACCCAGCGTCAGGCCGACAAGGCACGCTACGACGTGCTGATCAATGCCCTGCGCCTGAAAGACGCAGCAGGGCAATTGGCGCCTGCCGACATTGCTGCG
>ERZ1669248.1030-NODE-1030-length-11038-cov-11.009287_pt1 | contig 11038 bp, 8 predicted proteins | sample MGYA00579296_ERZ1669248 | MGnify/ENA primary metagenome ERZ1669248 (study PRJEB41166, sample SAMN08046057) | hot springs metagenome | biome: hot spring; feature: neutral hot spring; material: thermophilic sediment; isolation source: thermophilic sediment from...
GTGAAGCCCTCTCCCCACGCCCCCTTTCGGGAGCCTTTCGGTCATAGAGGGCATCCCATATATCTCCAACGTAATTATTTAATTTTGTGTCCACGAAACATAGTACAGGCCGAGACGCCTTCTTTTGCACAGGTCGAGTAAAGGTATAACTAACCTCAACACCCTCAAACATATATCCTTATTCTAGCCTAATATATTAATACAAGATCTTAAGGATGAAAAGTTTTAAACCACGCAGGGCTTTTAACCCTGACAAACATGAGCGGTAAGAATACCAGACTCATTCTCTGGTTTGAAGAGCTTACAAAAGAGGATGTGCCAATAGTTGGTGGCAAAAACGCCAACCTCGGCGAGATGATAAGAGCAGGCATCCCAGTCCCCCCCGGCTTTGCTGTAACAGCCTATGCCTATAAAAGGTTCATAGAGGAGAAAGGGATTAAGGACAAGATATACGAGATTATTCGTAAACACGTACCTCAAGGTGCAGCCAAGCCTGAAGACTACATGGAGGCATCCCAGGAGATTAGGAAGCTCATTGAGAGCACTCCAATGCCTAAAGACATCGAAGAAGAAATAAGGAAAGCCTACCGCGAGCTTAGCAAACGCGTCGGCAAGACAGAGGAATTCGTTGCCGTACGTAGCAGCGCCACCGCTGAAGACCTCCCTGACGCAAGCTTCGCTGGCCAGCAGGAAACATATCTTAACGTCAAAGGCGAAGACGATGTCGTCGAAAAAGTCAGGAAGTGCTGGTCGAGCCTTTTCACTCCCAGAGCAATATTTTACAGGGAATCTAAGGGATTCGAGCACGAGAGAGTCCTCATCAGCGTTGCGGTGCAAAAGATGGTCAACTCTAGGTCTGCAGGAGTAATGTTCACACTCCATCCAGTAACTGGAGACAGAAACAAGATCGTCATTGAGGGACACTGGGGACTCGGCGAGTCGGTTGTAAGCGGTAAAGTAACCCCCGACGAGTGGGTAGTAGACAAGAAGTCCATGCAGATAGTCGAGAGGAATATCGTAGAGAAGAGGGTGGAGCTTGTGCGAGACCCCAAGACAGGCAAAAACATTGAGCGCGAAATAGAACCCGAGAGGCGGAATGCTCCCTCTCTCACAGATGAGGAAGTGCTGAGACTAGCGGAGCTAGCAGTAAAGATAGAGCAGCACTACGGGAGGCCAATGGACATCGAGTGGGCGGTTGACAGAGACCTCAAGTTCCCCGAAAGCGTCTTCATTGTCCAGGCCAGACCCGAGACGGTATGGAGCACCAGACAGCAAACGGGTGCCGAGACAACCTCAGTTAAAAGCGTCACGGAAGCCAAACCAGTTGTTAAGGGTCTTGCAGCCAGCCCTGGAGTAGCTTTCGGCAAGGCCAAGATCTGTCTCACACTTGAAGACGCCAAAACCAAGATGCAGCCCGGCGACATCCTCGTCACAAAGATGACCGATCCCGACTGGGTCCCGTATATGAAGATTGCGGCGGCCATCGTTACTGATGAGGGTGGAATGACGGCGCATGCCGCCATTGTTAGCAGGGAGCTGGGTATTCCGGCGATAGTGGGCACGAGAGAGGCGACTAAGGTAATGGTTGACGGGAAAGAGTACACTGTTGACGCGAAGACCGGGGTGGTCTATGAGGGGCGTGTCGAGGAGCTCCTCGGGAAGAAGGAGGAGAAGGCGGCTGCCGCTGCTGCCGCTCCGATCGAGATCATCTACAAGCCTATCACGGGAACAAAGATATACATGAATCTCGGTGTTCCTGAGAAGATTAAGGAATATAAGAACCTACCCTTCGATGGCATCGGCCTGATGCGCGTCGAGTTCATAATGGCGAGCTATGTGGGCGAGCACCCGCTATACCTCCTTGAAAGCGGGAGAGGCGACGTCCTCGTTAACAAGATGGCTGAGGGCATAGCTCTGGTAGCCCGTGAAATCTATCCGCGACCAGTAGTCGTTAGATTCAGTGACTTCAAGACCAACGAGTACAGGCAGCTTAAGGGAGGAGAGAAATACGAGCCACAGGAAGACAACCCTATGCTCGGCTGGCGTGGTGTAAGCAGGTACATCAGTCCGCAATACGAGAAGGCCTTCAGGCTTGAGGTGCGCGCCATCAAGAAGGTTAGAGAGGAGATGGGCCTCGGCAACGTATGGGTGATGGCGCCCTTCGTGAGGACGCTCTGGGAGGCAGAGAGGTTTGTAAAGCTCTTGGCAGAGGAGGGGCTTGAGAGTAATAGGGACTTCAAGGTATGGGCTATGGCCGAAGTTCCAAGCATAATCTTCCTCGCCGAGGAGTTCTCAAGGTACTTTGACGGCTTCAGCATCGGCAGCAACGACCTCACCCAATTGACGCTGGGTACGGACAGGGACTCCGCCATCTTGCCCAAGATAGATCCTAGATACTTTGACGAGAGGGATCCCGCGGTGAGGACTGCAATAGCGATGCTTATCGAGAAGGCTCACAAGAGTCCATATGGGTACAGGACCGTGTCCATATGCGGTCAGGCCCCCAGCGTTTATCCGGAATTTAGCGAGTTCCTGGTTAGACATGGTATAGACAGTATAAGCGTTAACCCCGACGTCGTGATGCAGACGAGGGAGCTTGTGGCCCAGATAGAGCACAGGATACTATTGGAGAAGACACTGGGAATCGAGAGAGTCGAAGAGGATCTTGGCTGGCCTGTAAGACGCGAGAAGCCGAAGCTTCCAAGGTTTGCAAGAAGAGTGGACGAGCTAGAATAACTTCTTCTTCAACTCTTCAATTTTTTCACTGAATTTTTTCCTTACACAGTCTTTGTCTAGTTTCTCGTGTAGTGTTTCCTCTAAAACTCCTAGTATCTTTTCGATGGAGTTGATTACAATGTTGCTTGGGGGTTGGCCAAACATTGTTTCTTTGACCACGGGTCCTATAACCCAGGCCTCGCCATTGAATGTACCCGAGGCATATGCCAGCGCGACAATATGTGCGGGTGTGACATCATGCGCACCTGTTTCACGGCTAATGAGTAGGGATAACTCCTCTCGGGATAGTTTCCTGGGATCTATCCTAACTCTTACTACTTCTCCCTCAGGGCCATATGACGGGTCAAATACATCTAAGAATATCACCGATCGAGCCCCCTCTATGTATGAGGCAGATGTGAAGGCATCTGTCTCGGCGTTGATGCTGTTAGCTCCGCACTCCGCGAGCGACTCGGCAAGTAGAGGGCCTAGTGCGTCATCACCATAGAGTAAGTTGCCTACACCGACTATTAGGTATTTTTTCTCGGCTTTCATTGACAGTGTTCCCTGTGTATAGCCTCGATCACGGATGTGAGCTTGTCTGAGCAGTAGGATGGGTCCCCGCTACCCGGATCACACTCGACGACTTCTAGCTCGAGGCCAGGAGTGAATACGCGGAGGCCAGAGAGGAGGTCGTCAATGTCTAGGGATCCTTCTAGCGTAGCTCTGAGCGCGTCGGTTGCCTTTTCTTGAGGCTCAGGGGCCAGCTGAACAGTATAAGTGTAGAGGCCTGGCTGGCGTCCGCGCCTTTTGAGGGTTATTATCTTTGTCTTGGTTGGGTTGTATTTATCTATGAGGTATTTTACCGTGAGGCTGTCTGTCGAGAAATCTTCAAACACTACGTGGCTGCACTCAGGAAGGGTTTGGGCATGCTCGAAGGCCTTGTAGACGACTTCCCCTTCTTCCCCGTAATAAGAGAGGAATCCTATCAGTATCTTTATCTGTGTTTTTTCAAGCTTCTCGAGGATCTCGGCATGGCCGCTCTCAACGAGGGTTCTCTTCATCTCGTCTATGTTTTCCTCGCGCGGCTTGAAGCTTGTGATGCGGTCGTATAGAGGTTTTGTTGCATCGGTGGCTTTGACATCGGGGATTAGCGACTTGGTTCCCTGCTCGAGTGCCTTGTAAGTCTTCATTAATGCTACTATAAATTTGACTAGCTCGTCTTGTTGACTCAAGGAGTTTAACCCCTGCTATAAATCTGATGAATCTTCTATGATAAAGCTTATGTCTTGATAATTATAAATATATTTATATTTTAATATGTAAGAAATAGTATTAAATAAAACGAATCTATTATAAAGAATTGATAAAAGTAGATTTGAAATTTTATTTTTTACTTAGTCTTTTCAAATTATCGCTAATTATATATGAAAGCTTTATTATAAACTAATATTGTTAAGTTAACGACAAGGTGGTAAAATGGTCTTATCAGGCTTGGGCTTGAACCGTCGCGATTTTCTCAAAATGGCAGGGACTACTGCTTTTCTAGCTTCGCTCAACTGGCGTGAGCTCGTAAAGCTTGCCGCGGCTCAGGCTCAAAGTGGGTCGATCAACATTGTATGGTTTGAGGCTCAAGACTGCGCAGGCAACACTACGGCTCTGATACAGGCAACTGAGCCTGACCTTATAGATGTTCTCGGCGGCTCTTTCCACCTCGTGGGACCCGGTAACGTGAAGCTGGTTTTCCACGAGACCGTGATGCCTCAGTGGGGTGAGAGTGCCCTTGACATCGCTAAGGCGGCGGCCGAAGGAAAGCTTGACCCGTTCGTCCTGGTGCTGGAAGGGAGCTTCCCACAGGATGAGAAGGCCGGAGGGCCTCCCGGAAGCGACTACTACTGTTTTATAGGGGAAGAGAACGGTAAGCCAATTAGCTGTGTAGAGTGGATGAGGAGGCTCCTACCCAGAGCTGTTGCCGTCGTGTCCATTGGCAATTGTGCCTCTTATGGCGGCCTTGTCGCAAACAAGGTTCTTGACAGGGTTCCAGGGCTACCCTCCTCAAGTTGGGGCGACAGCCCCACGGGAGCTGTGGGCTTCTTCGATGACCCCATCCGGGGGATCAAGGGACTTGTAAACCTTCTCCCAGAGGCGGAGCCATTCAGAAAATTCATATCAGGGCAGTGTAGCCTCGGTCCCGGAGAGATACGCCAGGATTGTAGGCCAGCGATGGCTGTGCCTGGATGCCCAGCTAACGGTGACGGGCAACTGAGGTCTCTTGCGGCTCTGGTGTTATGGGCCAAAGGGTTGCTACCCCTGCCGGAGCTGGACAGATACTGGAGGCCTAAATTTATCTACGGGCAAACTGTTCACGAGCAGTGTCCCAGGGCGGGTTCATACGCAGCAGGGGACTTCAGGGCATACCCGGGCGAGAACAGCTACAGATGTCTCTATGCGGTAGGCTGTAAGGGGCCTATCTCCAACTGCCCGTGGAACAAGCTGGGCTGGGTTAACGGCGTTGGAGGCCCTACGAGGACGGGTGGTGTCTGTATCGGGTGTACCATGCCCGGTTTTACTGACGCGTACGAGCCGTTCTACAAGCCTCTCCAGGCTCCACGTGTTCCCAGCGGCCTGGAAAGCGTAGCTGCGGTTGCCGCACTGCTCGCGGGTATCGGGCTAGCCTATGGTATATCTAAGGATATTGAAAGTAAGAAGGCAAGTTCATTAAAGGAGGTGAGGGGTGAGGCTTAATGAGTGTTAGGGAGGTTTTTATAGACCCTATTACGAGGATTGAAGGCCACCTTGCGCTGCGGGCTCTTGTGGATACGACTACAAGGAAGCCTAGTGAGGTATGGGTATACGCCACAATGTTCCGCGGTTTCGAAGTTTTTCTCAGGGGTAGACCGCCAGAGGACGCGATCCACATAACCTCGAGGATTTGTGGAGTGTGTGGAGCAAGCCACGCGAACGCGTCGATGCATGCCGTCGATATGGCTTACGGTGTTGTTCCAGAGCCTCTAGGCGTGGTGCTAAGAAACATGGCTTTCGCTATGACTGATCCCCTATACGACCACCCCTTGATCTTGAATATGCTCGGCGGGCCCGACTATAGCGAGCTCATAGTGAAGAAGCTGACACCCAAGGTATGGGCTGACGCTGAGAGGACTGATGCTCCTCACAGGGATATTCACGGGTTCTCAAAGATATCCGATATAATGCGTGCTTTAAACCCCATTGAGGGCAAGATATGGCAGCTGACCGTTAAATATCAGCGCATAGCTAGGGAGGGAGGTGTCTTAATATACGGCAGGCACAGCCACCCGAGCACTATAATTCCGGGCGGTATTTCTACTGATCTCACGAACGCAGAATACCTGCTTATAGGCTACACATATCGTTTGACAAAGTTAACAGCGTGGGCGAAATTCCTATACGCTATCTGGCAGGACATAACCTGGTTCTACGAAGAGTATGAGAACTACAAGGATCAAGGGCTAACCTATAGAAGACACAACATGGTTAGCGGTGGCGTCTTCGACGATCCGGAGGTTTATTCTTCTCTCGGCGAGACGCCTGAGGACATTTACAAGAACATCGACAAAGCCGCCTCAAAGCGTACCATTAAGCCGGGGGCATTCGTGAACGGCGAGCTAGTCACAAAGAGCTACAAGGAGATAAACCTGAGTATCATGGAACAAGTAGATAGATCCTTCTATGAAGACTGGGCAGGAAAGTTCCCATTATATACGGACAAGGATCCCGAAGGTAACCCGCTCCTATGGGGCAAGCAGGACCCAGCATACCATCCCTGGAACAAGATAACGATTCCTAAACCGGGCGCCAGGGACTGGAACGGAAAGTACAACTGGGCTGCAACAGTACGCTTTGTCTGGAAAGATGGTACAGTGGTTCCATTCGAGGTTGGGCCAATCGCAAGGTTAACGGTAACGGCCTACCAGCCAAACGATTTCGGCAGCGGGAACGGCGTATTGAAGGTTACCCTGCCTAGAAGCGGCGGCGCTGACGACCTACCGGCAAGTGTGGTGGAAGAGATGACCCTCGAGTGGAAGGCTCCACAATACTCCACTACGCTTCAAAGAGTCCTTGCACGAGCATTTAATGTGGTCGTGGACGTAGCTGATGCATGGCATAATGTCTTGAGAGCTGTAGAACTCGTCCGAAGCGGGAAGACAAAGACGTCTAGGCCATGGGTTGCCCCATCCCGAAGAACCTTTGGTGTAGGCTTCACGGAGGCGCCTAGGGGAACAGTCAGACACTGGGTTATACAGGAGGGAGGAAAGATCGTTAACTATCAGATACACGCGCCGACAACCGGCAACGTTTCACCCAAGGACAAGTGGGGCATGTCTCCCTTCGAGCAGAGCGTGGCTAACAGTGTCATCACAGAGGAAGTGCCTCCCGAGAAGTGGGAAGGTCTTGACTTTGTAAGGGCGATCAGGAGCTTTGACCCTTGCATAGCCTGTGCAGTCCATATACAGGTTGGGAACATAAAGACAATAAAGAAGATGATAGTGAGGTGAAAAAAGAATGGATCTCCTTGACATCGCGATATACCAAGCCCCCCCTATAGTCATAGCAATCTTCCTTTTGGGAGTAGGCTACCGGTTAGGGAAGTATGTCTTCCTATGGCGGGGTAGACCATCAGCTCCTAGGAGGGAAAGACCATTCCTTAGCCTGCTAGTGGGTCTAGTTTTCACTTTCCTGGATCCGCTAATTCAAGGACTGAAGCGCAGGAAAAGCGACTTTATCGGCGGGCTAGTCCTGTTACATATCCTAGGAGTCATCCCCCTAATATTCCTATTAGCACAGCACGTAGCAATGTTTTCATACTGGTTCCCGCCATACTCGCTTCTCAAGCCCCTAGCTATACCATCTTCGATCACCTCATCGGATCTCGTCGTCTTGTCACACGTAACACCCGCCTCGGACATGTCCTGGACATTCGTCAACACGCTCTGGGGGCCATTGGTAGTGCTTCTCAACGGGGATCTGTTGGCAATACTTGCGATCCTGGGAGTCTCGTACAAGATAGGTGACAAGATAGTAAGGGCTTTTCACAGGCTAGGAAACACCCGTATAGGTGACTGGTATGCTTTAATCCTACTACTAGCCATACTCGTGACGGGCTTCATGGCTACTCATCATCTGCCTTCAGGTGAGATAGGGACTTATCGTTTTGTCCTCGGGACTCATATACTCCTTGCAGAACTCCTGGTCGCGACACTACCCTTCACCAAGTTCTGGCACTTCGTCTTCGGTTACTGGTACGGTAAGCTTCACGAGTGGTACGACCTTAAATTTAATAGGGGAGCACTATGAGTGGCTGGGAAAACTTCAACCCCGAGGAGGCTAAAGTCGCGATGGGCTCTGCTCTAAAACACCTTGACCCAGTTATGCTACACTTTTTCGAGAACTGCGTGAACTGTGGGTTATGCGAGGTCAACTGTCCATACACCGCGGCCGGTGAAGAGTACGGTCCAGTAGAAAAGGCTGAACTACTTAGGAAGCTTTACAGAGCCCAGGTACAAATTCTCCCAAGGATATTTCCTTGGCTCTTTGGAGCAGGACCGCCTAAAACCAAGGAGGAGGTCGATAAGTGGGTCGAGAAGGCCTACAGGTGCACAAACTGTGGGCTATGCTACGTTACATGTCCCTTCGGAATCCACAGCGGAGAAATGATAAAGGTACTTAGAGGGTACTTGGCGAGGGTTGGAAGGGTTCCCACCCTGCTTAAAGCCATGATAGATGCTGAAGCCTCGAACACCCTTCTAGAGAACAAAGGCCTAAAAGAGATTTGGAGTAATATGCTCGACAAGTTAAGGGAGGAGGGTGTGGAGTTCAACAAGAAGAACGCCAAATACCTCTATGTAACATCACTGGCTGAGGCCATGATGACACCGGGCTCCGTTATAGGCGCAGTTAAGCTCTTCAAAAAACTTGGGATAGACTGGACGATGTCTGACCAGCCGCTCTCGATGAGGGCTCCTATAGGGTCTTTGGCCGGGGACGATGAGGCGACACGTGTAGTGGCGAGGCGCATCTATGACTACATTAAGGATATGAATCCAGAGTACATTGTCTTGAGTGACGGAGGGTATCCTTATACATTCTTCAGGTTCGACCTTCCTAGAATCATCGGAGAGAAGCCGAGTTTCAAGGTTGTTCACATTGTGGAGCTTGTTGAGGAGGCACTGCATGAAGGCAAGATAAAGTTTAAGACGACCAGCGAGAGCGTCACATGGCACAGTCCGTGCAAAATGGGCCGTTTCGGAGGGCTTATCGAGGAGCCCGTGAAGGTTTTAAGCCAGGTTTCCAGCGGCTTCGTGAAGCTTGGGAGTCACGGTATATTCAACAAGTGTTGCGGGGGAGGTAGTTCGATAGCATGCATCGTGCCACCGACACAAGAGATGATGGAAAAGATTCTAGGTATGAGCCTTCAATTGACAGCCTCTGAGAAGTCTTTCCTCGACAAGCTGTACAAGGACATGCTCGTGGCAGGTAAGGCGAAGGTCGACGAGATTAAGGAAACGGGAGCATCAACAGTTGTAACGGCATGCGTCGGCTGCATGCATACTATCGGGATGACGACAAAGGCATACGGAGTAAACGTAAAACTTAAGATGCTATCTGAGTTTCTCGCTGAAAATCTCGAGTAATTTTTTATTTTTTACCCTCCTTCATTGTTCATTTTCGAATTAATATTAAAAAATTTAACATTATATGTCCCTCAGCTGACAGCTGGAGCCATCAGCCGTTACAACTTTGCCATTAACCAGCCTGAAATAGGGCTCACGTTTAGAGTTTACCTCTTTTATCGCCTCCATTAGGGCATTTATTTTCTCGTCCCCGTTGAGGCTCGGAGTTCTAAGAATTGGAAGGATATTTACGGTGTTGTCGTTTCTATTGAGACAAGGCTTTAACTTTGCATCATGTGTTAGCCGTATCCGCGTACACTTCTGGCAAAAGAAGGGATTACAGAAGTTGGCCAATATCTCAACTCTGACACCGTTATTAAGGACATAGACAGGCCTGTTATGTAGTTCTCTCCTTTCAACTTTAACCGTCATACTCTCGATTAATGGAAGGATTTTTTCGACTGGAAAATAGATCTTGTCGAACTGTTCCTTTCCCCTACCAGTAGGTATAAGCTCTATTATGTTGACATTCGCCTCAAACCTAGACGCGAATTCGAGTAAGTCGCGTACCTCGTTGGCGTTCAGGGCTGTCAGTACAAAGTTAAGCTTTACAGGGACTCCGTGCTCCCTCAAAGCCTTTAACCCATCTATTACTCTGTCTCGTCCATCAACTCTGGTTATGACACGGTATTTTTCGACGCTCACCCCGTGGAAGCTCACATTTATCCTGTCTAAACCTGCCTCAGCCAGTTTTCCAGCATATTCGGATAGATAGAACCCGTTGGTTGTCATTGATACTTCCACGTCTTTTCCAAGTTGCTTAATGCGGGAGACAATCTCTGCGATATCCCGTCGAATAAGAGGTTCTCCACCTGTAAGTTTGAAAGACTTTATTGAATGCTTATAGGCAGCACTCGCTACAAGCTCTATATCGTCGGCTGTCAGCTCATCCGGGGTATTTTCTTCACCTTCTCGGTGACAGAATATACAGTTGTAGTTGCATTTACCTGTCACAGAGATTCTAAGGTTATTCAGGGGCCTGCCAAATCTATCGACAAGCAATCAAACACCATTACGAAACTATTCGGGAAAAGATTTAAGCGTTATGTTCAGCTAAAATAATGATAGAGGTATAACTAAAGTAGAGTCTTTTTTGATAATCTTGGTTTTATTATTAATACTTGTCTACTCGGTTTTTGAACCTAACGATTTGTTAGGTGGCTCCGCTACATCCCTTACGGATCTTCTCAAGAAAGATCTTCCAGTATTAATATAACTTTCTGTAGAAAATTTTAAAAGCCAAGACACGATGGCTTGAATCAAACATAACAATTGAAGCGGAATGCTTAAAAAATCACTTCTAAGAGAGACCACAATGACTCAGCAGGGATTTAAAAACAAACGTGCACTAGTCGGAACGACTGCACTTGTAGTTGTAGCCCTTTTCCTTGGAGTCATACTAGGATACTTTATAGCCCCTAGACAATCATCCTCAGCATCCACTCAGATAATAACGGTTCCTATAGGAGCACTTCTACCACTCACAGGAGACCTTTCATCCTTCGGTAAGAGAAACCAGCACGCCCTCGAGCTTGCGGTTCAGGATATTAATGCTTTTGCCGAGAGTGTTGGGTCTCCTTTCCGTTTCAAGCTTTTAGTCGAGGATACTGCTA
>ERZ1669248.1031-NODE-1031-length-11031-cov-3.204719_pt1 | contig 11031 bp, 9 predicted proteins | sample MGYA00579296_ERZ1669248 | MGnify/ENA primary metagenome ERZ1669248 (study PRJEB41166, sample SAMN08046057) | hot springs metagenome | biome: hot spring; feature: neutral hot spring; material: thermophilic sediment; isolation source: thermophilic sediment from...
GTCGGCGGCCGCCGGGAGCAGGGACCTGGGCTACCGCAAGGAGTTCGTCGGAAGAGCCCTGCTCCTGCTCTCAGCCGGCCTCATGCTCAAGTACTCCCTGCTCCCCTCCAACAGCACGCCCCTCAACCTCAGCGCCCTCCGCGCGGAGCTCGGCAGGGCCCGGCTCCCCGGGGACGCGAGGGCCGCTCTGGCTAGGTTCTGCAAGCTGGGCGCCAAGCTGGCCCGCAAGCCGCTGCTCATCGGGCCGCGCGAGGCGCGACGCGTCGAGAGGCAGATAGCCGAGCTGAGGAGCCTGGCCGAGCGCCTCTAGCGCACGCTTTTTACCCCTCGCCCCGGGGAGGGAGCGATGAAGCTCGTCTACCTCGTCATCGACGGTGCGGCCGACTCCCCCTCGGACCCCCGGACGAGCCTCGAGGCCGCCAGGACCCCGGGGCTCGACAGGCTCGCGGCGATGTCGGTCTGCGGCCTCATGTACCCGATATCGAGGGGCGTGGCCCCGGAGAGCGACGCCGCGGTCCTGGCGCTGCTCGGCTACGACCCCCACGCCCACTACACCGGGAGGGGTCCCCTGGAGGCGCTGGGCGCCGACATCGAGATCAGGGAGGGCTACGAGGTCGCGTTCAGAGCCAACTTCGCGACCATCGACGAGGGGACGCTCGAGATCCTCGACAGGAGGGTGGGGCGCAGCCTAGGGAGCGAGGAGGCCCGGGAGCTGGCCAAGGCCCTCGACGGGATGGAGCTGGGGGTCTACGACGGCTACGCCCGCGTGAAGGCGACAGTGGGCCACCGGGCCGTCGTCGTCGTGGGCAGCGCGAGCCACAGGCTCTCCGACGAGGTGGACAACACCGACCCGGCCTACGCCAGAGTGGGCAAGATCTCAGTCGCCAGGCCCACCTTCGATAAGCGCGTCGCCGAGTGCAAGCCGCTCTCCAACACCCCGGAGGCTAGGGCGACGGCCGAGCTGGTTAACGCCTTCACCAGGAGGGCGATCGAGGTGCTGAGCCGCCACCCCGTGAACGAGAGGAGGGCCCGCAGGGGCCTGCCCAAGGCCAACGCGATCCTCCTCAGGGACGCCGGCGGATCCCTACCGAGGGTCGAGCCCATTGCGAAGCGGTTCGGCTTGAGGTTCGGAGCCGTCGTGGAGATGCCGGTGGAGAGGGGGATCGCCAAGCTGCTGGGCATGAGGGTGGCTGAGGTGGGCGAGCCCACCGGCGACAGGGCCCGCGACTACGGGGTCAGGCTGGAGGCCACCCTCAGCCTGCTGCGCGAGGTGGACGCCGTGTACGTCCACCTCAAGGGCCCCGACGAGCCCGGGCACGACGGCCTTGCGGACGCCAAGGCCGGGGCGATAGAGGCCATCGACGCCTTCTACGTCTCGCCGCTCCTCGAGCGCGTCGACCTCGACGAGACGGCCTTCATAGTGACCGCGGACCACGCGACACCGCCCAGCGCCAAGGCCCACACGGGCGACCCGGTTCCCGTCATGATTCGCCTGCCGGGCGTCAAGCCAGACGGCGTCCGCCGCTTCACAGAGAGGGAGTGCGCGAGGGGCAGCCTGGGCGTGATCGAGCACGGCTGGGAGCTCCTGCCGACCTTCGTCAAGCTGGCGCGCGGGCAGCCGGTGCCCCCGGCGTGAGGGACCGCAGGTTCGCCGCGCTCTACTGGCTCTCGAAGCTGAGCGACGGCGTCAGCGTCACGGCGATCAACACAAACTCGCGGCGGGCCAGGAGGGTCGTCAAGCTGCTGGAGGAGCTCGGCCTCGCCAGGGTCGAGAGCTTCGGCCGGGTCAAGGTCGTCCGCCTGACGGAGAAGGGCGAGCGGGTCAAGCTCAGGCTGGCGGACCTCCTGAGGGAGCTCGAGGCCGCGGCGCCGCCGACGCAGCCGCTCCGCGCGGTGGGCGAGGGGGTCCCCGACTGGCTCCGCGGAAACCCCTGGCTCCGCGTGATCGGCGAGAGGGGGAGGGCGTGAGGCAGGGGTACGTCACGGTGGGCAGGCTGCGGCTGTCGCTGGCCCACCTGAGGTGCCTGCGGCGCGAGGAGCTGGAGCTCTGGGTCGGCCGCGAGGAGGCCGAGAGGCTGGTCAGCCTCGCGTCGCGCCACAGGGTCCTGCTCAAGCCCCTAACGGTAGAGCTGAGGCACCCTGGGGGCAGCCTGGTGCTGTCGCCGGGACTCACCCTCGTGGCGGGCGTCGAGTTTGAGCTGAGCGAGGAGCCCCTCCCCCTCGAGGGGCGCAACGACGACTTCCTCTGGGGCCTCTTGGTCGAGGTCCCCCGAGCCCTGGAGGCCGAGCGCAAGCCGGTGCTCGTGGAGGAGCTCGACGCCCGCTTCTCCCGGCACGTGGAGGACGGGGTGCTCTACGCGCTGGACATAATGGAGAGGGTCTGCAGAGTGTACAGGGTGCCCTTCGTCGTGACGGGCCCAGCGAAGCTTGCGGGCGCGTGGCGGTGGCTCCACACGATCATCGGCGCGAAAGGGGTTAAAGGGGAGCGGCTGGTCGTCGTGGATGGCGAGGTGGCGGTAGTTGGCTGACTGCACCCCTGTGAGGGAGCTGAAGGCCCCCGGGGTCGGGAAGCTGACGCTCGACAGGGTCGCCGAGGTGGTCGAGTGCGTGGAGGACCTGGCCCTCTTCAACCCGGAGGAGCTCTCCGAGAGGGCCGGGATAGAGCCGGAGAAGGCGGCGGCGATCGTGAGGGCCGCCAGGAGGCTCGCCCGCGAGAAGCTGGGGCTGAAGCGCGTCTACAGCGGCGCGGAGTACGCGCGGGTGCTGGAGGGGAGGGACGTGCTCACCACCGGCGTGGGGGCGCTGGACGAGCTGCTGGGCGGGGGGCTGAGGGCCTGGGACGTCTACGAGTTCGCGGGCGAGTTCGGCACGGGCAAGACGCAGCTGTGCCACCAGCTCGCCGTCACCGTCCAGCTGCCGCCCAGCAGGGGGGGCCTGTCGGGCAAGGCGGTCTACATCGACACGGAGGGCACCTTCAGCCCGCAGAGGGTCGAGGCGATGGCGGAGCGCTTCGGCGTGGAGAGGCCGCTGGACGGCATCTACGTGGTCAGGCCCCTCAACGTCGACGAGCTGGAGGAGGCGGTGATCGAGGACCTGCCGGCCCTGATGCGTGACAACGTGAGGCTGATCGTCGTGGACAGCATCATCGCGCTGTACAGGGCCGAGTTCAAGGGCCGCGAGATGCTGGCGGCGCGCCAGCAGCGGATCAACTACCTGCTGGACTGGCTCAAGCGGTACGCGCGCAGGTACGGCAGCGTGGTGGCGATGACGAACCAGGTCCTCTCGCAGCCTGTGCCCTGGGGGGTTTCGATCAAGGTCCCCGCCGGCGGCAACATCATCGCCCACGCCTCGACGCACAGGCTCATCATTAGGAGGGCCGGCGACGCCTGGGTGATGGAGGTCCTGGACTCGCCGATCCTGGCGAGGGGGTCCTCGGCCAAGTTCGCCGTGACGGGGCGCGGCCTCGAGGACGCTTAGCCTCGGTCCGGAAACCTTCTCTTCACGCTTCCGCGCTGCAATGGGTCTTCATCGGCGTGCGCAATAGCCGCGGCGGCAATTAAAGCTTTGGCTCGAGGCCCCGCCGCCCGGGGAGAGTTAGCACGCTTAGGCGCCGCCAGACGGGTGCGCCCCCGAAAGGCCCCCTCGAAGGGTTGAGCCCTCAAGTCGCCAAAACGGGCCTTCGTACGAAAGCTTAAAAGGGCTCGTGGAGCGAGCCCCGGTTGGCATGTCAGACCGCCGCGAGGACGATGCGCTACTGATATACCCCGAGCCCCAGAGGCTCCCCGAGAGCGTCAGGAGCGCCCTGGAGGGGGGCGAGGAGGTCGTCGCGCTGGCCAAGACCGACATGAGGGGCGGGGACTACGGCGAGGACTACGTCGTCCTGACGAACGCCCGCCTCCTCGTCGTCAACGAGAGGCTCGTGGAAGCGCTGCCCCTGGACAAGGTGAAGTCCGTATCGATACGGGGCTACATAAACACGTGCGTGCTCGTGGCGGAGGTGGACGGAGGGCAGCGCAGCCTGGCCGTCTTCACGAGGGGGAGGCTGGAGGTCTTCGACCGCCTCGTGGCCATAGCGAACAACATCGTGATCGGGAAGGTTCCGTACCAGCTGCTGAAGGAGCAGCTGCTGAACAGGGTGAGGGAGGAGGAGGAGAGGAGGCGCCTGAGCAGCACGAGGGCCGCGATACTGCGCCTGCTCGGCCTGCTCAGGCCCATCGCGCCGGTGCTCGTGGCCACGGTGGTGGTCGCGGTGGCGATAAGGGTCGTCGGGCTCATCCCGCCCTACCTCATGAAGATCCTGGTAGACGAGGTTCTGACCAAGGGTAGGGCCGATCTCCTCCTCCACGTCATTCTGGGCCTGCTGGCCGTCAACTTGGTCAACACCGTGCTCAACTCTCTCAACGCCTACATCAACACGAGGTTCAACGTCGGGGTCACGAACACCCTCAGAGCGCGCGTCTACAGGAAGCTCCACGAGCTGTCGCTGACCCACTACGACAGGTTCGGCAGCGGAGGCCTGTGGTCGAGGATCGTGGACGACGTGAACAGGGTCCAGTGGTTCCTCTCTGTTGCCTTCGTCCCCCTCTTCATCAACGCCGCGATGGTCGCCTTCGTCGGCGTCACGCTGGCGACGCTGAACCCGTGGCTGACGCTGGTGGCCCTCACGCCGATACCCGTGAGCGTGACCGCGAACATCATCTACAGGAAGACCGCCAGCCGCTACTACCACAGGCTGTGGCGCAAGTGGTCGAGGATCGTCTCGGTGATCTCGGACACGATCAACGCTGCGATCCTCGTGAAGAGCTTCGGGAAGGAGGAGGAGTTCACGAGGAAGTTCGAGGGCTACCAGACGGAGTTCGAGAGGGCCCAGATGGATGTGTTCAAGTTCGAGCAGCAGATCTGGCCGGCGGTGGGCCTCGCCTTCACGGTCAGCAGCCTGCTCGTGTGGTGGTTCGGGAGCAAGGACGTGTTGCAGGGCGCGATGACGCTGGGCTCGCTGATGGCCTTCACGAGCTACATGTGGCAGTTCTACTCGCCGGTCTTCGGCCTCATCGAGAACGTCAGGAACCTGCAGCTGCTGGGGGTCGCGGCCGGCAGGATCTTCGAGATACTGGACATCGAGCCCGACGTGAGGGAGCCGCCGGACGCGGTCCACGTCGAGCTCACGGGTAACGTCGAGTGCGACAACGTCTGGTTCACCTACGACGGCATACACTACGCGCTGAAGGGCGTGACGACGAGGATCAGGAGCGGCGAGAGGGTGGGCCTCGTGGGCCCCAGCGGGTCCGGCAAGACCACGCTCGCGAAGCTCCTGCTCCACCTCTACGACCCCCAGGTCGGGAGCGTCAGGTTCGACGGGGTGGACGCGAGGAGGATCAAGCTCTCATCCCTGAAGGAGCAGGTCGCGATCGTGCTCCAGAACCCGGTGCTGCTCGACACGACCATAGCCGAGAACATAGCCGTCGGCAAGCCGGGGGCCACGCCCGAGGAGATCATAGCGGCGGCGAAGGCGGCGAAGGCCCACGACTTCATCATGCGCCTGCCCGAGGCCTACGACACCGAGGTCGGAATGCAGGGCTCCAGGCTCTCCGGCGGGGAGAGGGCCAGGGTGGCGCTCGCGGCGGCCCTGCTGAAGGACCCGAAGATCCTGATACTCGACGAGCCCACGGCGGCCCTCGACGCGCTGACGGAGGACGAGGTGACGGAGGAGCTGGAGCGCCTCACGCGCGGGAGGACCACCATCATCATAGCCCACAGGCTCTCGACGCTCCGCTTCACCGACCGGATAATCGTGATGGAGAACGGCAGGATCGTGGAGGAGGGGACGCACGAGGAGCTCCTGAAGAGGGACGGCCTCTACAAGCGCCTCTGGGAGGCCCAGCTGAAGGGCCTGATGCGCATGGGCGCGGCGGAGGTGGGTGGGGAGGCGAGGGGTGAGCTCGTTGCCGTCGCTCGGGCAGCTTAAGCTGCTCGACCCATCGAGGGTCAGGGTGGTCGACGCCAGGCTCGACGAGCTGGACGTGGAGATCGACGGGCGCCTCTACAGGGGGGTCAGGCCCAAGCGCCCCTTCCCCTTCTCCCACCCCCAGATCGTGATCCTCTACAGCGGTGACGAGGAGCTCGGCATCCTCAGGGACTACAGGCGGCTGGATCCCAAGTCGAGGGAGCTCCTCGAGCAGGTCCTGAGGGTGATCTACTTCATGCCCCGCATCCGAAAGGTGCTGAGCATCCGGAGCGTCGAGGGCAAGTACGAGTGGAGGGTGCTGACGGACAAGGGGGAGCTGACCTTCCAGACCTGGGGGCGCTGCGTGAGGGTCCTTCACGACGGGAGGCTGGTCGTGCGCGACATCTACAGCAGGGCCTACCTTGTCGAGGAGCCTGAGAAGCTCGACAGCAGGAGCAGGCTCTACCTGAGCATGATGATTTGAGGGATTGCTTTATGCCTCCACCCGCCACGCTGCGGCGGGCTTGGCGTGCTGTTCGAGGAGCTGGTTAGGCTGGCGAAGCTGCTCGAGTCCACCCCCTCGAGGAACGAGAAGGTGGCGCAGCTGGCGGCAGCGCTGAGGGGGCTGGACCCGGGGGAGGCGGCCATCGCCGTGCGCCTCCTCACCGGCGAGATCTTCCCGGCGTACTCGGGGCTCGAGCTCGGCGTCGGCTACAGCACGCTGCTCGAGGCGGTGCGCAGCACGGCCGGCGTGGTCCCGCTGGATCGGCGCAAGCTGAGCGTCAGGGAGGTCTACGAGGCCCTCCTGAAGATCGCCAGCTTCACGGGGGAGGACTCGAGGGCCAGGAAGCTGAGGGCCCTCCGCTCCCTCGTCGCGGGGATGGGCAGGGACGAGGTCGAGTTCCTCGCCCGCTTCCTCCTCGGCGAGCCGCGTATCGGCGCGAACGAAGGGTTGGTGCTCGAGGCCCTCGCCAGGGCCGTGGGCGCCGACGCCGGGGAGGTGAGGAGGGCCTACATGTTCGCTGGCGACCTCGGCGACCTCGCCCAGATGCTGCTCAGCGGGGTCAAGCCCTCCGAGGTGACGCTCAGGCTCTTCCACCCGGTGAGGCCCATGCTCGCCGAGATGGCGGCGAGCATGAGGGAGGCGCTGAGGGAGTGCGGGGGGAGGGCGGCGCTCGAGTTCAAGTACGACGGCATCAGGCTGCAGATCCACAAGAGGGGCAGGGAGGTCAGGCTCTTCACGAGGAGGCTCACCGACGTGACCCCCAGCCTGCCCGACGTGGTGGAGCTCGCGCTGGAGCACGTCAGGGCGGAGGAGGCGGTGATCGACTGCGAGGCGGTGAGCTTCAGAGGCGGGAAGCCGCTCCGCTTCCAGGACCTCGTCCGGAGGATCAGGAGGAAGGAGGACGTCCGCCGGATGGCCGAGGAGATGCCCTTCGAGATCAGGGCCTTCGACATCCTGTACCTCAACGGTCGGGTGCTCGTCGACGCGCCCTACGCGGAGAGGTGGGCCCTCCTCGAGAGCACGGCGGACCCCGAGATCCTGATCGAGAGGGTCGTCACCTCGGACCTCGGAGAGGCCGAGGCGTTCTACGCGAGGAGCCTCGAGAGGGGGAACGAGGGCGTGATGGTGAAGAGGCTCGACTCCCCCTACGTCCCCGGCTCGAGGGGCAAGTACTGGTTCAAGGTGAAGCCGGCCGAGACCCTGGACCTGGTCATCGTGGGCGCTGAGTGGGGGCACGGCCGCAGGAGCGGCTGGCTCAGCGACTACTACCTGGCCGCCCTCGACCCCTCGACCGGCGAGTTCCTCGTCGTCGGGAAGACCTTCAAGGGGCTAACTGACGCCGAGTTCGAGGAGATGACCAGGAAGCTCCTCGAGCTCAAGGTGAGGGAGGAGCCTTGGCGCGTCTGGGTGAAGCCAGCGATCGTCGCTGAGGTCGCCTTCAGCGAGGTGCAGCGGAGCCCCAAGTACCGCTCGGGCTTCGCGCTCCGCTTCGCGAGGATCGTCAGGCTGAGGCCCGACAAGAGCCCCTACGAAGCCTCGACCATTGAGGACGTGAGAAAGGTCTACGAGATGCAGTTCCGGACGAAGGCCAAGGCCGGGGCTTAACTGCCCTGCTGCCCCTCGAAGGCCTTCTTCAGCTCCTCCCTGAGCTTCTCGCGGAGGGCCTTCAGCTCCTCTAGCTTCGCCAGCGCGTCCTTGAACAGCGGCTTGGAGTCCTCTATGCCCTTGTGGGCGAAGAAGGCCACCGCCTCGCTCCTGCTCCTGAAGACCCCCGCCTCCACCAGCGCGTCCACCACCTCGAGGTCCCGCTGGGGCAGCCTGACCGAGATCGTGAAGGAGGGCCCCCCCGCCCCCCTCTCCAGCGCCTCCTTCAGCCTCGCCAGCGCCGCCTCGAGGCCCTTCGTCGCCTGCTCGAAGCTCTGCTCGATGATCCTGCCGACGTCGGGGAGGGGCGCAGCCCTCCTCCTCAGCCTCACCGCGCTCACCGTCAGCTCCCTCACTGCGTCCGCCAGGTCCTCGAGCGCGTCCTCCCACCGCTCGACGAACTCCCCCACCTCCTCCTTCAGCTCCTCCACTTCGTCGGGTGGGAGGCTCAGCCTGGCCTCCCTCAGCAGCCTCCTCAGCTCCAAGCGCGCGCTCAGCATCCGCGAGCGGAGCTCGTGCAGCCTCCCGCGTAGCGCCTTCAGCCCCTCGAGCGCAGCCTCCCCCCTCTCCTCGATCTCACGCTCCAGCCTCTCCACCTCGTCGCTGACGCTCCTGTAGATCTGCCTGAGCTCCTCCTCCAGCTCCTTAATCCGGTTTCTGATCCTTTCGGCCACAAGTATGTTGTAAGTTCCAGACATACTTATTCTTTTCTCAACCATATAGCTCTATCTTACAACAGAAGGTGCCGCATCTCTGGGCGCCAGGCCGTTAATCTCCCTCTTCGACGAGCTCGCTCAAGTCCATGCCGAGGATCCTCCTGGCGGCTTCCTCGGCGCCCAGGCTACCGATAAGATGCTCAAGGAGGGCCGGCACGCCCTCCCTTAGCCTGAACGCTACGCGCTTGCCGTCCCTCCGCTCAAAAACGAACCTCACGCCGCCCTCGCGGAGCTCGATGTTAAGCTTCCCGAGCGTGCAGCCCGTTGCGGCCTGCACCCCGTCGAGGGCGCACGTGAAGGGCCGCCGCCGGGGCATGTACACCGTACAGAAAAGGTCAGTCGACCTAGCCCCCAGCAGCTCGACGGCGCGGAGGCCTATCTTGTAGCCCAGAACCAGCCACGGTCCCAGGTGCCCGTGCAGCCTGACGGCCTCCTCCAGGCTGAGCATGCACTGCCGTCGGGGCGCGATCTTAAAGCTTGCTTCGGTTAAGCTTAAGGAGTGGGTTCAAGCTTTCGCTAGCGTGGCGCGCGGGGTGATGGCAGGCTTGTCTGTGGCGTTCCTCCTTTTAGCCATGAGCGCCGGCGGCCAGGAGCTGAAGGTTTTCCCGGTGACCATCGAGATCGAGACGCAGTCCGACTGGACGACCGTGACGATAGAGGGCCTGTCCATCTCGAAGTACGAGGTGGTCGAGGGGGCGAGGGCCCCCGATCTGAAGGTCTCGGCCGGGGGGAGCACGGTGAGCATCGGGAAGAGGCAGTACGACACGACGCGCGTGGTCGTCGATGTTGAGGGGTACATAGCGTTCGCGGGCGACGCGGTCGAAGTCGTAGTGGACAAGGGCGACCTCGAGTACACGACCGTCCGCGTGTACACCGTGGTGGAGGGAGCGCGCAAGCTCGTCTGGAACTTCACCAACAGTGGCGTGGTCCCCGGCAGCGGGGGCGTCAACACGCGCAGGGCGCGGCTGCCCGTTTCGGCGCTCGCGGGGGCGGAGTTGCGCGTCAGGGTCAGGGAGCCGGCGGTGCCGAAGATGGTGCTCGCCTTCTACTACCCCTGGTACGGGAACCCCCAGGGCGTTTCCGGCCGCTGGTACCACTGGGACATGGTCTCCTACAGGGAGATAGGGACTGCGACGGACTACCCGCTGCTCGGCCCCTACGACTCGTGGGATCCCCGCGTCGTCAGGTCGCACATCAGGATGGCGAAGGCGGCCGGGATAGACGGCTTCGTGTCGTCGTGGTGGGGCCCCGGCACGTTCGAGGACGAGGCCTTCGCCAGGATGCTCGACGTGGCCGCGGAGGAGGGCTTCAAGCTGACGATCTACTACGAGTCCGTGAGGGAGCTGACGGCCGACCAGATATCGGCCGAGCTCGCGTACGTCCTCAAGAGGTACTCGGGTCACCCGGCCTTCCTCCGCTTCGAGGGGAGGCCGGTCATCTTCGTCTACGCGGTGGGCGCCTACCAGCGCTCGCCGAGCTTCTGGAGGGGCGTCATCGAGAGGGCAGAGAACTCCTCGGGGGTGAAGGCGGTCTGGATCGCCGACACCTTCGACACCGCCTACCTGTCCGTGTTCGACGGCCTCCACACGTACAACCCGATCTGGATCAGCGACCACCTGTCGACCTACCTGCGCGAGGCCAGGCTCGTCAAGTCCTACGTGGGGGTCCCGAGCGGCGGCGAGGTGGTCCGGAAGCTGTGGGTCGCTACCGTCAACCCCGGCTACGACGACCGCAAGATCCGCAAGCCGGGCACTTACGTGCCGAGGGAGGGTGGAGCCTACTACAGGCGGACCTGGGAGGCGGCGCTCGCTAGCGAGCCGGACGCGGTGCTGATCTGCACGTGGAGCGAGTGGCACGAGGGGACGGAGGTCGAGCCGAGCAGGGAGTACGGCTTCGCCTACCTCGACCTCACCAGGGAGTACGCGGCCCGCTACAAGGCCTGGCAGCCGCCGCCGGCGCGGGCGCCCCAGATCGGCCTCAACCTCTCCGCCTCGGACAACCTCGTCACGATAGAGGTCGTCAACAGGGGGGACGAGCCGGCCGTGATCACCCAGCTCCTCGTGACCAACGCGAGCCTGGGAGTGGCCGTGGAGCCCGAGGGCTTCAGGGCCTACAGGCTCCAGGTGAACTCCACGACCTCGGCCGCCTTCCTACCCTTCATCGGGCCGGGCGAGAGGGTGAGCATCAGAGCCGTCGCGACGGGGAGCCCCGTCAGGGTGCTC
>ERZ1669248.1034-NODE-1034-length-11008-cov-10.566785_pt1 | contig 11008 bp, 16 predicted proteins | sample MGYA00579296_ERZ1669248 | MGnify/ENA primary metagenome ERZ1669248 (study PRJEB41166, sample SAMN08046057) | hot springs metagenome | biome: hot spring; feature: neutral hot spring; material: thermophilic sediment; isolation source: thermophilic sediment from...
CAATGAAATAATAGAGAGGGAAAGATTACGTTTGTCTATTAAAGACTACGTAATCCAGAACCCTATTCTAGTAATAAGATGAGGTATCGTCGGCAAAGTTAGTGACAACACCAATAATCCTAAACCGACTGCTAGATACGATGAGAAAACCCCTCCAAGATATAGTAAGCCCAGCAACATAACAGTCCTTCTATCCAATTGTGCTGAATACATTAATGAGATAAAGAGAGCCGTAAGACTAATATTGCATACACTTAACCCATCAACGAAGCCCATAATAGTAAACCATTCAAACATCTACGTCACCCTTCTTGTTATCTTACTTCATTAAAGCCTCACAACTATTGCTTTTCCTCCTTGGTTCGTATATACCTGAACTCTTTCACCTGGAGAGAGACATGGTTGGAGAGACATGTCATGAGTATATTTGAACTCAATTATTTTACTATCATCAGATTTAATTACAGCCGTACATGTAGTGAGACCAGTACTATCTGTTCTACAATCTCTATCAGCTAGAATCGTACCTAATCCATTATAGTATACTTGATTTATGATAACTCCATTGAATTGATCTCTTGTAATAAGTGATGTAGGAGTGGTTGTGTGTTGATTACTGGAAGGCGTAGGTATGCTGAATACTGTCCAAATAATAATGATGGTTAATGATAACAGAAAAACAGTCGTTATGATGGATCTTTTATGTTTATACTTATTACCGCTTGCTCTATTTTTCTTTTTAATTGTTTGTCTTTTATCCGTTTTGAGACACCTCCGTCTCTCCTATCTATAGTCATTTGTAATCGTTTTCTCTTTATCTACAGTTATTTTGCAAACAATATCGTTAACCGTGTCTCTCATAAACATGGCTATCGTTTAAGTATATTTTATTTTTTGGTATATTTGCAGCACGTATTTTTTGTAGTTAATTGTAATCTGAAATCTTAATAACGATATTATTGAAAACTCAGAGAGAAGAATGTTAGCACAGTACTTGATAGCCTTCAGAGAATCATTCGAGGCTTCGCTTATATGCGCAATAATATTCTCATATCTCTATAGAATAAGTAAATCGCATCTATTTAAATACATATGGATTGGAATATTCGCTGCCATGATAATAAGCATCGCTATCGGTGTTTCTCTATATTTTCTATATGGTATTTTATCGAGAAGTCTTCAAATTTTATTTGAGGTGACAGCTGCTTTCACTGCTGTCATAGTATTATCTATAGTAATTTATTGGATGGCTACTACTGGAAAACGCATTAAAGAGAAGATTGAAGAACATATTGAAGAAGTTGTAACAGGTGGATCAATTATTGGTTTAACATCATTCTCCTTCATTATTGTTTTTAGAGAGGGACTTGAAACAGTATTGTTTCTGACTCCATTCTATTTAACTAGCACTCTAACAACATTAATAGGAGTATTCCTAGGAGTGCTTTCTTCTCTCTTCTTTTCATATATTGCCTTGATAATTGGAAGAAAGATGAATCTAACATTATTCTTCTATTATACTAGTGTAATCTTAGTACTCATCGCAGGAGGGCTTGTAGGTTATGGAGTACATGAATTTATTGAGTATCTTGAAGTATATAATGTTCAGCTTGGATGGCTTGCAGAACCAGTATATACATTAAGCATTCCTGAAAGCAATCTTTTACATGATAAAAATATAATAGGTTCGATCTTATCGGTAGTTATCGGCTACACTGTTGAAGCTGAGCGGCTACGATTAATAACCCATCTTTTATACTTATTGATCATGCTCACTCTAATATTCCGCGTATATCGAAGGATTGAGGGAAAGAAAACACGTATATTCTCTCAATTAAGTGATTAATGTTTATTAACTATTTCTAGTGTTTTACTAGTAATGTTTTTAAATGGATATCTCAGTTTAGTTCTAGTGGATTTATGAAGGACTCGGATAGTTATCCACCTAGATTAACTAAAGTGGTTCTAGATGTATTGAAGACCCATATTCCTTCTCTGATCGAGTTTAGTAATGAGATCTCCAAGGTTGAAGGCGTATCAAAAGTGGAGGCTGAGCTAGTTGAAGTTGATGCTGAAACGGATAGTATAAAGCTTGTAATTGAAGGTGAGGGAATAGATTATGAAGAACTTGAGAAAACAATAAAGAGGCTTGGAGCAGCAATTCACAGCATTGACCAAGTAGTCGTAGAAAAAGTTAAGAAGAGATAAGAGAGATGCTGAGAAAGACCATATCTAAGTTCATGAATAGACTTTCAAAGATAGTCAAGTATTCTAGATCCGCTGAATACTCTAGAAGATACTTTGTCATAAATGCATTTGAAGGAGCTTTAACAGTTTGGGGTATAATTCTCGGGATACATCTTCTTGGAAGTGGAGAAGTCTCTCAAATAGTGAGCGGAGGTGTAGGAGCAGTTCTCGCTATGGCCGTTTCAGGTGTAAGTTCAGCATATATTGCGGAATCAGCTGAGCAAGAAAGAAGAATCAGAGAGCTTGAGGAAGCTTTATTGATGAAGATCGAGGGTACAGAGATTAAGAAAGCACACAGGAGATCAGTCATCATGTCTGCAATAGTAAACTCTACCGCATCTAGTCTCACAGGCTTAGTAGTATTGTCTCCATACTTAGCTTCTATATCAAATATTATTAATAGCGATCAAGCATTCATATACTCTACCATTATACTTTTTACGATACTCTTTATTGTTGGAGTATTTCTTGGAAAGATTTCAGGTCAAAAACTAGTATTGTCAGGCTTGAAAACTATAGGTATTGCATGTATTGTAATCTTTGTATTATATTTACTGAGTCTCCTCGGCTACTCTCCCTAAATCCTCTGGTTTATAGATTCCTCTTTCTGTAACTATGTATGAGATCAGGTCGGGTGGAGTTATATCGAATGCTGGATTAATAGCTTCAACTCCTCTAGGAGCGATTCTAACATTATTGATGTATAAGACTTCTCTAACATCTCTCTCTTCTATTACTACTTCATCGATTGTATGCTTGAAGTCTATGCTGGAGAACGGTGCAGCTACAATGAATGGGATATTATAGTATTTTGCAGAGATAGCATGTGTTAATGTTCCTATCTTGTTTATTACGTGACCTGTCTTAGCAATTATTCTATCTGCTCCAACTATGACTTTAGTTATTTCTCTCCTCTGCATTAGGAATGAGGCCATATTATCAGTGATAAGCTTAACAGGGATTCCTTCTTTAACTAGCTCCCATGCTGTAAGTCTTGCCCCCTGAAGTCTAGGCCTAGTCTCTGAAGCATATACAGAGATCTTCTTTCCCTGATTGTATGCTGACCTAATCACTCCTAAAGCTGTACCATACCCAACTGTAGCTAAGGCGCCTGCGTTACAGTGCGTAAGTATCTTATCTCCATCATTAATTAATCGTGACCCATTCTCTCCAATCTTCTTGTTTATCTCGATGTCTTCTTCCGCCATCCTTAAAGCTTCAGATAAAACTTTCTCTCTCAACTCTCTTCCAGAAGAAGCTGTTCTAGCTATGCTCAGTATTCTATCAATTGCCCAGAAAAGGTTTACAGCTGTAGGTCTAGTAGATCGAATAATCTCTGCAGCTCTTTCTAATTTCTCCATTAATACTTCTTTATTCTCTGTCTTAGCGTTTACTACTGCTAAAGCCAAACCCATAGCGGCTGCAACACCGATAGCAGGAGCTCCCCTTATCGCCATATCTTTAATTGCTTTAGCCATCTGTTTATGGTCTCGAATCTTTAGATATTTGACTCTATAAGGTAGTAGGCGTTGGTCAATGATGAAAACATTATTCTTACTCCACCAGATTGTTCTCAGTTCTTTAACCATAATCCTTCTTCATCTATGAATAAAATCTAGGAAATAACTGTTACACAGTATCTTCTAAGTTATTTTTAATCATATTCTTGTGTATTAGGTCTTCTCAATAATAGATATAGGTTGGGTTGTTCTTTGAAAGGGGCAGCACGGGTCTGATGCTAAGGGGTCTCCAGTATAAGCATACGCTCTTGCACGGCATCCTCCACATACTTCTCTGTAACTGCAGCTTCTACATACACCTTTCAAGTTATCTCTATCTCTAAACATGTTAAAGGTGGAGCTTCTCCATATTTCCAGAGCTGATTTTTCTAATAGGTTTCCAGTACGTATTGGTAGAAAAGCACATGGCCAAACGTCACCATTCGGTTTTATGTAGAACATTCCTCTCCCAGCAATGCATCCACTGAAAATGTATGAACTAAGCTTCAAACTTAGATTCATAGACTTTGTGAGATACGCAAAGTATTCTGGAAGACCTACAGGTACAGTGACTGGGTTAACCTTACTCTGAATCTCATGTAACTGATTTATCAATGTCTTGAATGACTCTGGGCTGAGAGTTTCATTGAAGAGTTTTTCTCCTCTCCCCGAGGGGATTAGCTGATAGAGAAGTATAACATGGGCTCCCAGCTTATCTGCAAGCATGAGTAATCCTCTTAACTGGTTAACGTTCCGTTGAGAAATAGTTACGTTTACCTGAATGTATAATCCTTCTTTCTGAGCGTTAGATATTCCTTTTAATGCAGCTTTAAATGCTCCTGGTACACCACGATACTTATCATGCATATCAGGATCAGTAAAGTCTATACTTGCAGCTATACCTCCAATTTTTACTTCTTTAAGCTTTCTAGCTACTTCCCTAGTTATCATAGTTGCATTCGTAGCTACAACAGTGTAGAAACCTAGCTCAGAAGCATACCTCATTAATTCATAGATGTCTCTTCTAACTAGGGGCTCGCCGCCAGTGAATACTAGTGTACGGAATTCACGCACAGTTGTAAGATTCTGAATAATCTTCTTCGCCTTCACCGTATCTAATTCATCTCTCCATCGTTCTCCTCCTCTCGCATGACAGTGAAGACATCTCAAGTTACAGTCTGACGTAACCTCGTATACTGGATGTATCGGGTAGCCGAAACACCCCATCCCCACTGCTCCCGCAGAGATCTTTAAAAGATTCATCAGGTTCGGCATCCATCTACTAAATCCACTCCATTTAGTGGCATGCTTGAATCCTACTAAGACTGCAGCTTGTTTAAGTATTAGTGTTGGAGGTATATACAATGGAAGGACTCTTCTAGAGTTATTCAAGACCATTCACCGTACAGAGATAAGATAAGCTAGAGATAGGAGGAGGGTCGATGAAACAAACAATAATATTGTCCCACGCATTGATGGGATGAGCTTCTTTGGAGTACTATAATATTTTCTGAATATGGCTATATTTTTATAAGCGATCGGTGTTGTCGCGAGTAGGATTAAACCTGTCAACGGGATCGTCTCCAGCAGGATCCCAATAAAGAGAATTACATAAATACCTGCTGTCAATATGTAGAATATTGTTCTCGCTTTCTCTAACCCCATTCTCACTACTAGGTTCATTTTATTGACTATTCTATCTGTATAATAGTCTGGGAACTCGTTTATCCATATTACTGCTGTTATCAATAGGGCGGGTATCAATGAAGGTAGAGTGATTAACTCGATTGGGAGATTCGCAGCTTGAACATAATAACTTCCAAAAGTAATTAATAGACCATAGTTTAAACCTATGAGAAATTCTCCTACACCTCTATAAGCCCACTTGAACGGCGGCATAGTATAGAATGCTCCTGAGATAAGCCCTATAAGTGATAATGGAATAATCATCCAACCAATAGTCAATGTGAAATAGACAGCAATAATAGAGTAGATGATCCATGATATAATGCCGAGCTTAAGTACAGGGTCAGGTTTAAGAAGCCCAGAAGGAAGTATTCTACTTCCAGCATTAAATGGTGTTATGTATTCGCTTGGAATTAAAACGTCGGCCCCCGTCTTATAATCATAGTACTCGTTGAAAGTGTATGTTCCAACCATTGCTAATATTACTCCAATCAAAGAGAGTAAGAAGCTAGAGAAGTTGAATGACCCAGTCCAGTAAAATGCAAGAGCTGTACCAAGAATAACGGATGGTACACCAGCTAAGAAAAACTTGACTCTCACAACCTCAAGCCATATTCTCATCTTGGACATATGTGGTTATCACTCCAAGCGGTTAACAATCTGAATTTATATTTTACTCACATACTAGAATTATTTAGAATTGAAAAACATGATCTTTGAATTACATCGGGTTACTAAAAAATTATGTTATGTCTTTTAATCTAGGTTCTATTGATTTGTTTTTATCAATTGACTCGAGTATTGCTTCTGCTATTGCTATTGCTTTAGCGCCATCTATTTCGTCTGGCTTCGGTTTACTTTTATTCATGAGGCAGTCTACAAAATATGAAAGCTCGTTTTTCAAAGGTTCTTCATATTTTAGTAGTGGTTCCATTACGATGTCAGCTTTCTCTATTACTAGTTGCTGGGTTAGAAACTGTATAGTTAATACGCCGTTTGAACCCGTTATATACATTTCTCTCTTCTTTCGAGGTGTAAGCCAGTTGGCCTCGATGAATGCAGTTTTATCGTTATCTCTGAATGATAGTATTGCTTGGACATGGTCTTCCGCTATAGTATGTCTCTGTCTACCACCTCTAGCATATACTAGTGAAGGTTCATCTTCGAAGATGTGTCTTGCAAGGTCTATATCATGTATAGCTGTGTCTTTCACTACTCCTACGTCACCTATTCTCTCAGGCCACCACCCTATCCTCCTACTATGAGACATGATCACGTCTCCGATTTCCCCGTTTCGTAGAAGTTCTTTCGCTTTCACGACCCCTGGGTTAAACCTTTCAATAAAGCCTGTCATAACAGTTCTATTACATGATTTAGCTGTATCAATTATGTTGAGGCACTCGTTGAGAGTTGAAGCTAAAGGTTTCTCAACGAAGACGTTTACACCTGCTTCGAGACACTTTATAGTTAATTCAGCGTGACTCACAGATGGAGTACATATTGAGACGGCTTCTAAGGCATGGTTTCTAAGCATTTCATCAATGTTGGAATAGTAATACATGACATTGTATTTAGCAGCAACATTTCTAGCTCTTTCAATATCGATGTCACATACTGCCTCAACTTTTACATTTGGCAGCTCGGATAATACTCTTACATGGTTTTTACCCCAGAAACCTACACCGACGACACCTACTCTCAACATCTTTAACAATCCCACTCTCTACATCAATATCAAGCTATAACTAATATCTACACTCTACTACTTTAAACTTATAATCTATCTTCTCTATTCTCCTTCTTATCTCTTCAACTAGGCTGAAAAATGCTCGAATAAATGTTTCTTAAGGTTTATCTTGGTCTCAAATTTAACAACCTTACAACTTAGAGATAACCGAAGCCGTGAAGAAGCGTTAATCTTTAGGCGAAGCACTGCTCTCTATATCCTTTGGCTCTACTCTTTTAGCATCCGTCTTATCGAAATCCTCGTCGAATGAAACTATCTGTAGACCTGCTTTCTTAGCGTAATAGTATTGAAGACCATCATCGAAGTCTAAACCCATCCTGTCCGCCATCTCACTTGCCATGAGCTCTTCTTCTAGTGGCAGGTCTACTATTGTAAGTCCACCCCATTTAGTGATTTCTGATAATAGTTTTGATACCAGCTTTGGTTCCCGTTCTGTCTGAGCGTTAACTTGCGTTACGCTCTTCATTCTTCCCTCCTCGTTTCATGGGAGGGTTTTCGGGGTGAACGGTTGAAGCCCCCACATCTCTCAAGTATTCTTGGAGGAGGTTTAATACAGCTATCTTGTCTCTGTCCTCCTCCAGCTTGCATTTTGGGCACTTCATTAGCCTATACCCGCTTGGGCTTAGCTTAACCCTGCATCTTGGGCATAGGCTTGAAGTATCTTTAGCTTTAACTAGGATTATGTTTAAGCCTGTGAGCTTAGCCTTGTATCCTATGATGGTTTGGAGCTTTCTGAAGCTCCATCTGTTCAGCCTCCCGTTAAGCGCCCTGGAGCGTTTACGCCTCCTCATGTAGGTGAGTTTTTCAAGCACTATAGTTGATGCATCTTCGCTTCTGGCCTTCTGGATTATTTGTTTGGCGACTTTATGATAGATGTCTACGACTCTTCTGCGCTCCCTACCCTTATACTTTACCATTAACTGTTTCTCGTTGAATCTTGGCTGTGACTGCAGTCTCCTACGCTTAATGTAGTAGGCTGTTCTAATAGTTCTCTCCCTAGTCTTGATGTTTTCGATACTGTTTATTGAGCCGAAGGCAACGTTGTTCTCATTAACATCTACTGCTATAGCTTTACCATTCGGCTCCAGCAACTTAATAGTTTTTGAGAAGACAGTTTTCAGGTAGTAGCCATCCGCTCTCTTGACAAGCCAAGCTTCTCCAACCTTCATCTCTCTAAACTTTTCATGGTATGTTCCATGAGAGAGCTTGAACTCGATCCTGCCCTGTTCAGTTGCTATTGAAGCCTTCCAGCCTTCAAGGTCGATGGTGAAGAGGTGGTCATCCAACATTATGGTAGGCTTCTTGAATATTGGCTTGTCAGCTTTTGCCAGTCCTTTGCGTTTAAGCTTCCTAAAGCTTCTATAGATTGAGCAAGCCATCTGGCAGGCTGTGTAAATATAATGTGATGGGAGGGTTGGATGCTTAACCCTCAACCCATAATATTTTTCTGACTTTAGACGTTTGAAGCTCGTTATCCTTCTTGCATGAGCGTGGTTGAGAAGCTCATTTACAATCTTCAGATATGTAGTGAAGAGGTCTTCTGGTACTGGGCCGTCCAGCTTGAAGCTCGCCGTTAGCTTAACAGTCTCTAACTGCATGCTCAACAGCCTCCACAATCCTACATTTCTTGTAGCTTCTGGCACCATATATTCTTCCAGCGAAGCTTGTGACTATGGCTATCAAATCCTCAACAAGCTCCTGTTGCAGCTCCTCAGCCTCTTCAGAGTCTATGGTTTCTATCCTGCAGCCGTGAGAGTTGAAGAAAGCCTCCAGATACTTGAACCCAAACCTCGTAAGCCTGTCTTTATAAGTTATGAAGACTGCTTCTACTTGTTTCTCGGAGACGAGCTCAAACAGCTTAGCCAAGCCCTTCCTATTCTCGTCCAGCCCAGAGGCAACATCCTCCAACACCACTATGTCCTGATAGCCCTTGCTCCTCGCATACTCCACAAGCCTCTGCTTCTGCCTCTCCAAGTCCTCCTTCTGGTCGGCTGAGCTCACTCTCGCGTAAACCGCAGCTCTGCCCTTCGGCGCCTGCTCTCCAAGAAGCCGTTTAACCTCGCTTTCAGGATACCTGTACTTGCCACCAGGAGTCTTGATGTATTTGATTTTCCAGAATAAGCCCACTTCTTAACAGCAACATAGGAGACTCCAAATATCCTAGCAACCTCGCCAGCAGTGTAAAGCTTCTCCAGCATCAAGATTATCAAAAAATACGCTAGTTAATAACTTAACGCTAGTTAGAAACTACTTTTAGCCCCAATATAGCTGAGATTCCATGTACCGTGAAGTGGAGGATATAAGACCTTAGGACGCCGGTCTTCACCTTGTTCAGGAATTCGTAGCACTCCATCCATCTAGCCCTCTTATAGAGTACCTCCAGTATTATGTTTGCATCTATCAAGTACATTTGCTTTCCTCCTTAATGCTTCAACTAAGTCTTCCCCCTCCCACAAGTATTCTGATTCGAGACCTAGGCCGACTAATAGGTCGACGGTGCCTGTGAGCTGCTCTACCCGACCTAGCTTCTCCTCGATAATGTCGGCCACGGCTTTTGAGAGCGCTCCCCTTCTCATACCATACTTTTCAGCAACATACTTACGAAACCTCTCAGCTAAAGACCTAGAAACCTCAACCTTAATGATTTCTATATCCCTCTTCTTCATTTTTATCACCTAAGTACTAAAGTACTAAAGAACCTGATAAACTTTATAGAACAGTAGAATTTCTTGGAAAACATTAATAAATAATTCTCAGAATCTTAGTAAGCGTGATACTGCTCGATAATTCTATCTCAAACTAACCTTGGATAAGTGTAACAATAGCCTCTTATACACATTAATCTTAGTTTCATAACCTACTCTCAGTTATGGATTAGTTATGGTTCTGCAGTCTACTTTATATCGACACCCTCCTGTAGACTCAATAACGTATCATGGGACGGTACTTACCCTCTAACAGGCACTTGTATAGGATGGCTGGGAGTGATAAGCTTTACCCAGCTCTAGATCTAGGGCTTGCAGCAATATCAGCTCTTACATGGATCACGGTATTTATAGCAATCTCATCAAGGATAATATTGAGGAGACTGAGTTATAGATGCGATAAGCTAAGCCTATATCAACATTACGTGAGAACTCAGTAAATATCGTTGATATAGAGAAAGAAGAAGTAGTGTTATTGTATCTGGTTAGGCTAGCATTTTGTGGAGCCATATCTTTGTTAAGGTATACCATCCATACACCCATAATGCGATTACAATTACTCCTATGATTACTCTTAATAATCCAAGTATGAGGCTTCCATCAGCATACTCTATTGCAGGGAATAATGTATAGGCGAGTATAAATGTTACGGAGATGAATCCGATCCAAGCAATCGTTAAGAGTAATAAAACGTTCAACGTATTCTTTAGAAGAGACATAGCATATCTACCTCATGAACAAAATATCAGTCAAAATAGCGAGCAAGGCAGAATAGAATGAGAGAATAGTTAAAGATTTCACTAAACTGTTTTCTCCAATTTTTATCTTAGCTGAGAGCATTCTTACAAGAGTTATTGGTGCACTTCTATCAGGGTTAGCTGTAATTAAACCGTTCTCGATTATTATAGGTCTAGAATTGTATCGTTTCGCAGATTTTAATCCCCGCATAGAGAATATTACATGCATTTCATTCATTATATGTGGTAGGAGAGCAATTATTGCTACAACTTCAATTCTACCAATAATAGCTGTTGAGGCCATAACCGCTCCAATGAATAAGCTTCCAGAATTGCCTACGAAAACCTTTGAAGGATACTTGTTATACAATGCGAAACCGATTAATG
>ERZ1669248.1037-NODE-1037-length-10975-cov-9.485165_pt1 | contig 10975 bp, 11 predicted proteins | sample MGYA00579296_ERZ1669248 | MGnify/ENA primary metagenome ERZ1669248 (study PRJEB41166, sample SAMN08046057) | hot springs metagenome | biome: hot spring; feature: neutral hot spring; material: thermophilic sediment; isolation source: thermophilic sediment from...
GCAGTAGCTATTCATTTGTAGTTCTCGGAGGAGGAGCTGGAACAATAATAGAAGCATATCTAGCATATCTATACGGTATACCTCTCATAATAATAACTGGGACAGGATATCCATCCGATAACCTAGACAAGTTGTGCGTTGATGGTTACCTAGACCATAGAAGAATAATCAAGCCCTACTTTACAGAAGATCCTGTTGAAGCTGCTGAACTCGCATATAGACTCGGCTCTGAAAAATTGAAATCAGTTAATGTCTAAATTGATAATATGCTCCTATTATTGCAAGTAGTATTGTTACTATCAGAGAGACTATTGCATCTAAAGGAATGAAATTGCTTATGGCGTGTGTGAAGAGGAGTGCTCCAAGGATTGCTGTGCCTATTGAGAGCAGCTTATCGAATAATACAAGAACTATAGCGAAGACTATTATCGCTACTATTAACGAAGACATCCAGTCTTGGAAATATGGATAGATAAATTTGTAGGATAAATACCCTGCAATCATTCCTCCAAGCAATTGGATGAGTCTGATCGCTAGCACTCCTGATACTATGAAGCCGAGAAGAGCAATTATATAATTGAGTGGTTCACCTATTCGAAGCCAAGGAACCAAGTATTGATAGATTAAGAGAGCACCAATAATTCCTCCAACAATGAATGTGAGTATCTTAACCATCTTTCGACCATAGAAGATTAGAACGAGGCTGAGTATCAAGAAGATTATAGCTATGAATGAATCTATAGACTGGAAGTTTATGTTCAACTGTAGGATCATCACTAAACCACGGGATACATCGTTAGATAAATTTTTTCCTTATATACTCTATGATCTTGTTGATCACATCGTCTGTTCTAGCTCTTCCACCAAGGTCGGGGGTTAATGTGCTACCATTCTCTAAAATTGCTTCAACTGCTTCTCTAATCTGTATAGATGCCTCCATAAACTCTGTCTCTTCTTTCTTATAAGACAGCCATTCAAGCATCATCGAAGCTGTAAGAAGCTGTCCGAGCGGGTTAGCGTATTCAGGGTTAATGTCAGGTGCTGACCCATGAACAGGCTCAAACAACCCATATCTTTCACTAATATTAGCTGAGCATGTCAACCCTATTGACCCAATTAGTCCAGCAGCTTCATCACTAAGAATATCTCCAAACATGTTAGGTGTTAGGATGATGTCGAATCTCTCCGGGTTTACAATCAACTGGTAAGCAGCATTATCTACATACATATCCTCAACGTTGACGTCACTGTATCTCCTCCCAACTTCTAATGCAACATCCCTAAAGAATAAATAACTTCTCAGAACGTTTCCCTTATGAATTATCGTAACTTTCTTTCTCCTTCTAGATGCAAGGTCGAAAGCTGTCTTTGCAATTCTCTCAGTCCTCTTCCTAGTTATTATTAGGAGAGAGACTGCATGGTCTGGTCCAACATCTTCAACTCCACGATACAAATCCTCAGTATTCTCTCTAACAATTACAAAATCAATATTTCTCCGATAACTCTTGATGCCTCTAAAAGTTTTGAAGGGCCGTATGTTTGCGTAAAGATCTAGATACTGTCTTAGATATACTATTACATCTTTCGCAGTCTCACCTACTGGACCCTTCAAGCATGCATCTGAAGAAGCAATCTTTTCTAGAGAAGATCTTGGAAGGGCTTCACCAAATTCTCTTAAAGTATTATCTCCCGCAGGTGCATCTATGAATTCTAACCCGAGATTGTAGAGGTCTGAGACTTCTTCAAGCACTTTTAAAGTTGCATCGACAATCTTTGGACCGATACCATCACCACGGATAACACTTATCCTAACCAACTTCGACTCATCATGTTAATACATGAGGAGCAAATTATAGCTATTTCTGAACATTGTAGTTAGTATGTTTTAGGAAAACTTCTGATAAACTTTAAATATTAATGTATACACAATCTTTAAACAAAGAGCGTGGTGAGAATATTGCTCCAAATTCAATATGCTTAACTAATTCAAACACCCTATCCTATAGCCTTACTAAGGTAGATACCTTCAGTGTTCTCTTGCTTGTTCTTCTTCTCTAGGTGAGATATATGGCATGGAGAAGTGTTATCTCCAGAGACTATATTCTCCCTGAACGTGTCCAGATATTTGATACAACTCTTAGAGATGGTGAACAAACACCTGGAGTAGCTTTAACGAAGAATGCTAAGGTAGAGATTGCTAGAGCTCTCGATGAATTAGGCGTAGACATTATCGAAGCAGGATTCCCAACAGTCTCTAAAGGAGAGGAAGAAGCAATAAAAGAAATTACCAAAGAGAGACTAAATTCAAAGATATGTGTTCTAGCTCGTGCAAATAAGCTGGACATAGATAAAGCAATCGAATGTGAAGTAGACTGGGTACACATATTCATTGCAACTTCAGATATCCACTTAAAACATAAGTTGAAGATGAGTAGAGAAGAAGTGATTGAGAAAGCTGCTAGGATGGTTGAATATGCTAAAGACCATGGTCTAATTGTTCACTTCTCTGCTGAAGATTCTACTAGGACAGACCTTGAATACCTAGTTACAGTATTTAAGGAAGTTGAAAAAGCAGGTGCAGACAGCATTGACATACCTGACACAGTTGGATTCGCTATCCCTTCAGCTATCAAGATGATAGTCTCTACTGTAAAGAAAAATGTTAAGATCCCTATCGCAGTACACTGCCACGATGACATGGGTTTAGCCGTGGCAAACTCGTTAGCAGCTGTTGAAGCTGGAGCAGAGATAATACATGGAACAATAAATGGGCTAGGTGAAAGAGCCGGTAATGCTTCCTTAGAAGAAATCGTAGTCGCATTGCATACACTTTATGGTATTCAGACAAATGTTAAGCTAGAGAAGATATACAGAGTCTCAAGACTTGTTGAGAAACTTACCGGAGTAATGGTTCCAAAGAATAAGGCCATAGTTGGTGAGAATGCATTTAGCCATGAGAGTGGAATACATGTTCACGGAGTCATATCATCACCTCAAACATACGAGCCAATAGAGCCTGAAAGCGTGGGTAGAAAGAGAAAGATAATACTAGGAAAACACTCTGGGAAACATTCAGTTGAAAAACTTGCTAAACAGTTTGGAGTTAGATTAAGCGAAGAACAAATCGACAAAGTCCTGAAAGAGATAAAGATGAGAGGAGATCTAGGGCACAAAATTAATGAAAACATATTTTTAGAGATACTGAAGAATGTTGTTGATTTATCTAACGTTGATAGAAAAGCAGAAATTCAAGAAGTCTGCTTACACACTTTGAAGGATAGAACAATCGCGTTAGTCCACTTAAACATTATGGGGGAAGATTATGTTTTAGCAGGTTGCGGAAGGAACGACATAGATGCTCTAGTAAACATATATGACGAGTGCTTGGACAAAATTTCTAAGTTTAACATATCTGATTACAGAATATGGTTACCACCTAGCCCTCAGATGATCTCCGAATCGGAGATAACATTATGTAGGAAAAACGATGAGGAAGTTGTTGGTAGAGGGGTTCATAACTCTCATTCTATAGCTTTTGTACAAGCATTCGTTAATGCTTTAAATCAATTACTTGAGGAGGGGTGGGAAAATGATCGAAATGTCAGGTGCTAAAGCATTAGTTGAGACTCTGAAAAAGCTTAACGTCAATGTGATCTTCGGCATTCCAGGAGGGGCCATAATACCAGTATATGATGAATTGAAAGACTCGGGGATACGGCATATTCTAACCAGACATGAACAACATGCTGCTCATATGGCTGATGGGTATGCTAGAGCGATTAAGAAACCTGGAATATGTATGGCTACTTCAGGTCCAGGTTCAACAAACTTAATCACAGGGATCGCAAATGCTTACATGGATTCTTCACCAGTGATAGCTTTCACAGGTCAGGTAGCCACCTCAGTCATGGGTATGGGCGCCTTCCAAGAAACAGACATGATAGGATTAACAACGCCAATCACTAAATGGAGCTACCAGATTAGATCTGTCAGCGAGATCCCCAACGTTGTAAATACAGCTTTAAAGGTTGCAATATCTGGAAGACCTGGACCAGTAGTTATAGATCTTCCCAGAGACATCCAGTTAGCATCTGGTCAAGTAGATCTTGATAAAAACTCTATCCTAACTAAGGTTATTAATCCTCCTCCCCCAGACCCGCTCATCGTTAAGAAGATTATTCAAGAGATTCTTCAATCTGAAAGACCTGTAATATTGGCTGGCGGCGGAGTTAAATGGGCTAGAGCTGAGAGGCTTCTACTAAGGCTTGCAGAGACATTGCTTATACCTGTTGCAACAACGTTTATGGGTAAGGGAGTCATACCTGAAACTCATCCATTATCTTTGAGATGTGTAGGTATGCATGGAAACCCAGTAGCTCATGAAGCCATAATGAATTCAGATCTAATACTAATCATAGGAGCAAGACTATCAGATAGAACAACATGTAAAGTTGATGAATTCGGTCAACAAGCCAAGATAATACATATAGATGTTGATTCTTCAGAGATAGGCAAGAACAAAGAAGTATACATGGGATTGGTAGCTTCAGCTGATGAAGCCATTAGAGCGATCCTTGAAGCTTTACCAGAAGTCTTAACTAAAGAAAAGAAGAATGCATGGATGGAAAAAATAAATGAGATTAAAAGTAAATGGGATGAAATAATTGGAGAGGATGGAGTTATCGGTAGATCAGAGATAGCATCATTGTTTAAAGTTTTGAGGAGAGCTGCTCCCCCGAATACTATTGTAACTACAGAGGTTGGTCAAAACCAGATGTGGTCATCGCTCTTCTGGACAATACTTGAACCAGACACTTTTATCTCTTCTGGAGGTCTTGGAACAATGGGTTTCGGATTTCCTGCAGCTATAGGTGCTAAAGTAGCTAGACCAGACTGTCCCGTGATGGATATAGCTGGTGATGGAAGCTTCCTCATGAATGAGAATAACCTAGCCGTAGTAGCTACAGAGAACATACCAGTCACAGTAGTAATATTGGATAATAGAATGCTCGGTATGGTTGCTCAATGGCAGAGAATCTTCTATAACAGAAGATACATGGCTGTCCAGTTTACTAATACACCAGACTTCGTGAAGCTTGCAGAAGCATATAATGTTGAAGGTGTAAGAGCTGAAACACTTGAAGAAGTTGAAAAAGCAGTCTCCTACTCTATTAGGAATAACGTACCGATGGTTATAGATGTACCAGTTAATCCAGAAGCAGATGTACTACCTTTCGTACCACCAGGTAAAAGCTTTAAAGAAATAATCTTGCCAGGAGGATACAGTAAGAAATGAGCAACCAACCTCTCGAGAAAAATTTCCTAATCTGGGGATTAGTGATCGATCAGCCTAACATGGTTGAGAAGATCGCTGGAACAATAAGACGTTCACCTAAACTATTTCAGCTGGTCAGATTCTACTATGGTCCTAGCGGCGAGAATGGAAAAGCATTATTCTACATTGAGATAAAATCTAATGAACGAAACGCTCAAAGATTAGTCAGAGTCTATGAAAACTATGTTGAAGTTCTAAAGATCTGGTGGAGGGAAATTAATACAGAAAAAAATTTATAATAGAAAGATATAAGTGAAGAACCATGGCGAAGATATGGAGAGATAATGAAATCGATATAAGTGTTCTAGATGGTAAAGTTGTCGCAGTAATTGGTTATGGTAGCCAGGGTAGAGCTCAAGCTCTTAACATGAAAGATTCAGGATTAAACGTCGTGGTAGGATTAAGGCCTGGAGGAGAATCATGGAAGAGGGCAGAAAATGACAATGTAAAAGTTAAGACTATAGAAGAAGCAGTAAAAGAAGCAGACATAATACACTTACTTATACCAGATACTGAGCAACCCAAAGTCTACAAAGAACGCATTGAACCACACTTAAAGCCTGGTAAAACACTCGGATTCTCTCATGGATACAATTTCCACTTCAAGCTCATAGACCCCCCAGAGGGGGTAGACGTTATCATGGTCGCACCTAAAGGTCCTGGACCAATACTACGTGAAACATATTTAAGAGGTGATGGAGTTCCCGCATTGGTAGCTGTTGGAAGAGATTTTTCTGGAAAAGCTTTAGAGAAAGCTTTAGCCATGGCGAAGGCAATTGGAGCCTCTAGAAGAGGAGTAATATTGACAACCTTCCAGGAGGAGACGGAGACAGACTTACTTGGAGAACAAGCTGTACTAGTTGGTGGAGTAATGGAGTTGATTAAGAAGGGGTTCGAGGTTCTCGTCGAAAATGGATACCAGCCTGAAGTAGCATATTTTGAAGTCTGCAATGAATTGAAACTGATAGTTGACTTAATCTATAGAGGTGGATTAATGGAGATGCTTAGAGCTGTATCCGACACTGCTAAGTATGGTGGACTAGTAGTCGGCCCGCAAATAATTGATGAAAGAGTCAAGCAGAACATGCTGAACGCTCTTAAAAAGATTAAAGATGGATCTTTCGAAAAAATGTGGACTGGTAATCCTAAAGCAAGAGAGATACTGAATAGTAAGATGGAGGAAGTCTCGAAGCATCCCCTCGAAGTAGTGGGAAAAGAAGTTAGAAAACTATTCGAAACAAAATAGGATAACCAATAATTGAATTGATTCAATTGTTAATTGCACCACTGGTATTAGAATCCATCGATTTTAGATTGTTGATTACTCTTAAATCCTGAATACTTCGCATTTATCAATTCATGTATTTGTTTACTCTTTTGAATCGATATCTTGCCTATAGTTGATAGTACGTTTGGTTCAGCGTTGAAGACTTCTCTAAGGCTTCCAAGAGCTTTTAATAATCGTTTAGCAGTGGTAGGACCTATCCCTGGAAGAGATGTTAAAACAGAAATCTGTAGCTCTTCAACAGTCACCTTCTTCTTTTTAGGTTTAACCCAAACATCTTCTTCTATCTTTTTCTTTCTATTAGAGATTACATAGATGAGTGCAGCCGTATCTTCAGATGAATTTGTGAAGAAGACTCTGAGTTTGAAATCGTATATTAAGCTTGCTAAAGCACCCCAGAAAGCATTTACATTCTCAAAATATCTTAACCCATTCCTAATTTCTCCTTCAATTACAAAGGTTGGATTAGCGGATACTCTAGAAAGATTTAGTGCCTGCTCAAATAGTCTACCGTCTAGGATTGAAGATATAAAATCGCTTACGGTTTTCCTCTCAATCAATATATCTCCAGGTAGAGCATAATCTCCAACTTCAAGCATATCGAATCTAACACTTAAGCCATGTCTTATCAATAGCGATGGGACTGTGGATTTTTCTTCTCTTTTATCAACGATCACCATCCCAGGCTTAAGTACTTTCAGCTTCTCCAAGACTTCACCCTCTAAACACTCTTAAACAATCTCCTATATACTCATTATCATAGTGGAACAAACTCTATGATATACTGTATGTTAAGGAATCACTATCTTTGAGAAGTATCTAATATAGACAGCTAATATGAATAATGTGACTGAGATAGATAATGCTGTCCAGTCTTTAAGCTTCATCTTCAATTCTCTTAAGTATGTTCTATTCTTCTTTGCTCCAAAACATTTTACTTCTATTGCTTCCGCGAGTTCATACGATCTTCTCAGAACATTCACCATTAAGGGAACCAGTATTGGAATATATCTTCTAAGCCTAGATATAATGTTTCCCTTCTCTAATTCTAGACCTCTACTCTTCTGAGCATCAACTATTGATTGGAGCTCCTCAGCTAGTATCGGAGTAAATCTAATAGCTGAGATGAAGGCGAAAGTATACATGTATGGGACTTTCATCTTTGTTAGAGCCATTCCAAGTTCTTCAGGGGTTGTTGTTAAGAAGAATATTGAGAATGATGCTAAGAAAGCTACAAGCCTATAAGCTAGTTGGAGAGCTTCATAGATGCTCTGTAAATTTATGGATTGACCAGGCATGGAAAGTTTGAACAGGAAGTTTGCGATAAAAACGAATATTATCAGTGGAGCTGCTCCATAGACTGTTCTAGCCCATCTACTGAAGACTTTAGCTATGATTGCTAAGACTGCTTCAGTGACTACTATTATCGTTATAATGGTTACTTCTATATACATCATCGCTGTAGCCATGAGGAGTAAAGATATGACGAGCTTAACTCTAGGGTCAAGCTTGTGTATTATCGTCTTTCCAGGATAAAATTGGAGACCTCTAAGAATAGTTGACAATTATCTTAGCCTCCTAGCAATCTCTACAGCGACTTCTTCAGGTCTAGCTAACTTAGGCTTGAAGCCGAGGAAGTCAAGCCTAGAAGTCAACGAGACTATTTGTGGAGGAATCAGTCTGCATTCATGGAGTAATTGAATATCTGTTAAAACTTCTTCAGCTGAACCGTCTTTGACAATTCTACCCCTACTCATTAAGATTATTCTTGGATTAAGGTCGGCTATGAACTCAACATCATGTGAAGAGATTATTATTGTCTTACCCTGCTGATTCGCCTGCTTTATTATTTGTATCATCTTCTCTTTTTGGAGTATATCTTGACCTACAGTGGGTTCATCTAGAGCAATTATGTCTGGAGACCATGCGAGAATTATTGCTAGAGCCAGCCTTTTCTTCTCTCCACCACTAAGAAGGAACGGAGACTTATCTCTATATTCTTCAAGCTCCATGAATTTTAAAGCCCATTCAACTCTCTTTTTTACAACTTCTTCAGGGAAATTGAAATTGTTTAATGCGAAAGCTAGCTCTTCAGATATCGTTGGGGAGAAGAACATGTCTTCAGCGTTCTGGAATACTATACCTACTTTTCTCGATAAAGATGCTACTGTAGAATTTCTAGTATCTACCCCATCTATTAAGACTCTACCAGAAGTAGGTTTCAGTAACCCATTTAAGTGTTTTAACAAGGTTGTTTTCCCAGCACCATTCTCACCCATTAGAGCAATTATTTCTCCAGACTCAATCTCGAGGTTGATTCCATTTAATGCTTTAAAGCCATTGGGATACACGTACTCTACATTCTCGAAGACGATCACTGATATCTCCGCCTCCTCACAATCTCGACTAATTCCTCAACTGAGAGAGGTGTACCTAGATTAGAAGAATCACCCAAGACCTTCTTTAATTGAGTTGCAACTTTAACTACTCGTGGAGTTGACACTCCATAAGATACTACATCATTTTTTTCCAATATTTCTCTAGGGTTGCCGTCCAGAACTATTCTTCCATTATCTATTATGATTAGGCGGGATGCGTATGGTAGAAGCATGTCTAAGCGATGTTCAGCGATAAGTATTGTTATCCTGTATTTCTGATTCAACTCGACTATAGTATCTATTAATTGCTTAGCTGAGTAAGGGTCTAGAGAGCTTGTAGGTTCATCGAGTAAGAGTATCTTTGGACGCAATGCGAGAATAGATGCGATTGCGACTTTCTGTTTCTGCCCTCCTGACAATTCTAGCGGAGACTTATCTCTCAATTCTTCTATCCCCATTATTTTTAAAGCCCAGTCAACTCTTTCTCTAATCTCATCTCTAGGTATTGATAAATTCTCTAAAGCGAAAGCTACATCAGCTTCAACGGTTAAAGCAAACAACTGGTTATCAGGATTCTGGAAGACCATCCCAGCATATTGAGAGAGAACATATGGTGGATGCTCACGAGTATCTAAACCGCATACCTTTACATATCCAATCATTTCTCCATCATAGAAGTGGGGTATTAAACCATTGAAACATCGTAGTAACGTCGATTTACCGCATCCGCTCCTACCTGCAAGTATGATGAACTCACCTTCACTCACTTCTAGATTAACTTCCCTCAATGCCCATTCGCTGCCACCACTATACTTGAACCATAGATTGCTTGTCTCTAAAATCGTCAAGGTTCCAGCACCTCTGGATTGATATTTAATCTACTCGCTAATTCGTCTACGATATGAGTTATCAGTTCATCTATTGTTGATTTACATTCAAGGTGAGCAGCGGAAGCATGACCTCCTCCATGTCCTCCAAGCCTCATTCCTATTCTCTCAGCTAAATCTACACCTACGTTTAATCCAGTCTGTTCTACGAAATCTTGAGATGCACGTATCGACGCCACCACCCGTGACTTATCTACTTCACCGATGGCCACTGCGAGATGTGCTCCAAGACTAACAAGCGAGCGTGCTACAGAACTTTGGAACTTCCCAACATGCGTAAGAACGATGAGCCAATCCTTAAACCTGTATATCTTCATTCTTACAGCACCCTTCAATCTCGCAATCCTCTCTGACAAATCGATTGTCTGCTCCATTCTAGCTAGTATATCTTTTAGAGTGATTCCTCTATTAATGAGCTTGCATATCTTGAGTGAAGTCTCTAGATCAGCCACTGTGAATCTAGCTGTATCATAGTATATGCCTATCAATATTGCTTCTACTTCTCTTAGGTTAAACTCGAAACCATTGTATTCAGCTAAGTCGTATATTATCTCAGAAACGGATTGATAAGCTTCATTTGAATATACTTTAACTGAAGCGGGATACCTATTATTTGTGTTTGAGTGATGATCTATAACGATTATCTTCACATCTTGTCTAAATACGATTTCAGAGTATTTGCTTAACTGTTCAGGTGAGCCTGCATCAACTATTATGCATACATCCGAATTTTCAACATTATTGCTCAGCTCTACATTAAAATATTCCAGTAAAGTTTTGGTATGAGCACTGGGAGTATCTGGAATAGTTATCCGTACATTCTTAGCTTTAAAGAAATCTGTCAAGATCTTCTTTAAACAATGTGCTGAGCAGACTGAGTCTGGGTCACCGCCTTCATGAGTTAAGATAGATACATCTAGGTTGAATAGTTGACTTAATTCGTTAGTGAGAAGACGTAAGAATATTTCATCTCTCATTTCCTATGATATACCCCCTTTTTTCTCCTTTCCACATTCTGTACCAGATTTTTTAACTATGTTATCTTTAATCTTATAATCCATAAATATGAATCTATCAAGATTTATTTGCA
>ERZ1669248.1038-NODE-1038-length-10975-cov-3.142857_pt1 | contig 10975 bp, 9 predicted proteins | sample MGYA00579296_ERZ1669248 | MGnify/ENA primary metagenome ERZ1669248 (study PRJEB41166, sample SAMN08046057) | hot springs metagenome | biome: hot spring; feature: neutral hot spring; material: thermophilic sediment; isolation source: thermophilic sediment from...
CTCAAAAAGGGGGAGACTACCTATTTTGGCGAATTTTTGGCTCCTGTGATACATGTGGTGCATCATGCTAATGAAGGGCATGCTAAAGCGATTCCGGAGTCCATGTTAATTGCCCTTTCTGTTGCTGTTGGATTAACCGGTATCTTTATAGCCTATATTGTGCATATGAAGAAATTGATCGATCCCAACGAGTGGGTAAAAAGACTGTGGTTTCTCCATAGAGTCTTTTATAGAAAATACTGGGTGGATGAGCTATACTTTGCACTCTTTATAGATAGAACTCTTGATCTTGCCTTCTTCTCCTGGAAGTTTGACCAGTGGATCATAGACGGAGTTGTAAATGGTGCAGCTTGGATCTCAAGAGCTTTTGCCTGGATTACAAGATACTGTACCGAGCCGTTTATAGTTGATGGTGCTGTAAATGGTGCTAGTTATGTTGTGGATCTTTCTGCTAGGGTTTTGAGGAGAGTACAGACCGGTCTTGTTTCCAACTACATGCTTTTTGTTGTTGCAGGTACTGTTTGTTTACTAACTGTGTTCATGTTTATAAGACTATTTTAACTTGGAGGTTTGAGAAATGGAGTTACAGTTTGGTTCAAACACTTTGGGTTTTCCTATTCTATCCTTTGTAACCTTTTTCCCTTTAGTGGGTGCGGTCATACTACTATTTGTTCCGCGAGATAAGACTAATTTTATAAAATGGTTTTCTTTCTTCTGGGCGTTGATCCTCTTTGCTGTGTCTCTCGTACTATGGTTTAAGTTTGATAGGGGAACCTGGCAGTTCCAGTTTGTTGAAAGAGTTCCTTGGATTGATAAGCTGGGTGTGGAATATTACATGGGTATCGATGGTATAAGTATCCTGCTTGTTCTTCTCACTACTTTTGTGATGCCTGTTTGTGTTCTCTGTTCCTATGAGTACATAACGGAGAGGGAGAAGGAGTACTACATAGCTTTACTTGCTCTCGCTGTTGGTATGATAGGTGCTTTTTGTGCTCTTGATATGTTCCTCTTTTATGTGTTCTGGGAGGTTATGCTTGTCCCCATGTATTTCATCATCGGTATATGGGGTGGTCCAAGGAAGCTATACGCTGCTATAAAGTTTTTCCTGTATACATTCTTCGGTAGTGTTTTTATGCTCATATGTATAATTGCAATGTACTTTATGTACCATGCGAAGACTGGAGAATGGAGCTTTAACTATGTTAAGTGGTTAGCCTATCTTAACGATATTCCGATGAAATACCAGTTTTGGTTATTTTTGGGCTTCTTCCTTGCCTTTGCGATTAAGGTTCCTCTGTGGCCATTCCATACATGGTTACCTGATGCACACGTCGAGGCTCCAACTGCTGGTTCTGTTATCCTTGCCGCTATTCTCCTTAAGCTTGGAACATACGCTTTTCTAAGGTTTCCTATTCCTTTCTTTCCAGAGGCGAGTAAATTCTTTGCACCATTTATAGCTATACTTTCCATAATAGCTATAATCTATGGAGCTCTGTGTGCCTTAGCTCAGGAAGATATGAAAAAACTCGTAGCTTACTCTTCTGTTTCTCATATGGGACTTGTAATGTTAGCCATGTTCATGTTTAATCCTACTGGGATAATGGGGAGTATAATTCAGATGGTTAATCACGGTCTCTCTACAGGAGCCTTATTCCTTATCGTTGGTATCCTTTACGAGAGAAGGCATACCAGGTTGATCAGGGAGTATAGTGGTATATCCAAGGTAATGCCTGGATTTGCAGTGATCTTCATGTTTGCGATGTTGTCATCTATAGGTTTGCCTGGTCTTAACGGTTTTATAGGTGAGTTTACTTGTCTTGCTGGTGTTTTTAAGGCCAATTGGCTGTATGCTCTCTTTGCGGCAACTGGTACCATTCTTGGTGCGGGTTATATGCTCTGGCTCTATCAGAGAACTATGTTTGGTGTTATAGCAATAGAGGAGAATTGGTATTTACCTGACATGAAACTACGCGAATGGGTATACATGATACCCTTTGTTATATTCTTCATATGGATAGGAGTTTACCCGAAACCTTTCTTTAAGATAATGGAAGCTTCTGTAAACCATCTTGTTGAGTATGTAAATATGAGGACTTCTAGTGTTAATGTATCAATGGATAGTTCTAAGATGAATGCTGCATTATCCTTCCTTACTGATGGTAAGGAGGTAAAAAGATGAGTAACTTTCTTGCTGGAATACAGTTTCCCGACATAACAGCTATAATACCAGAAGTAATAGCACTTATAATAGGTTGTTTGATATTACTGATCGATCCATTCATTCCTAAGCAGAAAAAGCGTTTGAATGGGTATATAGCTCTTTTTGGTTTTGTGGTGTTATTTTTTGTCACTTTAAGTTACTTAGGAAAATCTATAGTTACGTTCTTTGATATGTTTAGTGTTGATAATTTCTCCACAAGTATGAAGTTGTTCTTCTTTGTCGCTAATTTTGTAGTTGTTCTCATTTCACTTAGGTATCTTGAGATGGAAGATTCCAACCTTGGTGAGTACTATGCACTCCTTATGTTCGCCACTGTTGGTATGATGGTTATGGTTTCGAGCAAAGATCTAATAATGTTTTATATAGGTCTTGAGACTATGGCTATTCCACTATACGTTCTTGCTGGTTTTATAAGGATGAACGAAAGGTCGGCCGAATCTGCTTTAAAGTATCTTTTGATGGGGGTTTTTGTATCTGGTATATTCCTCTACGGTATAGCACTTACCTATGGAGCCACAGGATCTACGAAATTGGTTGATATAGTTAGATTCACCTATATTAACGGTGTAAATCCTATACTTTTTGTAGCTATAATACTTATAGCTTGTGGTTTGGGTTTAGAGATAGCAATGGTTCCCTTCCACTTTTGGGCTCCCGATGTTTATGAAGGTGCACCTACATCCGTTACTGCTTTCATTTCGGTTGTTCCAAAAGTAGCTGCGATTGCTGCTCTTTTAAGGGTGTATTTTGAGGGCTTTACTTTCTTCGCCCCCTATTGGCAGACTGTTTTATGGCTACTTTCTGCGCTTACTATGATAATAGGTAATGTTACAGCTGTTGTTCAGGATAATGTTAAAAGGATGTTAGCCTATTCCTCGGTTGCCCATGCAGGCTATATGCTTATGGGTATTCTTTCTTTTAACGAACTTGGTGTTTCGTCTCTTGTATATTATTTCTTTGCATACTCATTCATGAATATAGGTGCTTTTGCGCTTGTTATTTATCTCAGGAGAAAAAACATAGTAGGGGATAGGTTGGAAGACTTTCGTGGACTTGCTCAGAAGGACCCGATTGCTGCCTTAGTTATGGTCGTTTTCCTTCTTTCTCTTGCAGGAGTACCACCAACTGTTGGTTTTGTTGGGAAGTTTTTAATATTCTCTGCTGCACTGAAGGCCGGTTTCTATTGGTTACTTGTGATAGCTGTGGTTACCTCTGTTATATCCCTTTATTATTATTTCAAGATAGCAAGGTCTATGTACCTCGAAGAACCTGTAGCTGATGAACCACTTCTTCAACCACTTTCAGTGAAGATCGCCATCTTTCTACTTGCTATACTAACGGTAGTTTTTGGTGTGTATCCCACTCCTATAATGAATCTCGCGGATCTTTCCGCTAAGGTCTTTTTTGGCTATTAGTTTTCTTGAACGTTCTCTATATTGACGTAGAGCACCCACTTCTGTGGGTGCTCTACTTTTATTCTATGATTGTCTATTTTTTTTAGCTCTATATCTTCTATTTTAAGTTTTGTCCCTTCCCTGGCGTCCATTATTTTTCTCAGGTTGGTTATAGCAAAGGTAATTACGTTGAAAAAGCTGCTATCTCCTTCTTTTAATTCTATTGGTTCCTGGTTCAGTAGTATTCTATTGTCCTCTGTTACTTCTATAGCTACTAGTGGGAATCCGAAAGATGTATAAATGTAGCATTTATCAAGCTTGTCACCTATAAAAATTGCTCTCCATTTGCCATCAATTTCCTTGTTTTTTTTGTAACTTTTGTAGATATAGGCCCCCTCGTAGCTAAATATTTTTGTTGGTCTTTCTAAAGCACAACCTGCTAGTAACAGTAATGTGGTTAGAATCCCAAAGAAGAGAGCCTTGACTCTATTTCTCTTTTTTCCCATGGACTCATATCCTTTGTTTTAGGGATCAGTTCCTTTGTTCTTTTGTATAATTCCATAGCCTTTTCTCTATCACCGAGTTTGTAGTAAATTTCAGCTAGATGAAAGACTATTACGGCGTTTTCATTTTCTTTCTTATAAACCTTTTCCTGTATTTCCAGCGCTTTTCTCAATTCTCCAATTTTAAAGTAGCCCCAGGCAAGACTGTCAAGATAGGAGGTGTTTTCTGGTTCTATATCAAGTGCTTTTTTAACGAGTTCAATACCCTTTCCCACGTCTATTTCTGTAGCTATGAGCATGTATCCGTAGTAGTTTAAAATTACTGGATCATTTCCTTTTAGCTCTAGGGCTTTTTCTAAATATCTACTTGACTTTTTGAATTTGCCTTTCCTCTCGTTTATGGAACCAAGAAGAAACCAATAGTCACCGTTTTTCTCGTCAAGTGCTATAGCATTTTTTGCGTAGATTTCGCTTTTCTCATAGTTGTCATTTGTGAGGTATAGTTGACTAACATAGTAGTATAGTTTTGGGGAGTTATAGAACTTTTTTAAGCCTTCTATTACAGATATTTCTATACACTTTTTGTTTTTTATATCGTGAAATAGAAACAGTATTTCTCTAAAGCTATCCATATCTTTAAGGTAAGTTTTAAGAGATTGTTTCATCTTCTCAAATTTATTCTCTTTACACATAAGTGCAATAAACAGTGGAGTAACACCGCTTTCGTCTTTCAGCATCTCCTTTGCCTTTTCAATACGTTCAACCTTGATGTATATGAGAGCCAAAAGTTCCTTTAATTCTTCGTCGGGATGTGCAGAATATACCTTTTCCGCTAGCTGTAATGCCTTTTGATACTGCTCTGTCGCTATATAGACTTTTATTAGTTTCACTACAAGTTCCTTTGAAAGTATGCCTGATTTTATGAGCTCTTCATAAAGCTTTGACGCCTTATCCAGTTTGTTATTTAGCACGTAAACTTCTGCAAGTAACCTTAGCGCTTCAATATTATTGGGATCGATTTCCGTCGATTTTTCAAGGTAAATTTCAGCGTTTCTGTATAATTCAACTAGATAATAGGCTTTACCCTTTAGGAAGAGTATAAAGGGATCGTTAGGAAACTTTTGTTCAGCTTCGTTAAGAAGTTTGAAGGCTTCATCTATTTTGCCGTTTCTGAGATATATCTGTATTAAGTCTGTGTATGCGTACTTGTTACTTGGATTTATGCTGAGAGCTTTTTTTATCCAGTAGGTACCTTCTTCAGTGTTGTTAAGTTTTGTCAAGAGCTCACCGTAATATATATATATGATATCGTTATTTTGGAATTTGCTTATCCCGTCTTTCGCCACTTCAAGTGCCTTTTCCATAAGGTTTAGGTTGTTTAGAAGTTCTATACTCGTAATATAGGCTTCGGCGTTACCTTTCTTTTTTAGGGCTTCTATTAGTTTTTCGACTTCTTCTTGTGTGGGTTTTTCATTATTTAGAAGCTTGAGATTAAGTAGCAAGAGATTAAGAAAGAGACTTTCAGGTTGAGCAAATGCTTGGCTGAACAAAGAGCATGTAAAAGTAATTAAAATTATTAATGCAATAATCCTTCTCATCTTTCGCCTTCTTCAATCGCTTTGAGTTCTCTCTGTTTATTAAAACAGAACAAAATGATTTTTTCTCTCCTTTTCTCGTCTATGTCAAACATTATACCGTATCCATACTTCTTTTCCTTTGGATCTAAAACCACCTTTCTTACTATTTTTGCTGGTAGATCTATAAGGGCGATTTTATCTTCCTCAGGAAATCCGATTGTTGTAGGTACCACTTCCTTCTTCTTTGTTATTATCTTTATGGGTCTTTCCATCTTTTCCTTTTCTAACAGTGTGGTTATGAGTATATGATTACCAATTTTTAAATCCACATTGGTAGTTATAAACATCCCGCCACCCGATATATCATGAACATAGCCACTAAATTCAACATCTTTAGGTACATATTTTGTTTTACCAGTTTCATCCTTTATCGCTTCTGCCAGTTTAGCCTTAAAAGGTATAAAAACTGGGACTCTAAAATATTCTCTCAGTTCAACTACATAAACTTCTTTCGGTTTTTTGAGTCCTATTAGGAAGAAAGGTTTTCTTATGTGTTTTGTTACTTTGCTATAGAACCCATATCTTTTACCCTGTTTACCTATTAGACTAACCATAACTTCATCGTTTGGTAGTAACACTACAGGAAGCCCCTTTTCATCTGTAGGTTGCATTATATAGATATTTTCGCTATCCATATCTTGGAGGTTGGAATGACCATGGGTATTGTCTCTTGTTTTTTTAACTATAATACTCTGCCCTATATTTAGCACCTTTTCTATATCTATGTTCTCTTTCCTTATTGTATCCATGCTGTACCTATATTATTGTTTTTTTGCTATTTTGACAATAGATTAGAATCTGAGTTTCTTTTGTGGGAGGGGTGTTAATGAGGAGGATTCTGAGGCTAACTCTCATTTTAGTTTTTACACTTTTTTTTAGTTGTGTTACCAGAGCTGATATTGGTAAGTATGATTACTACACTGCGGTAAGGGAAACGGTAGAAAAATTAAAAAGTTTACTTGAGTTGCCTGAAGGTAAGGTAGAGAAGGTTATCGGTGATAGGGTCTATATAAGTTTTCCTAATATTAAGGGTATTAGGATTAATTCTTTTGGTATGATATATAAGCCTGGTGATTATATTAGGGATCCTAAAACCGGTAAGGTCTACCCTGGGGTTGATATACCTCTCGCTTCATTCACCGTTGAAGATGTCAAGGGAGGGTATGCTATCGGTAGGATACTAAAGGCTAATGACAGGATAATACCAGGCTATACTGTTAGATCGATTTCGGAAGCCTGTGTTCAAGTTGAAAAAGGTGAGGCGAAAGGGATCGATGTTGATTTGGAAAAGCTGAGGGAAACTGTCAAGTTTGTATTTGCAGAGGATATGACTTTTAATGTTGATAGAAGCGGTTGCCTACTCGATATTGTGGTTAAACCTTTTCTATCCTCAGGTGTAGGTGGGGAAGTTTTGCTCACACTCAAGATGGCGATTGGTAATTTTACCGCTAGGGATTTTGTTGCAAAGGTTTCTTCTGTGGTAGTTGCTGTAGAGTCTAGCGTGGAGGGTGAGGGTGCCTTTTTGTCAAGGGTTTTTAATAAATCATACAGACTTGTTGTTACCTATGATGTAAATGGCGATGGTAAGGATGAGATACTGCTTGCAGGAGACGGTTTTGTAGATGTTATGGGTGTAGATGAATCGAAGGAGTTAAAGGTTCTAGCTAGCTATGATCTCGGGAAAAGGGCAAATATGATGGATAGGACGGTGTATTTTGATAAACTGCATATTGGTAATGATACCCTTATAGTATGGAGCTTTATTGTTAATGACGTGATAAATGGTCTTTATAAAGCCTATCCTAAAACATATATTCTTAAGTTTTCCGGTAAAAAGGTCGAAAAAATTGCCGAAGTGGACTATCTTGTGAGAGTTGTTGACTTAGGTGGTAAAGAGGGTGATGTTATAATTGGTTGGGATCTAAATGAATATGGTGAATTTGATGGCTCTCCTTTTGTAGTTACTTATAGCAAAGGAAAGTTTATCAAGGAGAAAAAGAAACTTGAGGATTTCTTGGTAAAGGTAAAGGCTCTTGGTACACTTTATGGTTGGTACTATGGTGTTGTTGATGATTCTAGTAGCAGATATTTTGTTGTGGTGAAAAATGGAAGTTTGGAATTCTACGACGATAATGCAAACTTTGTCGCTACTTTGAATGATCCTGTTGGGCCCTATAGTGCCATTTCATTCTACGCTACTCCAAGGTTCTTTACACCTCCTGCTAAGAGGGACTTTGAACCTATAGAAGTTGCCAAGCGTTTCTATTTTGAGAGGAGAATAGATTCCTATAAGCTTCCTGATGGTTTCTGTATATTCACCATTGCTCATGATCTACCGAGTCTTTCAAGGTTTGGTATCCAGGTATCTTCCGATTATTTTGGAAATTCTGGAAGGGTTATAGGCATTAAAAGGACAGGAGATAGGAGAATTATGAATTTCTACGTGGCCATTGAAACTCCAAAATATTACAATGCCTATGCTCTTGATTTCTCTCTAGGTAAGCTTGATAAGACCAATCTTTATATCATTCAACTGAGTTATCTAACGAATGTCAATAAGGTTAGGATAGATATTTATAAGATTGGAAAAAGGGAGAGCTAAAGGGCTTCTTCTCCCCTTTCTCCAGTCCTTATCCTAATGACTTCCTCTATATTTGTAACAAATATCTTGCCGTCTCCTATTTTACCTGTGTAAGCTGCGTTTCTTATTGCTTCTATAACTTGTTCTACCATGTTATCTGAAACAACCACCTCTATTTTAACTTTCGGTAGAAAATCAACTATGTATTCAGCTCCTCTATATATTTCAGTATGACCCTTTTGCCTTCCAAATCCTTTAACTTCTGTAACGGTCATACCTGTTATTCCGATTCCTCTTAAAGCTTCTTTTACCTCGTCGAGCTTAAAGGGTTTTATCACCGCTTCTATCTTCTTCATTCTTACCTCCCCTCGGAATTGTTATGAATCTTTTAAAGAATTCCCATGAGCTTGGCAAGTACATGCCATCAGGTACGAATCCTGGTAGTCCTTCTATACTGGGTTTTCTTATATTCTGTGTCTTATAGAAGTTCCTCCATCTTATGAGCATAGTTGGGGTCATCTCTAGATGGAACTGTAAGGCATAAACATTGTTACGATATACAAAGGCTTGATTTGGTACCCATTCACTGTAAGCTAGCCTCAAAGCTCCGGCTGGTAGGTCAAAGGTCTCTTCATGCCAAGTGAAAACTCTTAAACTTCTGGGAAAGTGTGAAAAGAGATAATCTATCAGGGCATACCTTGTCATATTAACTTCAATCCATCCTATTTCTGGAACTGATTTATATACCTTTGATCCTAATACCTTTGCTATCATTTGGGCTCCTAATCCAACTCCTAAGACGGGCTTTTCTGTTTTCATGAAATTTTCGAGTGTTTCAAGTTCCCTTTTTATGAATCCATACTTTTCTATTTCATTTACACTCTGTGGACCACCAAGGACAATTAGATGTGAAAAGTTGCTATTATCTTCGGGAAATTCCTCTTTATAGGTGTCGAAGTATTTGTATTCTATGTTGTGCTCGACTAGAACTTCTTCCCAGAGACCAAGAGTTTCTATATCTAGGTGTCTAAACACCATTATCCTCTTCAACTTGAAACCTCCCTTTAAGTGTCCTTTTTCACTATTTCGTTATTCCTACCAAATTTAAAATTATACCCAAATAAAGTTTAAACAGCTTTAACAAAAAGGTCAAGTTTTATTTGAACCGTATGTAACAAGAGCTACTCCTATTATTATAATGATGGTTCCGAGCAATCTGTTTTTAAAGTGTTTTTCGTTGAAAAAGATCTTGCCGTATATAACCGATATTATAAGGTTAAGTTTACCCACTGAGGAAACGTAGGATATATTGGTGCTCTCGATCGCCTTCATGAAAGATACTGTGCCTATACCGAATAGTATCCCTATTAGTAACGTTTTTTTCTTGAAGATTATACCCTTTGGGTCTAGGGGTTTTTTAAGAGCTTTTGAGAGAACTATAAATGTCAAAGTAAAAGTTACAGTATACCATAGAGAGAAGGAATAAACGTCAGTGTATCTCAGGCTTATTTTTGCTATGGATGTATCTATGCTAAATATGAATGCTGCAGCTATTGTGAAAATGCCTGCTTTCGATTTTAAAATATTCTTTATTGGTTTTGTAAAACCCTGTCTGAGATCCTCTATGCCGAGAATGTAGCTACCAAGACAAACTAAAATTATTCCAGCTAGTGGTATCAGAGAAGGTGGCTCATGTAAAACTATTATGGATGAAAGGACCATGAATACTGGTGCAAAGCTTGTGAGAGGTGCAACTACAGAGATTTCTCCCATCTTGAGTGCTTTCATATAAAGAAGTGAAGCAGCTATATCACCCAGTATTACGATTGTTATATAGAGGAAGGCGTTTAAATTGGGTATCTTTAAATCGGATTTTGATAGGTAAAATAATGCTATTAAAGGTATAGCCCACAGGAATCTTGACATTAATGCATTATACTCGTTTTCCCCTTTTGACATCCCAATCTTATTTATAAGGTCTGATGTTGCCCAAGAGAAGGCGGCAAGAAAGGCGAATAAGAACCAGGTTTCAGACATATCTTTCTACCCAATCTATTACTTCTCTTGTTCCATCTGCTAGTAACCTTTTGCTTTTCGGAAGTTTTTCTAAGTTGAACAGTTTTGCAAGGTCCACTTTTTCGATTCTATCCTCAAAAGCGATGGTTATAGCCCATTTTGCTTCTTCCATAGTTTCTGCATTGATAACATCTTCAAGTACCCTCTTTCTGTAGAATAGTAGGCCACTAATATCCGCCATTACCATCTCGCTTAATAGACCGTAGCCTACCTTTCCTATTATGAAATCACTACTTGCTACAACTTCATGGAAGTTTGTAAAGTCGTTCACTTCTAGGAAATTCGTACTTTCTATTCTAAATCTACTCTCTCCGATCCACAATATGTTTCTACATTTCTTTGATATCTCTGACATTATAGATTTTATCATTTCAACTAGTCTATTGCTTTTAAGGTAGTGTCCGCCAAGGGTTACCGCTCCTATAAGAGAAGGCCTGTAAGTTGTGAGAAGTGTTTTCCTCAGATCCTTAACTCTATCCCAGTCTATTTTCCTAGCTATGATAGGTATTCTCACTATGTTTCTAAATGGCCTATTTTCACTTTCAAAGGGTAGTATTAGAGCT